>Ga0102954_1000012_pt1 | contig 58862 bp, 55 predicted proteins | sample SalPonA_C_H2O_MG_FD_78511 | JGI IMG/M metagenome (GOLD analysis project Ga0102954, IMG submission 78511) | Water microbial communities from South San Francisco under conditions of wetland restoration - Salt Pond MetaG R2A_C_H2O_MG | ecosystem: Environmental > Aquatic > Non-marine Saline and... | reverse complement strand
TAGGCCTAAAAAGAATCGCTCGTCCCATTTAATAGAGACTTTGTGTCCAAAACGTGTAGGTTCTACGATAATCTTCCGCACCAAATGAAGTACGGTATAGGCACTCGCGGCGGATACCAGATCAAAAAGCAGGTACGTTCTGAATAAACGCGCTTCTATTAGTTTGGAGGGTTTCAATACAAGAGTTTTATGTTATCCACGTAAATCGTTGCGGTATCCTCTGTGGTATTTAAAGCGCCAAAGAACAAGTTGTAGTCCAGTGCGTTCGGATATCCACTGACTTCTGTGACTAGATTGATGTAGACTTTGTTCCAGGTGTCGTTTGCAAACAAGGTCACTACCGGCGCTTGGATACTTTGCAGTTGTTCATTAGCCACGACGCCGAAGGTGAGGGGGACCTGCGTCTTGTAGTTCACTTCGAGCCAAACGTTCGCCGCGAATTGAGGAAGCTCGAAGGACTGTAAGGTCTTGAATTCGGCTCTACTGAGCGGCTTCATCACCATTTTACCGCTTTTATTGGGCATCTCACCAGGGTGGGTAAAAACCTCGGACAACTCTGAAGTAATCAAAAGATTGGTATCGCTTTTATCCGATCTTAAAAAATTCAATCCCACTGCGTCGAAATCCTCAATGACTTGGATCGTGTAGTTCGAGTTGTATCCAAAAGTGGTTGCCGCCTGAGAAAGAGTACGTGTTTCTCCTTGAACGAGGTTCAGGTTGAACGTACGCGGCGACAGCATTTCATATTGATTGCGTTGGGAGAAACTACCGTTGATGTTCACGCCGGGAATGATGCGGATCTCTTGATTAGTTCCTGCCAATACGGGTACTCGGCTCGGAGGAGTAAAAGCGCCGATCTGTTGACCGTTTTGTTCTACCCAAAAGGTGGTGATCTGAGAACTACTCGTTCCTTGACCTAAGCCGGCACTCACCTGCAAGGTATCGATTTGCAAGTAGGAAATTTCAGGGGCTGGTGCATTGTCGCAACGACTCAGCAGCATCAACGAGAGCACCGCTACAAAGGAAAGAATAGAGAATTTAGTCATGTGGTCTCAAAGGTAGTTAATAGTGTAAAACCAATTTTGTTAAAAACCCAAAGAAATACAGTCTGCGAAGCCCCCGTTTTGAAGGTAATTTGTCCCTGTGAAAATCAGCGATTCAAACATATTTCAAGGCCAGCGCATACAGATGTGTAATGCGCTTTTCGACAAAGGATTAGCAGGCAAGAGGGTGCTCGAAGCCATGCAGCAAATACCACGTCATGCCTTTCTAGAAAGTAGTTTTCACCAGCACGCTTATCTCGATAAAGCATTTCCCATTGCGGCTGGACAAACCATTTCTCACCCAAGCACGGTGGCCTGGCAGAGTGAACTGCTTGAGGTGAGTGCGGGGATGAAGGTATTAGAGATAGGAACGGGTTGTGGATATCAGGCTGCCGTTTTGTGTGCCCTTGGCGTAAAGCTCTTTACGATTGAGCGGCAAAAGGAGTTGTTTGATTTTTCCAAAATCATGTTGAAGGAACTAGGGTTCCGCGCGGAACAAAAGTTTGGCGACGGTTTCAAAGGAATGCCTGTTTTTGCGCCGTTTGATCGCATCATTGTAACCTGCGGAGCACCTTATGTGCCTAAAGCTCTTTTGAGCCAATTAAAAATTGGTGGCATCATGATTATACCGGTCGGCGAGGGGACTCAAAAGATGGTTCGCATCGTTAAAAACGCTGATGGCACCTTTTCTCAGAAGGTATTGGGAGATGCTGCCTTTGTTCCTATGCTCAAAGACCGAGAGTAACGTACCTTTGCAACGTGAAATCCATAGAAATCAAAAATAAAAGGGCCAAGTTCGACTACGAGTGGTTGGACACGTACACGGCGGGTATGCAACTCCTGGGTACCGAAGTAAAATCGGTGCGAATGGGTAAAGCATCCATCGCTGAGGCCTATTGTTACTTTAAAGATAACGAGCTCTTTATTCGCAACATGAACATCGCTGAGTGGTCGCATGGGAATATCTACAACCATGATCCCATACGCGAGCGCAAGTTGTTGTTGTCGAAAAGAGAATTGGAGAAGATCACAAAAACCACTAAAGATCAGGGTATTACTGTGATCCCCACGAAGTTGTTTCTAAGTGAAAAGGGGTGGGTGAAACTCAATATCGCAGTGGCACGTGGAAAGAAAAATTACGACAAACGTCACTCACTTAAAGACAAAGATGCCAAGCGCGATTTGGCACGATTAAAGAGTTATTAGTCCATGTATAAGAGTATCCTTCGTCCTTTATTGTTTAAAATGAACGCAGAACAAGCGCATCATTTCACGTTTAAAACCATCAAGACTACATTCAAAATCCCTGGTATTCAAGCCCTTGTCAACGCTCGATTCGGTAGTTTAAAAGGAAAAGAAACACAAGTCATGGGGCTCAATTTTAAGAACCCCATAGGATTGGCAGCTGGATTTGATAAAGACGCGAAGCTTTATAACGAGTTGGCAGCATTTGGTTTTGGGTTCATTGAAATAGGAACGTTAACACCAAAGCCTCAAGATGGGAACCCTAAACCACGCTTATTCAGGTTGGTAGAAGACGAAGCTGTGATCAATCGAATGGGTTTCAACAATGGTGGTCTTGCCCTTGCCAAAGAACGGTTGAAGGCGAAAAAGACCGACTTGATTATTGGCGGGAACATCGGTAAGAACAAGGTTACGCCGAATGAATTGGCGAGCGAGGATTATTTAAAAGGCGTGGAGGCATTGCACGATGTTGTTGATTATTTTGTGGTAAATGTAAGTTCTCCAAACACCCCTGGTCTGCGCGAATTGCAAGAGAAAGGTCCTTTGATGGAATTGCTCGCTGCGGTACAAAAGCGAAACAACGAGCTTGGAGCGAAACCATTGCTTTTAAAGATAGCGCCTGATCTTACTGAAGGACAGTTGGATGATATCATTGAAATCATCAACACTTTGAAATTGAGCGGGGTAGTTGCAACGAATACTACTATTTCACGCGAAGGATTAAAAGCAGATAGCGCCAAAGTTGAAGCTATTGGAGCAGGTGGACTGAGTGGTAAAATCCTGAAAAGTCGCAGCACAGAGGTCGTCAAATATCTGCGCTCGCATTTGGATTCTTCTATCGCAATTATCGCCGTTGGCGGTGTGTTTACAGGGGCTGACGCGAAAGAAAAATTGGACGCTGGAGCAGACTTAGTTCAAGTATGGACCGGTTTCTTGTATGAAGGGCCTGCAATGGTCCGTAAAATGCTTCGTTCTTTGTAATTTCACAGGTAGAACCTTTTACCTAACAAAGAACCAATGACCACCATCGATATTGTAGAGTGTCCTCGAGACGCTTGGCAAGGATTTCACGATTTTATCCCTACTGCTGAGAAAATAAGTCATATTAAAAAGCTCATGCGCTGTGGTTTCCACACCATAGATGCTGGAAGTTTCGTTAGTCCCCGCGCTATGCCGCAGATGGCTGATGCCAAAGAGTTGTTTTCAGCTTTGGCAAGTGAAAAAGAGCAAAGCAGTACGCGCTTGTTGTCTATTGTGGCAAGTGAAGGAGGTGCTCGAAGAGCGACGGAGTTTGAGCATATCGATGCTTGGGGATATCCCTTTAGTGTGAGTGAAGTCTTTCAGCAGCGCAACTCGAGAAAAGACATTACTGGAGCTATCGAAGATTTGAAGCGCGTAAAGGAATTGGCCGAGAGAAGCAACGTTCAACTTGTGGTCTACCTGAGTATGGCTTTTGGTAATCCGTACGATGAACCTTACGAGGTAGATATGGTGTTAGAACGACTGCAACAAGCCATAGATTGTGGTGCAGATCTTATTTCGCTCTCAGATACTACTGGGCAAGGAACTATCGATAAAATAAATGCGTTATGCCAACTAATGGATGCACAATGCAGCTTGCCTTGGGGTGCACACATGCACAGTACTTACCAAGAGGCTAGTGCTAAAGCAGCTGCGGCTATAGATGCGGGCTGTAAACGAATAGATACCGCTCTGCGCGGGTTCGGTGGGTGTCCATTTGCTTCTGATGCCTTGATTGGAAACATGCCAACGGAAAAAGTACTCACAGCAATAGAATCTTCTTCAGCCCAGCATTCGCTCAACCCGTTGATGATAGAAACGGCATATAATAGTGCGCTCTCGGTTTTTTCAGGAAGAGAATAGAATATATTTGCAGCGCTTAAGGTCTTATCGCGGAAGCGTGAGGTAAAAAGGAACCCGGTCGAAGTCCGGGGCTGTGCCAGCAGCTGTAATTCACGTTGAGCATCATTTTATATACCACTGTCAAAGGCGGGAAGGTGAATGATGGGAGTGGAAAGCCAGAAGACTTGCCTTATAGTAGAAGGAATTAATCGTACGCTCTGGGTCAAGCGTTCACCTATATTATGAGACAACTCAAAATATTGGGCTTGTTGCTTTCGACATTTTGTTCGATGGCACAAACCCTAGATACACTGCAAACCGCCAATGTTACGGGGCAACTTCTGCGTGCTTACGATCAGCGTACCGTTGCAGATTCTATGTCTTTATTAGTGCACTCAGCTGCCGACTATCTGGTGAAGGATGCACGCTATCAACTCCGTCAATACGCTCCTGGATCGGTGATTACATCAAATTTCGGTGGTGCGAATGCCTCTCAATCTGCGATTATTTGGGATGGCATTGACATCTCTAGCAGTGCTTCGGGCGTAGTTGACCTGAGTCTAGTGCCTGCCGTACTCTTAAGGAGTGATGCCGTTTTAGAGGGTTCTTCCTCAGGGGCTTCCGGAATCAATTCCATAGCGGGTGCCTTGAATTTAGGGTTGGCAGCATCGGGTAAACGTGAGTTTATGACTCTTCTCAACACTGATAATATTGGTGGGTTGGGAATTGGCGTGCTAAGTGGAGGTCATTTTGGAAAGGTCAACTATCGCAGCTATCTCTACAGTGAGCAAAGCGAGAACAACTATCCGTACAATTTTGGTGGTCAGCGTTATTCTATGGAGGGCATGAGCTATAACCAGTTGACGTTTTTACAGCGCTACCAAGGCAGTTACCGCCGTTCACAGTGGTCTACGAATGTTTGGTATACTTCAAGCGAGAAACGCAATCGGGGCAGTATTTTAAGCGCTGCTATTCCGAGTTTGTTGGAAGACGAGTCCTTGCGCATCAACTATTCTTGGCAAAAAAGAAAACAACGCCTTACGGTCTTCGCATCCCGAGAATGGCAGGCATATACCGATACATTGGGGGCCATCAATCTTCGAGATACCAATACGTATGACCAATTCACCACACAATACAAAAGGGTACACCAAAATGTAGCTACCATTGTTGATGTGAATTATTACCGAGCAGGAGGTACCTCTAGGGATGCGGAACTGCCCGCTATTACATTCAGACAAAACATCAAGTGGTCACAACGATGGTCTTCTCAAGTGCGTCTAGGATGGTTTAGAGAAAGCATCTATCCCGCCGCCCAAATGATTTGGAACAATAGAAGTGAGAAAATTCCGGTTCAATGGACGATAGGTAGTTTTTACCGCTTACCGACCTTGAATGAATTATTCTGGTCTCCTGGAGGCAATCCGCTACTGCAGCCGGAGCGCTCATTAGGAACAAAACTCACAGCGACAAAATCCGTAAAAGGATGGGAGCTGACCCTCGCAAGTGATCAATTGTTCGTACAAGGGCTCATACAATGGATGCCTCAAAATGGATCTATTTGGGCGCCGCAGAATGTGAACCAAGTCTTTTTATCCACGCAAATGGCACAGCTACATTATGCGAAAAATGGATTTGAAAGTACCAGTGCTATCAATCAACAATTCACACGCATTTTAGGTGTGAACGCCGGTACTAGTGCCAATGTGGGAAAAGCGTTGGTCTACCGTCCTAATCTTCAGGGAGTGCAGACCTTCTCCTATAGAAAAGGTCTAAACGCATTTCAATGGCGTTCGCATTATTTAGGATCACGACACACCCTTCGAGACAACGATCCAACCGGACGGCTCGCGGCGGAGTTTTGGACGGATATTTCGCTAGTACATGAGTTCGTAGACGGTCAGCTGATCGCAAGTGCCACTTTACACAACGCGTTTGATGCAAACCGAACCTATTTCCCTTATTTCCCTATGCCGGGGAGGTATTTTTCTATTCAATTAAAACTAAGTTCTAAAAAATGAAATGGAACCTAATCACAGCAGGCATATGTGCCTTCACCTTGTTTTCGTGTAAGCCGACTCAACCATCGGAGCCTTCAGTATACCAAGGGGCTAAATTTTTACTCAATGAAGGCGCTTTTACCGGAGGTACAGCGACAATAACCGCCTTGAAATCGGACACAGCTATCGATAGGGCCTTTCTTCGTGAAAATGGATTGCCCTTGGGGAATATTGGACAGCACCTGCTGAAAAATGACACGATGTTGTACCTGACCCTCAACAATGGGAATCTCGTTCGCGGCTTTAGCGCGTCAACGATGACTTCAAAATTTGAAACCACAGTGCGTTCGCCGCGCTATCTAGGATGGGCCGAAGATCGTTTATATGTAACGAATTGGTCCTCGTCACACCTCATGGTACTTGATGCCAATTCTGGATTAGCAGTGGATTCCATTCTGGTACACGGACAAAGTGAAGCGATCTACATGGACTATCCAATGGCATATGTTGCTCTAAATGGTGGATTTATGAATGACGACCGCATCGCAGTTGTTGATCTAAATTCAAAAACGGTGGATACGCTTAAAGTAGGGGATAAGCCCAATTCTTTTGCGAAGGTAGGTTCGACCCTCTACGTTTTGTGTGAAGGCTATCAGGATTGGTCTGGTGGAGGTTCTACTCCGGCAAGCCTTTGGTCATTGCAGTCGGATACGGCCTTAGAAATAGTGGCGGCTCCAACGCTTATAGATCACGCCTCCGACTTGGTGAGTGATGGAAGCATGTTGTATTTTCTCAACGCAACTTACAATGGGGTACTGGTGAAATTGGACCCTCAAAATGCTACAAGCTGGCCTACCACTTTATGGAGCGATGCTGTAGGGTATGGGCTGGATTTGATAGAAGACACGCTGTACCTTCACAATGCAAAGGATTTTGCTAGTGCAGGCATCACCTACGTTCTAGACAAACAGGGGAACAGGCTCGACAGTATCCCCGCCGGCGTAATTCCGCGTCAAATCATTAAATAAAAAAGCTGTTATGCTTTTGCGGTGCGTGTAGCCCAGCTGTGCGCACCGTAAGCTAACGCCGAAAAAGCCGCAGTCGAAATCAACTCGGGAGCATAAAACGGAATAGCTGCTACATACGTTGCGAGAAGACCGGTGGCTTGTGATGGGTAAAGTGATTGTGCGGTCACCCATACACCGAAGTTGCTGATCAAGAAGAAGGCTAAAGAACCCGCTACCAGTGCTAAGGCTGATTTAGCTCCTTGACCGGCATAACGTCCCAAAAAGCTATATGCTGCGAAACCTGCATAGGTGAAGAGTGAACCTGCGTACATTAAAGTGAAACTTCCGGTTGGGTAGATCAGGTTGTTGATGATTAAATCAGAAACCATCAACGTACCCACCATTGCCGCTAGAGACATTCCAAGATGACGTGTAGATAATGCTCCATAGAAAGCCAGCGCTCCCATAGCCGTAAAGTTTGGGTAGTGAGGTGCGATTCTTGTTAGAAGAGCTACGATGATTAAACCTGCGAATACTTTCGTTCTTGCTGTCATAATATGGGTGTTCTCTTCGCAAATATAAGGCCTGTCAGGCTTCTTTGGTAAAGGAATCGTAGGTTCCGTCATTTTTTAGAACAATGAGTCTTTCGCGAACGATTTCTTTCACCTTGGTCTTCGGTGCTGTAGGCGTTATAGGCTGGGGTAGGGCAGTTGCTACATCTTTGATTTCCAATGTGATTGACTCCTTTGTCGTAGACTCTTGACTCACTCCCGTGAGTAATGAGCGCAAGTTCATTTCTGGATCGTACAATGCAAGATTTATGATAAACTGCAACGACGGCTTATTGCGACCGCTCATCATATGAACTACCGAGGAGCGATTCATTTGCAATTCCTTAGCTAGTTCAGAAGGTGTCATGTTCTTAGCCTTGAGCCAAGCTTCGATTCGTGATACAATTTCTTCCATGTTTCAAATGTAAACACATCTTTTGTTTCAAGGAAACAGAAGAAAAAACATTTCAAACATATTTTAAGCACCTTAAAAAATCCATGCAGGACTTCTTTCTTTAAGTCCATCAGTAGTGCTGTAGCGTTTGTTCTGCAGCTAATCACGTCTTTGAAATAAGTTTACATTAGGCTTGTTAGTTAGCTGAAAACAAGTTAGATAGTTGTTATTTGTCGTATGTTTCACGCCACTCAAAAATCACAGATTTATCTGATCCGATCAGTTGCATTTTTGCAGAAATAGGACGATTGTTTTGATGCGTTAACTCAAGAATTCCAAAGTGATTTTCCGCCGTGGTACCGTTGTGTACTCTTGTTTCATTTGCTTCCAAATGGTGTGGAAAGCTTTTAGCGGTCAAAGGACTTGCAGTAGCTTCAAGAATAGGCAAACGCTCAGTTTCTAGTCGGTTGAGCTCACCGTGATGGCGGTCTCCTGTGAGTACCACTGATGCTGAAGGATCAGTTGAAAGCAATGCTAATAGGCGTTCGCGCTCAGCGGGGAAGCGACTGACATTATCGAATACTTGGGCTGTAGATAGAAATTGGCCACCCATTAAAAGCACCTTAAATGGGGCTTTAGAGGCAGTGTAAGCGCGTTCGAGCCATTCGAGTTGCTGCTCACCGAATACTGTCGCATTAGCGCTGTCATGGTGGATTCTAAAAGTTCTATTATCAAGGAAGAATAGATCGACGGCCCCCTCTGATAATGAGAAGGTTCCGTAAAAGGAAGAACTATCTGGCATGGGGTAGGATGGCTTCCAGAAAGTCTTGAACGCTTCCATAGTAGCGTCCATGCCCTTAAAAGAGCGATCACAGTCGTTAGGTCCAGCATCGTGATCGTCCCACACTGCATAGTGGTTGCCACGTTGTAAAAGGCGCTGAAGCTCAGGAGTGGAAAAGACTTCTTCGTATTTCTTTAAAGCAGAATCGGTGTTGATCCAGTCTTGTTCTTTCAGGTAAACATTATCTCCAAGCCAGATGTACGTTGGGATAGAATCCAATGCTTCTTCTAATATAGGGAGCAACGATAGGTTGTAATTCGGGTCGTTACAGGAGGAAAAAGCAATGGTGGTGACCTCTGGTTCGTTTGTAACACATGAAAGATTCAAAAGCAACAGTGAGCCTGCGATAATAGGTTTCATTTGTATCAAGTTAAATTCGATAAGCAAGTTCTACAATTTCAGACGTAAATTCGTTAAAACAATGAATTGAATATCATTTATGTCCGATTTCTCCTATAGTCTACAAAACAATCCTTACCTCCCTTATAATGAGCTTATGTCAAGCTATAACTGGGATATATTAGGGTATTCCTCTGAAGAACGACCTATTTTATCGTGTAGCCTAGGTACTGGAGAACGTTCCATCTGTATTTGGGCGGGGATGCATGGTAATGAAACAACGGGGGTACATATTATCCTACAATTGTTAGAAATGTTTCAAAAGAAACAAATCGATATCAAAGGTTATACCCTCCATATTATTCCCGTGATTAACCCAGATGCGTACGTTCGTTATACCCGTCGAAATGGTATGGGGGTGGATATGAATAGAGACTTTCGTGCGTTCCAAACGGTGGAAAGTGCCAAGCTTATAGGCTGGATAAAAATGAATGAACCTGAATTATGTTTCAATCTGCACGACCAGCGGACTATTTTTCATGTAAACGGCACAAGTGCCTTCACCTCATTATTGGTACCATCTGCAGACCTGTCCCGCAGCGTTACAGTTACAAGAGCTAGGGTGATGAACCGTTTAGGCAACGCATTGGCCACCTTCGAAGACCTCGCTGGCGTAGGTCGTTATACCGATGAGTTTTATCCAACAGCTGTAGGTGATTATCTCATGGCTAACGGTATTCCAAATATTTTGATAGAAAGCGGCGTTGCTGTCGGTGATTTACATCGCAATAAAGCGCGCGAATTCGGAGTGGAATTGGTATTGGCAGTTTTACGATCAAATGAAGATGCTTGCTCGAACTATTCTGACTTACCTGAAAACCAACAGGGCCAATTCGAATGGGTATTTACCAATGTGTTGTATGCGCACATGCGCGTGGATATCGCTATAAAGAGAGTAGAGGCTATGAATGGTCATCATAAGGCGACCATTTTTATCGTGGATGACTTAGGCGATTTGGCAGCTAAACCTCGTTTGTATGAGATAGATGGTACGGCTATGGCATTGTCGGAGGCATTGCTTCCTGATCGACCGGTGACCGGGACCTTCGGTGATATCGTCTTCGATCATGGACAAATCATTGTTGGCAGTTTACCGGAATAATCCCCATTCTGCTCAGAGCAAATGCGCTGAACAGAACAGGGAATGCCATCTCAATAGTCCGGTCAAGCGCTATTAGTCGGTTTTCTTGCCTCCAAGCATCAGCATGTCTTTGGCAATAACTTCAGTAAAGTAACGTTTCGTACCATCTTCAGTTTCATAGCTTCGGGTCACTAGACGCCCGCTAATGCCTACTTTATCTCCTTTTTTAAGGAATTGCTCCATGGTGGTTGCGAGACCTCCCCAGGCCACGATGTTGTGCCAATCGGTGAGTGTTTTCTTGTTGCCTTCACCGTCCTTATACACCGTGTTAGTAGCAATAGTGAACGACGTTTTTACCGTGTCATTGATTTGTTTTGCCTCAGGATTCATTCCTAGGCGGCCAATTAATTGGACTTGATTTTCCATAGTAATGGTTTTAGGTTATTGTTCCTTATAAATTGGGAACGTCTATGGAAACCTCCAAAAAATGTGGATAAGTAAAAGTTGTTTACACTGGCTTTTTTACCGTGTTTATCACGGCAAATGCTGCATTTACATCATTGCTATTCACGATGAAAGTTGCCTCGTTCGAGGTAGAAATGATCTCTTGTATAGGTACCCCTGCCGAAGCGATGTGTTTGAAGAAGTAGTAGTAAAGCCCGATCACCTCAGAGCTGCTTGTGGGTAATTGTAATGTGATGGCACTGAGATTGGCATGCGAACTGATCAATCTTTCCCCTTTCATTGCTTTTTGCAAAGTTTCTAGGGCTTGCTCGCTAATGACGATGGTCGTTTCCTCCATACCGCCAGTAAAGCTGTGAAAGCCCTTGTAATCATTACCTAACGCGCTTAAAAAGGCAGCTTGTTTCTCAGGTAGTCGATTTGTTTTTTCAAAGGTCAAAGCGACTAAATTTGAACGTACAATGATGTCCCCTAAACTAGCGATGAACTGTTGCAATCGATGTTGCATCTTTAGTCTAAGCTTGGGCTCTCTTCGTCGAATTGCCATGACTATAGCGCTCTCTTTAACTTGATTTCCAACGAACTCTGAAATGGTTGGCTGAAGTACTCGTGCGAGTGAACTCAAGTTGATTAGATCTTCTTGCAAGGCTTCTTCAAGGAAAGGACGTTGTCTTAGGCATTCCTCAAGGGCTTCTCGTAAATTCATTTTCGGTCTATTTGTTAGCAAAAATACGTTTTTGTTTTATTTGCAACAAGTTGTTCGAGCCTTCCATTCTGTATGCCGCTAATTCTATCGTATTTTCGCAGCATGAGCGAACACATTGTAATTATAGGAGGGGGCGCAGCGGGTTTTTACGCGGCCATAGCCTGTGCCGAGGCCAATCCTGAACTGAACGTGACCATCCTTGAAAAGGGGAAGGACGTGCTTGGAAAGGTACTGATCAGTGGAGGCGGTCGTTGCAATGTGACCCACGCGTGTTTTGATCCTCGTGAATTAACCACATTCTATCCGAGGGGGGAGCGCGAGCTATTGGGGCCTTTTCACAAATTTCAGCCAGGAGATACCATGGAGTGGTTTGCGGATCGTGGCGTTGAGCTCAAAATAGAGTCTGATAACCGCGTATTCCCTGTGACCGATTCGTCGCATACCATCGCAGATTGCTTATTAGATATGGCGGCGGCAGCGAATATTGAGGTTCGCAAAAGTTGCGGAGTAAAGTCCTTTCAGCAGCTTGAAGACGGTAGTTGGTCCATCATGACTTCGCGTGGTGAGGAGCTTTTTGCTAATAAGCTTATGGTTGCACCAGGTTCTTCGAAGGCCATCTTGGACCAATTAAAAAAATTGGGCCATAAAATCGTACCTCCGGTTCCTTCCTTATTTACTTTTAATATCAAAGACCCTAGAATTAAGGGGCTTAGTGGTATCAGTTTGCCGAATGCAACAGTTCAAATAGCCGCTTCGGATTTGGAAGCTTCTGGTCCTTTACTCATCACACACTGGGGGCTTTCTGGGCCTGCCATCTTGCGCTTGAGCGCATGGGGAGCGCGTGAGTTGAACGATAGGTTTTACCGTTTCCCTATTATGGTGAATTGGATCGGGAAGGAGCTAGACGATGTGCTTGTCGATTTCCAGCAGGAAAAGAAATTGTCCGGTAAAAAACGCATCGGAAACCACGCCCATTACGGCATACCACTTCGCTTGTGGAAAGCTATGGTTGAAGGTGCGGGAGTCAAACCCACAGCGACTTGGGGCGACATTTCAGGAAAACAAGTAAAGGCATTGGCCACCGAGGTTTGTGCTTCTGTATTTCAAGTAACCGGTAAAAGTACCTTCAAAGAGGAATTCGTTACCGCCGGAGGTGTTGACCTCAAAGATGTTGATTTCAAGACATTCTCTTCCCGCGTAGTTCCCAACTTGTACTTTGCTGGCGAAATTCTAGATATTGATGGCATCACCGGTGGGTTCAATTTCCAAGCCGCTTGGACTGGTGGATGGCTTGCAGGAAACGCTATGGCCGGTTATCCTTTAGATTAGGCCCGATGCAATCAAATCCTTACGCACATGTTTCGCTCGAGATCTAAGGCTTGGAGAGGCGTGTTCTAGAGTAACTTCGATACTTTGATCAAACTCTGTCGCCAATTCCGGATAGCGCTTTACTAAACGGTGCAATACGCTCATACTATACACTCTAGGAGCTTGTGCTTCACGGGGTTTTAGCATCATCTCAAAACAGAAGTCAATCAAGTAGCTTTCCGATTCCTCATCACTAGGGAGCTGGTATTTAGAGAAATACCTCAAAATGAATCGAAGCTCAGCTTCCGTCTGCACGCGCTCAAGCTGTCTCTTTAAGAGTGTTAAATAGGGGACAAACACCTCTGGCTTCTTATCGCTCACATGGTGCAATATCCAATTCGCTCTTTTGCGTTCTCGTACACTTCCCGCAAAGGCTTTGTCAATCACCGATTCCAGTGTTTTGGAATTTTCACAACAACGGTTAATCCAGTCATCATATACCTCGGATTTGTCTATAGTGTACTCATTTAGTGCCGTTTCGAGGTTCATCTCAAAAAAAATAAATCAACAAATGATGAAATTATTAGAAATCTAATTAAATTAGCATTGTGAAACGATAGCGCTCTACAACTTTACAAAAGTGCTACCTAAAGATACGCTGTTATGAACTATGTAAAGAACAACCTTAAGTTCCTTCGTAAGAAGGAGGCCTTGACCCAGGAGCAACTCGCAACAAAAATCGGAGTGAAGCGTGCTATGATAGGTGCCTATGAAGAAGGTAGGGCCGAGCCACGTTTGCATACACTTCAACATATAGCGGGGTATTTTCAGGTACGTTTAGATGATTTTGTGAATCGCGATCTCTCAGGAACATCATCCATACCCAAGGCAGATGTTAGCGGTGCTCAGTTGCGTATTCTTCCTGTCGTTGTAGACGGCACGGACGAGAAAGAGCTTGGGACACTAGTTCCTGTTAAAGCTTCTGCTGGATATCTAAGTGGTTACGGCGATGCTGATTATATAGGTGCACTTCCACGTTTTTCTATGCCGTTTCCTGAATTACCACAAGACCGTACCTACCGCGTGTTCCAGATTCGCGGAGAAAGTATGTTGCCCATTAGACCTGGGTCGTATGTCATTACGGAGTACATACAAGATTGGAAGTCTATTCGGAATGATGAGTGTTATGTATTGATAACCAAAGATGAAGGTGTGGTATATAAGCGTGTGATCAACAACTTACACATTGGCGAGCTTATGCTTAAATCCGACAACCCTCAGTTTGCTCCTTATACCGTTCCTGTAGATCGAATGGTAGAGGTTTGGAAAGCGGTAGGCTACACGAGTTTCGAGTTGCCTTCTGCTGGAAACAACCAAGACATGTCGCAACTAATGCACATGATGGCTGATCTTAAGAAAGAAATGAATCAGCTGAAAGACAGTTAAATAGGTTTTTAAAATACACGAATATCTTATTGCATTGAGCGGCCTTTGAGCCGCTCGACTTGCCTGTACTATGTCCATTTTTTAATAGTTACTAAATCAAATCACCTATGGATCGTTCGATCTTACATATGGACCTGGATACCTTTTTTGTATCTGTGGAGCGTCTTATGGACTCTAGACTTAAGGACCGTCCTATACTCATCGGTGGTACTGGCGATAGAGGTGTAGTTGCTGCCTGTAGCTATGAAACACGGAAATTTGGCGTGCATTCTGCCATGCCCATGCGTATGGCTCGAGAGCTTTGTCCGGAGGCCATCATCATTAGAGGAAACTCGGCCAACTATTCCAAATATTCTAACCTAGTAACAGATGTGATCAAAGAGCACGTTCCTGTTTATGAGAAGACCTCAGTAGATGAGTTTTATGCTGATTTAACTGGAATGGATCGTTTTTTCGGCAGTTTCAAGTTTTCTAGCGAGTTGCGTGATCGTGTGATTCGAGAAACAGGGCTTCCCATAAGTTTTGGACTTTCGGGCAATAAAACGGTGAGCAAGGTGGCTACCGGTGAGGCTAAGCCAAACAATAAGATTTACATAGAAAAAGGGCTGGAGCGTCCTTTTCTCGCTCCACTCTCAGTGCGCAAGATTCCCATGGTTGGAGAGAAGACCTATCAAACATTGCGCAACCTAGGCGTGCGTCGCATTCAAACGCTACAAGAAATGCCTCTGGAGATGATGCAGAGCGTCATGGGTAAACAAGGAAGCGTTATTTGGCACAAGGCACAAGGGGTTGATCAAAGTCCCGTCTTGCCTTACCAAGAGCGTAAAAGTATTTCTACGGAACGCACTTTTGCAAAAGATACCATCGATGTAGTAAAACTAGATGGAATCATAGTAGCGATGACGGAGAACCTAGCATACCAGCTTCGTCGAGGAGATAAATTGACTTCATGTATTACTGTAAAAATCAGATATTCAGATTTTAACACCCATACACTTCAAGCGCGTATTCCATACACAGCCGCTGATCATGTACTTATTCCAAAGGTAAAAGAGCTTTTTAAGCGACTTTTCGAACGCCGACTATTGGTACGCTTGGTAGGGGTCCGTTTCTCTCATCTAGTAGGTGGCGGTTATCAGATGAATATGTTTGAAGAAAGTGAGGAACTTACCAGGCTCTATGGTGCTATGGATCATATCCGTCAGCGTTTTGGTGATCGATCCGTGTTGCGTGCAGTCTCCTTGGGAGCGAAGACCATAGGTCGATCGAATCCATTTAACGGTGAACCACCGCCACTCTTGGCGAATAGGCATCGTTAAATCTATTATAAGAATCCATCACTAAAGAAAAAGGAGTAGAATAGTATGTGTGGCAGATATGTAAACATTAGTAAAATAAAGGCCGTTGAAAAACGCTTCAGCGCACTTGTTGAGCGTCCTGAGCTCTATCTACCCAATACCAATATTGGCGTAGGGAGTCTTGCGCCGGTAATTACTCAAGAGCACCCGGATCGTATCAAGCACTACAGGTTTGGCTTCACTCCATATTGGGCAAAAAAGCCGTTTCATCTCTTTAATGCCCGCGCTGAGGGGGATTACAATAAGGAAAACCAGGTGCACTACAAAGGAGCGAAAGGGATCACTACAAAACCTGCATTTCGTCAAAGTATACGTTCCAAGCGTTGTCTGGTACTTGCGGATGCCTTTATCGAGGGGCCTCAAACTGAGCGCTTGTCTAAGCCTTATGTGATGTACAAACGCGACGGTAGCCCCTTTGCATTTGCAGGGATTTACGACACTTGGATCAGTCCGGATACAGGCGAAGTCGTGGATACGTTTGCAATCATCACCACAGTAAGTAATAAACTAACAGCGGCAATCGATCATCACCGTTCTCCCGTAATTCTACATGAAGAGGACGAGAGCATGTGGTTGGATGCCAATGCACCACTGGCAGAAGTTACGGATGTACTCACACCTTATCCAGCTGAGGAGCTGAACGCATATCCTATTTCTTCTGCGATTAAAAACCCACGCAGCGCAGGGCCAGAGCTCTTAAAACCCATAGGGCAGAGGCTCGTTAAGGAATACGATTACGAGATTTATAATCACTTGGGACTACAGGGTATGGGAATGACCACCTCACGTCAAAGGAAATTAGACTTCGGGTTTTAAACAGAAGGAATCGAACTACAGGCTCATGTTACTCAACACGCATAGTTATTACAGCTTGCGCTATGGCACTCTATCCCCCAAAGATTGGGTAGGTTTCTTTAGGTCACAGCCTTGGAAGCACATGGCACTTACGGATATTAACAGTACCTCTGCGAGCATGACGGTGCTTTATCTGTTGAGAGACGATGCCTCAAAACGACCAGTTGTAGGAGTCGATTTTCGAAATGGGGTAACTCCGTGCTATGTTGTTTTAGCAAAGAATTGGGAAGGTGTTCGCCAAATGAATGCACACCTATCGTGGCATCTCGAAAAGAAGGTTCGCTTTCCTGATCGTGCGCCTGTGGATCAGCTCAAGGACACTTGGGTCATTTACCCCATGTCGACAGGTATTTCAGTAGAGCACTTAAGACCACAAGAGTTGATAGGAGTGCCCCTTTGCAGATTACAGTCACTGCACTTTGCAGGTTGGGACCGATTCAAGCATAAGCTCGTTGCAATGCCTACAGCAACCTTTCGAGGTAAACGCGATTTTAATGCACATCGCCTACTGCGAGCCATCGATCAAAATACATTGTTGAGCAAGCTCGAAGTACAACAGCAAGCCTCACAGGATCAGCTTTATTTGGAGCACAAAGCTTTAGAAGTAGCCTATGCTGAGCATACCTATCTGTTGCGCAATACGGCCCAAGTATTAGAGAGCTGTCATGTAGAATTGCCTGAAGAGGCCGCTTTGAATCTACAGACCTATACGGGGTCGCGAGAAAAAGATATTAAACTCCTCAAAAAGCTGGCTTACGATGGCATTCGTTACAGGTATTCATCCGTCAGTATTAAGGTAAAAGAACGGATTGAGAAGGAGTTGGCGCTGATTGAGCAAAAAAACTTTGTCTCCTATTTTTTGATCAATTGGGACATCGTTAACTACGCCCAAAAACGTGGTTATTTCTACGTCGGTAGGGGGAGTGGAGCTAATAGTATTGTAGCATACCTGTTGAAAATCACAGATGTAGATCCTATAGAGCTGGACTTGTATTTTGAACGGTTCATCAATCTCTACCGAACGTCACCACCAGATTTTGATTTAGACTTCTCTTGGCGCGATCGTGATGATGTTACTAAATACATTTTCAAGCGATTCCCGCACACAGCGTTATTAGCGACCTACAATACATTTCAGTACCGGGCGGTTATTCGCGAATTAGGCAAGGTCTTTGGCTTACCAAAACACGAGATTGATAAGCTAAGCTCCGGTAAATTTCAAAGTAATGAAATAGACCACTTATCACATTTAGTACTTCGTTACAGCACTTATATTCAAGGGTTTCCAAGTCACTTAAGTATTCATGCTGGCGGAATTCTCATTGCAGACCAGAGTATTCACTACCGAACGGCAACATTTATGCCGCCAAAGGGCTTTCCAACAACACAGTTCGATATGGTAGTTGCCGAAGATATCGGTCTTCATAAGTTTGATATTCTGAGTCAGCGAGGCCTGAGTAAAATCCAGGATGCACTCTCTATTATACGTCGTAACTACCCGCACAAAACACCCATTGATATCCGTAACCTTCAAATGTTCAAGGAAGATGAAGGTATCAAGGAACTCTTGCGCAATGGTCTCGCCACGGGCTGCTTCTATGTAGAATCTCCGGCAATGCGCATGTTACTCACGAAACTCAAAGTGGATACCTATTTAGGGCTTGTAGCGGCAAGTTCTATTATTCGCCCTGGTGTTAGTAACAGTGGGATGATGCGGGAATACATTCTACGCTTTACAGACCCTTCTAAACGGAAGAATGCACATCCAGTTATGTTGGAAATCATGCCCGATACATTTGGTGTAATGGTTTACCAAGAAGATGTCATAAAGGTGGCTCACTATTTTGCTGGACTCAGTCTAGGTGAAGCAGATGTTTTACGACGCGGTATGTCTGGAAAATTCAGATCACGAGAAGAGTTTAAAAGGGTAGAGGAGCGGTATTTCGAGAATTGTAAGGAGCGTGGCTATAGTGCTGAGTTGGCCTCTGAAATTTGGAGGCAAATAGAAAGTTTTGCGGGGTATGCCTTTGCAAAGGGACACAGTGCATCGTATGCAGTGGAGAGTTATCAAAGTTTGTATTTGAAAGCACATTATCCACTTGAATACATGGTTGCGGTCATCAACAACTTTGGGGGCTTTTATAGAACAGAATTTTACGTGCATGAGGCCCGTAGAAACGGAGGCATTGTAGAGCCACCTTGTGTTCAAAATGGAGATTTTCCCACTGTTATCTCTGGAAAAACGATTTATCTCGGCTTCGTACTTGTGCACGGTATTGATGAGCACATAGGCGTAGCTATAGGTAAGATTCGTCAGGAGGGAGGCCCATTCGAAGATTTGGCCGATTTCGTTGATCGTGTACCCATCGGTATAGAGCAAATCACACTTTTGATTCGAATAGGAGCTTTGCGGTTTACAGGTATTGACAAACAGACATTGCTATGGGAAGCACATCATATGCTGAAAGGACGTACAACAAAACAGGTAAGTGCAACGCCGCCTAGTTTGTTCAAGGGCACTGTACAAGCGCACGACTACAAGGTACCGTTGTTAGAACAAACACATTTGGAAGCAGCTTTCGATCAGATAGAACTATTAGGATTTCCGCTTTGCGATCCGTTTGATTTAGCCGATGAAGTTCTTGATCACGGAACCACAGCGCGTGAGCTGCCTCAAAAGCAAGGACACTTCGTTGTAGCTTATGGTTATCTAGTTACGGTCAAAGAAACGAAGACCGCTAAAGGGGATCGAATGAACTTTGCGACATTTATAGATCAGAATGGCGACTTTTTAGACAGTGTGCATTTTCCAAATGTGGCTGCACAATTTCCTTTCCGTGGCAAAGGCATTTATAAGATTCAAGGTCGTGTAGCCGAGGAATTCGGATTCTTCAGTATTGAAGCATCTGCTTTGTATAAGGTGGCGATGATTCCAGATCCCCGTTATGAAGATACGATGGCGAGGTCTAAAGACAACTATAGCAAATCTCGCCGCTCTATGAAACGTGGAAAAAATACCACAGCTGCATCATAGGGTAGTTATTCTTGGATTCTTTACATTACAATTTAACATAATGTATATTATAGCCTAAAATAGTATCTTCAAAAAAAGCCCCGAATCGTATGACTCAGGGCTCTTTGTATTCAGTGTAAAGAAATTGGAATTATTCGCCAGCTTCTTCCAACACCTTTTTCATGTCCATAGATTTTTGGTAATCGCCCGTCTTACGGTAAACTTCCATAAGTGCGCGAACGATGTCCATATCGTTAGGCTTCATTTCGTAAGCGCTTTCAAAGTAACCTTGGCTTTCCTGGAATACTTCTTTTTGCTTTTTCTTCAGAGCTTCGTACTTGCGTGTTTCGTTCAGACCAAGACCGTTCATCTGCTCAGAGATTTTATTCGCACGGTCAATGTAAACAAGACCACACATGTACATCGCATCACTCATCGTTGGATCAATCTCTAAAGCTGCTTTGTATTCTTCTAAAGCTTTGTCAAGATCCTTAAGCTCTGTTTGTAGAATATTACCTTTAACAAAACGGTAAATTCCTTTGTCTGGATTTTTAGTAATGGCCTCATCCAGGTTCGCTAATGCACCATCATAGTCTTTCTTATCTAAGAATGCCTGCAATTGAATATCAAGCAAATCTTTGTTCTCAGGATACATTGCACGCGCTTCAGTTAATGTAGCATCGTACATTTCTGAGTTTTCCAACTTCTTGTATGCATTGATCAAGCTGATGTACAGGCTTGGACGAACATCTTCACCAACAACAGGGTCAGAAGCTAAACCAAGTTCTATTTCACGCTCCATTTGCGCCTTGTTTTGGTACTGCTTTGGTGCACCAGTTGCCGCGTAAGTAGCGGTATAAGTGATGCCTTTGTACCCTAGATCCAAACAAGTGCGGAACGCTTCAACTCCTGCTTCGTCGTTTCCAGCCATACCAGCGATGATACCAGCGTTGAAAAGCAAACCGGTGTCGATTTGAGCAAATTCGCCTAAAAGTTCATTGCTCTTAAGTTCGAAAGCACTCATGTAACCGTTATATGCATCTTCATAGCTGCCATTTTCGTAAGCAGCACCTGCCGCAACTAAATAGTTATAAGCGATCGTTGGAACCTCGCGCTTTGCATCCTCCGTGTAACGAGGTTTTTTCAAAGAGCTCTCGTATTTGATCAAATCCAATAAACTTGAAGCTGCTACATCATTTGCATCCTCAGCCAAAGCCTTCACAGCTGCATCTGGAGAACCTGCGATTTTCGCATAGATTAATCCTTTGTTGTAGTAGAACTTCGACAAAATCTTTTCTTTGATTTCACTTTGGTTCTTACCCTCGATAATAGTTGATGCTTCATCGATAAACCCTTTGGCTTCAACAAGTTCATTTCCTCTTAATGCAATAATAGCACTAGTTACCTTTGGAGCTTCTTGTGCAGTTACAGCTAGTGCTGAAAGTGCGAATACAGCTACAATTAACTTTTTCATTGTTTCGTTTACTTTATTAGTGGTGCAAATGTATGTTTCAGTAGTAGAACAAACATCACGCCAATTTCACTTTATCATTTAGGAATCGCTGGTTTCAGCACCTTCGTCATTTGCTTCTGCAGTAGGATTCGAAGTGTCTGTTTCCTCTCCTTCCGTTGCAACAATTACATTGCCTTCAGCATCTAGTATTTCTTCCTCCTCTTCGGAAGCAGGTACTTTGGCGATGGATGCAATTTCGTCGTTAGAACGAAGATTGATTAATCGTACGCCTTGAGTTGCACGACCCATCACACGAAGTGTACCTACGCCCATACGTATCATTGTACCCTTTTTGGTGATGATCATCAAGTCGTCTTCGTCGTTGACCGCTTTCAAGGAAACCAATTCACCCGTCTTATCGGTAACAGTAATGGTTTTGACCCCTTTACCGCCGCGGTTAGTGATGCGGTAATCTTCGAGTGCAGAACGTTTTCCGTAGCCTTTTTCACTTACTACCATAACGTCGTATCCATCACCTTCTTTTACCACAATCATTCCGACAACTTCATCAACCTCTGAATCAACTGTAATTGCACGAACACCAGAGGCACTGCGTCCCATTGAACGAACCTTGTTTTCTGGGAATCGAATTGCTTTACCACTGCGTACAGCAAGCATGATATCTTGCTCTCCGTTTGTCAATTTAGCCTCGAGTAAAGTATCTCCTTCACGAATAGTAATGGCGTTAATACCATTCACACGTGGACGAGAATATGCCTCTAGCGGAGTCTTCTTGATGATACCTTTTTTGGTCACCATGACAATGAAGTGGTTGTTGATGTACTCTTCATCCTTGAGGTTCAATACATTGATGAACGCCAAGACTTTATCGTCTTGAGGTAGGTTGATCAAATTCTGAATCGCTCTACCCTTGCTTTGACGAGTACCTTCTGGAATCTCATAGACGCGCATCCAGAAACAACGACCTCGTTCGGTAAAGAACAACATGTATTGGTGGTTGGTCGCAACGAAAACATATTCAATAAAGTCTTTATCGCGAGTACTTGCGCCTTTACTACCTACCCCACCTCTATTTTGTCTCTTGTATTCACTTAGCGGTGTACGCTTGATGTAACCGGCGTGAGAAATGGTAACTACAACCTCAGTATCAGGAATCATATCCTCGATACTCACATCGCCACCAGCGAATTCAATATCTGTGCGACGTTCATCACCATATTTATCCTTGATCTCCAGCATTTCATCCTTGATGATTTGCATACGGAGTGCTTTATCAGCCAAGATGCTCTTCAAGTAATCGATGGTTTTCATCAATTCTTCGTATTCAGCCTTGATCTTATCTCTTTCGAGACCCGTCAATTTCTGAAGACGCATATCGAGAATCGCTTTCGCTTGAATCTCGCTCAACTTGAACTCAGTCATCAACCCTGTTCTCGCCTCTTCTGGGGTTTGAGAACCACGGATCAATTTAATCACCGCATCTAAGTTGTCAATCGCTATGAGCAAACCTTCTAAAACGTGCGCTCGTTTCTCTGCTTGACGAAGTTCGTACTCAGTTCTACGCACCACAACCTCGTGGCGGTGGTTCACAAAGTGTTTGATCATATCCTTGAGATTTAGCATCTCTGGACGACCGTTTACAAGCGCAATGTTGTTTACTGAAAATGAGCTTTGTAGCTGCGTGTACTTGTAGAGTTTGTTGAGCACAACATTAGGAACTGCGTCACGCTTCAATACGTAAACCACGCGCATTCCTTTACGATCACTCTCATCACGGATATCAGCAATACCTTCGATTTTCTTGTCATTGACAAGGTCGGCGGTTTTCTTGATCATTTCTGCTTTGTTCACCTGGTACGGAATTTCCGTAACGATGATACATTCGCGACCTCTGACCTCTTCAATGGTTGCTTTGCCACGCAAAACAATGCGACCGCGTCCTGTATGGAAAGCATCACGTACACCTTCATAGCCGTAGATAGTACCCCCTGTAGGGAAATCTGGAGCTGTGATGTGTTGCATCAAACCGTCGATTTCAATATCCGAATCATCGATATAGGCGTTGATTGCGTTGATCGATTCTGTAATGTTGTGAGGAGGCATATTGGTTGCCATACCAACTGCAATACCTGAAGCACCGTTTACCAGAAGTCCTGGTATACGCGTAGGCAACACCGTCGGCTCCTTAAGCGAGTCGTCGAAGTTGAGCTGCCATTCTACGGTATCCTTTTCGATATCGATAAGCATATCTTCGGCAATCTTGCGCATACGCACCTCTGTGTAACGCATAGCCGCCGGGCTATCTCCATCGATAGAACCAAAGTTACCTTGTCCATCGACGAGCATATATCTCAACGACCAGTCTTGCGCCATACGCACCATGGTGTCATAGACAGAGCTATCACCGTGCGGGTGGTACTTACCGAGTACATCCCCTACTACCCTTGCGGATTTCTTGTAAGATTTGGTACTGGTAACCCCCATGTCATGCATTCCGTAAAGCACGCGACGGTGAACGGGTTTCAATCCGTCACGTACATCAGGCAGAGCACGAGATACAATGACCGACATCGAATAATCGATGTAGGAGCTTTTCATTTGCTCCTCAATATTTACGGGAATAATTCTTTCTCCCTGCGCCATATTGTCAGTGTTTAGGCAGGCCGAAGCCTGGATTTTTCGTAATTTTCAAATATAGCTTTTCGCGAGCATTGGTCTAAGGTGAAGCCTGCTTTACTTTAGACTTTTATCCACATGCGTATGTTAACAAAACCTTCTTGTGAACTGCCTTGTTGTCTCAAAAGTTGCTGTTAGATTTAATAATATAGCAATGGCACACTATGTGCACTACCCTTACATATAATACCCTACTACTATGGAAGAGAATTTCAGCCCCCGTGTAAGAGACGTTATCACCTTTAGCAAAGAGGAAGCGATGCGTCTAGGACACGATTATATAGGTACCGAACACTTGCTCCTTGGCATTTTGCGCGAAGGTGAAAGCACCGCGATAAAAATTTTGAATGACCTTGGATTAGACGCAGCGAATATTCGCACGAAGATTGAAGGTATAGCAGCTCCTTACGCGACGAATGTTCCCGGAACAGCGAAGAATTTGCCACTCACACGTCAGGCAGAAAAGGCGTTAAAGACCACCTTCTTGGAGGCCAAACTGTTTCAAAGCCCTGTCATTCGTACGCCCCATTTATTGTTGTGTATACTTCGCAATGACAACGACCCTATTAGTAGTGTTATGGCACAAATGGGCGCCTCCTACGATGCTGTGAAGAGTGAATACCAGCAGAACTATATTGATTCTGACGCCTCGAAGAAAAAGGAATTGGATGCGCCGTCCATGAGTTTTGAAGATGGTGGTGATTTAGACGAGCCCACTAGTGGTTCTCGCCGTTCTCCGGGAAGCTCAAGTGGCAAGAAGGAAAAGTCGAAGACACCGGTCTTGGACAACTTCGGGAAAGATCTTACCAAAGCAGCTGAGCAAAACAGGCTAGATCCAGTTGTGGGGCGCGCAAAGGAGATTGAGCGTGTTAGTCAGATTTTGAGCCGTAGAAAGAAGAACAACCCATTGCTCATTGGTGAGCCAGGTGTGGGTAAAAGCGCTATTGCTGAAGGCTTGGCGCTGCGTATCGTAAACAAGCAAGTAAGTCGTGTATTGTTCGACAAGCGCGTTATAAGTTTGGATTTAGCGTCTCTGGTGGCCGGCACAAAATACCGTGGCCAATTTGAAGAGCGCATGAAAGCGTTGATGAATGAATTGGAAAAAAATGATGATATCATCCTCTTCATAGATGAGTTACACACTATTGTAGGGGCTGGAGGAGCTACTGGAAGCTTGGATGCTTCTAACATGTTCAAGCCTGCTCTCGCTCGCGGAGAAATTCAATGTATAGGTGCGACCACTTTGGACGAGTACCGTCAATTCATTGAGAAAGATGGAGCTTTGGAACGTAGGTTCCAGAAAGTGACCGTAGATCCTACCTCGCCAGAGGAAACGGTTCAAATTCTCAATAATATCAAGGATAAATATGAAGATCACCACAACGTAATCTACACGGATGAGGCGATTGAGGCTTGTGTGAAATTGACACAGCGCTATATCTCTGATCGTCATTTGCCGGATAAGGCTATTGATGCTTTAGATGAGGCGGGTTCTCGTGTGCACATCACAAATATTGAGGTTCCAGAAGAAATCAAAGCGCTTGAATCTCGCTTGGACAGCATCAAAGAAGAAAAGGTTCAGGTGGTCAAGAGTCAGCGTTATGAAGAGGCTGCGAGACTTCGTGATGACGAGAAAAAAATCGAGGCCGAGTTAGAAACCGCACGTGTAGCTTGGGAAGACAGTATTAAGCTGAACCGTAAAAAGGTGGATGAAGCAGAAGTTGCAGAGGTAGTTGCGATGATGACGGGCGTCCCTGTTCAGCGCGTTGCGCAGCAAGAGCTTGATAAACTGGCTCAGATGGAGGATTTACTCAAGAGCAACGTTATTGGGCAAGACGATGCGGTTAAAAAGATTGTACGTGCAATTCAGAGAAACCGAGCGGGATTGAAGGATCCGAAAAAACCGATTGGTTCATTCATCTTCTTAGGCCCTACAGGTGTAGGTAAAACACAGTTAGCGAAGGAATTGACCAAACTTCTTTTCGACAGTGAGGACAATATGATTCGCATCGATATGAGTGAATACATGGAGAAATTCGCCATCTCACGGTTGGTAGGTGCGCCTCCGGGATATGTGGGGTATGAAGAAGGCGGTCAGCTCACCGAGCGTGTCCGTCGCAAACCTTATTCTGTCATCTTGCTAGATGAGATTGAAAAGGCTCACCCAGATGTATTCAACTTGTTGCTACAAGCCTTAGACGATGGTCAAATCACGGATTCATTGGGGAGAAAGGTGGACTTTAAAAACACCATCATCATCATGACTTCGAATCTTGGTTCACGTCAGCTTAAAGATTTTGGTACGGGTGTAGGATTCGGCACGGGCGCTAGATCTCAAAAGAAAGCTGATTTGGAAAAAGGTGTCATTCAGAGTGCGTTGAAGAAAGCCTTCGCTCCAGAATTTTTGAATAGAATTGATGATGTGGTATTGTTCAACTCGTTGACCAAAGAGAACATCCACAAGATTATTGATATCGAGTTACGCAGTTTATTCGGTCGTATTGAAGACTTGGGATACGGTATAGTCTTAAGTGATGAAGCGAAGAGTTTTGTTGCCGATGAAGGATTTGATGAAGCCTTTGGTGCTCGTCCTTTAGCCCGTGCCCTTCAGAAATTGATCGAGGACCCACTTGCTGAGCATATTATTGGTAAGAAACTAGCTGAAGGCGATAAGGTGGTTATCGGACTTAAAGACAAAGAACTTGTTTTTGAGATTCAAAAAGGGGTACTACTTGACTCAGGAGGGAAGCAAAAACAAATCACTTCAGAGGATGCTTCACAAGAGGCACCTACTGAAGAAGAATCGAATACTAAACAAGAATAACGTGGTCGGGATGTTGCTCCGCGAGCTTCATCCCGATAGCATTGATCGTGGGTGATGGACTGATGGTATGAAATTGGTCTCTCACCCACGTTTCGTTATGAAGGAAATCATCGTCAGGATAGATTCCCACCACATTTCCAGAGTCCATAAAAACGGCACCCTTTGCCTCGCCTAAATCAATGAGTATTTTTTGTTGGTTTTCGCCTTTCAAATAGGCCAGCGCCTCTAGATCGGATCGTTCTTCGCGTCTGATTTTTTGCAAAAATTCAGCAAGCCACTGTTGACCAGAGGTATACGACCCGAACTTTCGTAAAGCCCCTGAGCCTGTCGCCTTCTGAATCACCCATTTAAGTTCTCCTCTCCCGTTCTCGTAAACGTAGAGTCCAAACTTCAACTTTTGATTCTTCTGCGCCTTATTTAGCGGTGGCCAATGTTGACGAATTAAGTGGTCTTCATAAATCAAACTCAACGTTTCATTGGGCCACACCGTATATCGAATGTCGTGACATTCCTTCATTAATCTTTGGTACTTGGTACTTTCTTGATCGGTGCTAAAATGCTGGGTAATCCGTTGTTTGATATTGTTTGCCTTACCGATATAAAGCGGCATTCCAAAAGCATCATGAAACTCGTAAACGCCAAAGGTTTTGGGGAGTTCATCGAATACGGCCGCATTCAGGTGGTCCGGCATTTGAATTCTCTTCAGCAATCCTAATTTGGGATCGTTTAATAGTTTCTCATCATAATCTGCATGAAGGCAATGGATCAAAACTTCTGCTGCACAAAGCGCGTCGCTCAAGGCACGGTGTGGGTTGTCGTTTTCTACAGCAAGCTCTCGGGCTAAATTGGCCAGCGAATACCGTCCAAATTCAGGAAAGACTGCACGCGAATATTTGACCGTACAAAGCTTAGGCATCCGCCAAGAAGTGCCTGCTTCTTTGAAAGCTCGTTCTATGAAACTGTAATCAAAGTTGACGCTATGGGCCACAAAAACATCCCCTTTAAGCTGCTCGAGCAATTCAGGTACCAATTCCGCAAAGGTCGGCGCATCAGCCACCATGTCATCGGTAATGCCGGTTAACATCTGGATATGGTATGGTATGGATCGATCCGGGCGCACAAAACTGGACCATTGATGGGTTATTTTTTTGTGCTCCACATGAGCAATACCTATTTCGGTAATGTCATTTCCATTTGGCTTTCCGCCTGTGGTCTCGATATCTACGACTACATATTTCACGGTCGTGAATTTACTCAAAAACGGCTGCGCCTTCTCCGTGTCGGCATTGTATATTTATGCTCATGGAAGTATTTATTTGGATTTTACTAATCGCGGGCCTTGTGGGCGCCGTTGTACCTGCGCTGCCGGGACCGATCTTTTCTGCAATCGCCCTAGCTGTAGCTCAATATACTACCCCTTCAGATGCCAATATGTGGGGCTATGTAGCCCTTGGTGTGATTATATTCTTTATCGATTACCTCCTACCTTCTTACCTCACCAAAAAAGGTGGCGGATCAAACCAGGCCTCTCGAGGTGCATTGATCGGTATGTTGCTTGGAATTTTCACCGGTCCAGGCATGTTGTTGAGTGGAGCAATTGGTGCATTTGTTGGTGAATACATGGTGACAAAGGACGGTTCGAAAAGTCTAAAAGCTTCACTTTTTGCAATGGCGGGCGTAATTTCCGGTATAGTCGTAAAAGTGGTGTACTGTGCAGCGGTTATTGTTCTTTATGTGATAGAGTGGCAGTTATGATCCTAAAACTAGGTTCACATACCATCACCTATCCTAAAGTTGAAATAGAACCTGGTATCACACTGATCCTGGGTTCCTCAGGTGCAGGGAAAACCTCACTTCTCAGGGCTATTCATGGAATTTTATCAGGTCAGATTCAGGGGCGTCTACCACTCGAAGTGGATCAAACCTCTTTGATGCCGCAGCAAAATACATGGGTCCCTTACATGACCATGGGCGAACACCTGAGTTTGACTGGCGGCTCTTCTGCCTCGAGTCTTGATGCTTTGGGATTGTTAGGACTTCAAGATAAATTCCCACACGAGCTAAGTGTCGGCCAACTGCAACGTTTCTCACTGTTGAATTGTCTCAATAGCAACGCGCAAGCCTATTTACTTGATGAACCCTCTAGTGCTTTAGATACAGATGTAGCTGAACGAAGTTTTCAGGTACTACGTGCCCACATGGAGGCTCATCCCGATCGATTTTATCTGGTGGTGACACACGATGATCGAATGAAAACTGCATTCCCAACCTCAAAACGAATTACGTTATGATGCAGTTTTTATGGCGCTTTTGGCGGGCTCAATTCACTCGAAAGACGACCCCACTGTTCATCGTCGCTTTTTTATCCTTTTTGACTTCGGTCTTTGTTCAGATTCCTTCATTGACCGAATCCTACATCTACCGCAAGTGGCGAGAAAGTGCACAATATGCGGACGTAATCGTCGGCTATAAAGGGTCTCCACTACAAATTGTGGCCAATACACTATTTAGACTGGAAAACCCTACAGGAAACTTACCTGAGGAAAGTGTGAACTATTGGAAGAAACACCCTTTGGTGAAGGAAAGTTGTCCTGTTGCTCTTGGAGATAATATTCAAGGATATCCCATCGTAGGAACAGACTCCAACTACTTTGATTGGATGAATATTTCTTTAGAAGAAGGTAGATTGCCTAGTACCTCTAGTGAAATCGTGGTCTCCAAACTAGTTGCAAACCGATTGGGTCTACAGCTTGGAGATGACCTGCACAGTTCACACGGAAGTGATGCCAATGGTGAAGCCCACGACCACCATCATTTGACATTAGTCGGCTTTATAAAGGCAGATCGCGCTGCAGATAATGAATCGTTCTTTGTTCCAACGGCTGCTTATTACGATATGCACTCCGGTAAAGGAAATGGTAAAGTCACCGCTTTAATGCTTCGATTAAAGTCGAAATCTGCCTTAGTGATGTTGCCGCGAGTCTTCGAAACTCGACCCAACGAACAAGGTGCCTTTCCAGTCTTCATCTTTGCAGGTCTGCAGAAGCAGTGGGCCCCTACCCTAGAAAAAATGCGAACGTGGGGAATGTTAGTGCCTTTGGCCATAGCCATATTGTTCGTCGCCTTCATGTACTTTTTAGCGAGAACCGAGCGCGAAGCAAGAAGCTTCCTCGTCCAATTAAAAACACCGCGCATGTTGCGGTATTTATCTTTATACGGCCTACCCATTCTTTTTGCACTTTTGGGATATGCAATTCACCTTCTGATATTTTACAGCGTTGATTTGGGGGTTTCCCTATGGCAAGCCTTGCTCGCTCTTATTCCCATCGCTTTATCAATACTGATTCTAACACGCATCCGCTCATGAAAAAAATCATCGTAACCTTAGTGTTCGCACTGTTCAGTCTTGCTAGTTGGGCGCAACAGGTAGTGCCTTGGGACCTGTTGGCAGTTCCCTATTCTACTACTCCAGACGGTTTGTATGAGCCCAGCTTTCCTTCGTGGTTGGACAAATACAAAAATACAGAGGTTGTCATTCAAGGATATCTTGTTCCTGTTGATGTAGAAGGAAATCAATATGCCTTAAGTAGGTATGCATTCTCGTCTTGTTTTTTCTGTGGAAATGCAGTTCCGAATACCGTGGTTGAATTGGTTTTTAAAGACCGCCCCGATGCCTTTGTTACGGACCAATTCGTAGTGATTAAAGGCACTTTGATCTTCAATGAAAGCGATCCCTTTCGACTGTTCTTTATTCTACAAAACGCGAGTCTACACGGATGATAAAGCAGCTACTTCTACTACTCTCACTCTTGTGTTCAAGCACCATGATAGGTCAGGAAAGACTTACCTGGACGACTTTCGAACGGCTTGGATTTGAAGAGGTTTACGACGCGCCTTCCGCTACTTGGTTACAGCAGCCTAAATGGACGGCTGACTTACGCTCATGGGATGGACGAGCGGTTAAAATCACCGGATATGTGATCGGTTTAGATACAGAGTCTAATGAATATGCGCTGAGCGCATTTCCTTTTGCTTCCTGTTTCTTTTGCGGTGCGGCCGGCCCAGAAACTGTTTTAGAATTGGTGCTTAAGATTCCCCAGGTTTTTACGACGGATGATGTTGTAACGTTTTCCGGTACGTTGCGATTGAATACGGATCCATTGAAATTCCCGTTGACCTTAGAAGATGCTGTTGTGAGATGAATGTAGTTAATCCATTGATATACTGGGCATTTGCTGCTGTTCTGGTTCCCATTCTCATCCACTTTTTTGGACGAAAGGCACGCAAGTCCACGCTCATTCCGTCTTTGATGTGGATGAAAGAGCTGAAAACTTCGCAGCGAAGAAAGAGATGGATAAAGGATTGGCTTGTTTTATCATTTCGAGTTTTGACCATCATTTTTGTCGTGGTTGCTCTATTACAGTGGAAAGATCAACGAACCTCCACAAACCTCGTGATTGATCATCATCCTGCGGGATGGGAAACTCAGTGGTATACAAGTGCGGTTGAGCAGCTTCAGCCGGGGTATTACAGTGTTTACCTCAAAGACGGTTCTTACCTCGGGGAGTGGGAAAAATCTGCCATTCCTGAAGTTCTATCAGAGATTCAACCCGAAGCAAGTGCTTGGCAAAGAATTTCAGATGCGCTCGTACTGAGTTACGGATTCGATACCATTGTCAGTCACAATGCACCTGTTTATTTGCCTAAACGTAAGGTGTTGGAAAACATTCCGATCACCGTAGAATTGAATGATCAGCAGTTTACCGCATTCACTCCTTTGACGCAAAAGATTCATTGGACGATCTACAAAGGCGACGAGATATTTTCAGATCAAACCTCATCTGTGATCTCCTTAAGTGTAGCAAGTGTGGGAGTTGATGATACTTTCAAAATTGAAGCTCTTGGTGATTCCGTGTTTTACGATAACAACACTTTATTGTACCGAAAGCAATCGCCTAAAACTGCTGTGGTAGTCAACAAAGGGGCGAGTTCTTGGTCTGGCCACCAGGTGGATGTAGACACTGTGATTGGCTCGAATGAATTGGACGCAGAATTCCTTTCTTCTTATGGGATCGTGGTCTTGGAAGGTCTAGATTTCCTGCCTGAAGTGTTGCGAGAATATACAGGTACTGTTCTTCAGTTTTATCCGCAAACCACAGCTCCAACCTCGCCCTCGCTTCCAGAGTTAGAGCAAAATTTTTTCTCGGATTATTTCTTTGGCCCGTCCCTTCAAAACGCCTGGCCTCTGGCTGCTTCTGCTGTGGGTTTTCCAGATTCATTAACCCCTCTTCTAAAGGACCCACAAGGAAATACTATTTCAGGCCTTTACTCGACCAATTCCTTCAAGTATTATCTGCAATCGTCCTTTCCAGTGGAAAAAGAACATCCATTTTACAAAGCCATTTTTCAATGGGCGGGTTCAAATGCTGGTATAGGTATGATCTCAAATCCATATTTAGGAGTCGATCAATACCGTAAAAATACTACCTATGAACAGGTCCAATTCTTCGAGTTGGATGCTTCCTTCACCGCTTTGCACCAAGGATTTTGGACCCGTGAGAAAATTGCCTTAGCTCTTGCATTGCTTTCAGCGCTATTAGCGCTTATTTTTGCTAAAATTTAATCACATGAAGCTGCTCTTCAAAAATGCGCACATTGTTGACGCGCAAAGCCCTTATCACCTTCAAACTGTGGATGTCTTGGTCGATGGCGATACCATCGAAAGTATTGGTGAGATTGCTGAATCTGAGGCTACTACGGTAGTTGATTTGGGTGGTGATACGCTCACCACTGGTTTTACCGAGTTACATAGTGATTTAGGTGAGCTGGGCAATGAAGAGAGTGAAACGCTTCAAACTGGTGCGGCAGCCGCGGCAGCCGGCGGTTTCACAGCAGTGGGTGTGGTGAGCAATGGTTCTCCGTATCTAGATCAAAAAACAGGTATTGAATTTCTTCTAAGTAAAGGAGAAAGTGTTCCTGTACACCTCGTGCCAATTGGCACCATGAGTAAAGAAAGAAAGGGCGAGGAATTAAGTGAGATGTTCGAAATGAGCAACTACGGCACGCCGATATTCGCTGATTACAAGAAGGGTGTAAAGAATGCCAACCTCTTGAAACTCGCACTGCTCTATACCAAGCCTTTCGGGACGGTCATGGTACATCCCGAGAACCATGAATTGAGTTCTAACGGAATGATGCATGAGGGTGCGACAAGCACCTACGTAGGTCTTAAAGGGATTCCTGAGATATCTGAAACCGTGCAAATTCAGCGGGATTTAAGTTTATTGGAATACACCGAAGGAAATCTTCATATCGCAAGTGTATCCACTGCAGAAGGTATTAAAGCCATCCGCGAGGCAAAAAGTAAAGGTTTAAATGTGACGTGTAGTGTGAACCTTCATCATTTGATCTTTACCGATGAGGATCTCACCGAATACAACACCTCACTTAAAGTTACTCCTCCTATCCGCACAGATGTTGAACGTGCTATTCTTTGGGAAGCAGTGTTAGATGGAACGGTAGATTGTCTCGCTGTAGATCATTTGCCGAAGGACATCGAGCAGAAACAATGTGAGTTTGATAATGCAGCCTTCGGTATGGCAGGGTTCGAAGGTGCGGTAAGCGCGTTTCTCGATCGTTATGAGCTATCACCTGAGCGTTTGCAGGAGGTGTTGAGCTTAAATCCTCGCAAGCTACTTGGGCTACCTGAATTGCGAATTGCTGAAGGCGAAGTTGCGGAATTCACTATTCTTGGAAATACACCACAACAAGTCACGGGCTTTGCTTCAAAAGCATTCAACAATCCATTTAAAGGAATGGATGTAAAAAGTACGATTAGAGGTGTTTACGTTAAAGAAAATTACCTTTCTTTAGAAGCGTAATCAAAGGAAATGCGCATGCCGTCATAGGACAAATGCATGCCCTTTGGCAGTGATGCCTGAGTTTCTTCATGGGTTCCCATATAGTGGCTCATGTGAATGAAAAAGGTATTGTTCGCCCCAATTCTTTGAGCCACCTCAATAGCTTGTTCTAGTGTGTAGTGACTGTAGTGCACTTTATGGTGCAATGCGTCAAGGAAGAGTACATCCAAATTTCTTAATCGCTCATCTATCACGTCCTCATCAATGTGATTCACATCTGTGATGTACGCCATTTTACCTATGCGATATCCGAGAATGGGTAATTGACCGTGAAGGACTGGAACAGGCAATACCTCCACCCCATTGATTTTAAAAACCTCCGTGTCAATACTATTGGTTTCAATTCTCGGAGCTCCGGGATAAGGTTGCGTTTCAAACGCATAGTGGAACGCTTTTCGAACTCTATCTAATACGCGCTGTTGGCCGTATATCTGCATGGCATTTCCCGATCTGAAAATCATCGGGCGCACATCGTCGAGTCCTGCGATATGATCCTGGTGTTCGTGGGTAAAAAGAACAGCATCAACATCTGCGAGGTTTTCTCGAAGCATTTGCGTTCTAAAATCAGGCCCCGTATCTATTTGAAGGTGTAATTGATCTAATTTGAGATGAATTGAACTTCTAGAGCGTTTATCGCGACTATCGGTGCTATTGCAAACCTTGCAATCACAACCAATAACAGGCACGCCTTGTGAGGTACCCGAGCCCATGACTATCAATTCTCCCAATTGGTCCATTCTTTGCATATAATTTACTAGGTTTTTCCTCGGTTACCGCTCGAGGAAACTTAAATTTGTAATTAAGTACAACTTACACCGACTATCATGAAGGATAGAGTGATCCTAACTACCGCCCAAAAGGCACTTAAAATTAATCTAAACTCGGACATTTACGGTACGTTCGCCGAAATTGGTGCCGGACAAGAAACTGTCCGTGAGTTTTTCCGTGCTGGCGCAGCTTCTGGTACTATTGCGAAAGCCATGAGTGCTTACGACAAAGCATTTTCTGACGATATCTACGGTATTGAAGAAGATGGTCGCTACGTCACTCAGAGTAGATTAAGAAAGATGCTCAAGCACGAGTATAATCTTATCGAAAAGCGTTTAGATCGAAACTTACACCCTGAGAAGACCTACTTCGCCTACGCGAATACGGTCGCTACGATCAACTTCGCGAAGACTTTTAAGGGCCACGGCTGGATGGGTATTCGTTTCCAAACGGCATCCAATAAAGACACCAATGATATTATCATTCACTTTAGGTTGCATGAAAATGAGGCGAAGCATCAGCAAGAGACAGTAGGTCGCTTGGGCACAAACCTCATCTACGGTGCGTATCGCTTGTACGATGATCCAAAATTGTTCTTACAGAGCTTGTACGACAATATTGATCAGGCTGCTATTGAGATTGATTTGATCAACTTCGCTGGCCCGGATTTCGAAACATTAGACAATCGACTTATGTCTCTTCAGTTGATCAAAAATGGCTACACAGATGCCGTCATTTTTGGCCCTGAAGGTGATAACATGTTGCCGGCTGAATTGCTATATAAAAAGCACATACTCGCCATGCGAGGCAGCTTCCGTCCTGTGACCAAGGTGAACATGGACATGATTAAGCGCGGTTATGATATGTTCGTTTCTGATAAGAAAGTGAACGTGGATAAAACGGTTGTACTTTGGGAAATCACGTTGAATAACCTCCTCTCCGATGGAGAGCTCGATGAACAAGACTTCTTGGATCGTGCCGAAATTCTCTGTTCATTAGGTCAAACTGTGCTGATTTCAAATTTCAAAGAGTACTACAAACTAGTAGACTACTTTGGTAGATTCTCGAAGAAACGTCAAGGTTTAGTCATGGGTGTGAACAACCTCACAGAATTGTTCAATGATAAATACTACCGAAATCTACAGGGAGGAATTCTTGAAGCCTTTGGTAGAATCTTCTCTAAAGACCTCAAAATACTTGTTTATCCGTTCCAAGAGAATGAGGATGCGCGAATCATGCGCAAAGAGGATGCTATCGTTCATCCTAGGTTCCGCCCCATCATCGATTATCTCATATTCCACAATAGAATCCTGGATATTGTTGACTTTGATGCGGACATCACTAATATTTTCTCTCGTGAAGTATTGCGACAAATCAAATGTGGTGAAACCGGCTGGGAGGAGTGCCTACCTACCTACGTGGATAATGTGATTAAAGACAAACAGTTGTTTGGCTATACGGAAGACGCTAAAAAGTAAAAGAGAAAGCCCTGAACCATGAAAGGTTCGGGGCTTTTTTATTCATTTGACAATGCCTCTTTATACGTGGTTAAGCAGCGTTCTCTGGCCCATTTGTGATCCACTATGGGTGCTGGATAAGCAGCTGTCCCCCACTCTGGCACCCACTTCTTAATGTATTTTCGATCCTTATCAAACTTATCCATTTGAGAGGTAGGGTTGAAAACACGAAAGTATGGAGCTGCATCAAGTCCACTTCCACTTGCCCATTGCCAACCACCAATGTTACTCGCTAAATCAAAGTCGAGTAGTTTCTTCGCAAAATAAGCTTCACCTAAACGCCAATCCATCAGCAAATGCTTGGTTAAAAAGCTAGCCACAATCATGCGCACTCTATTGTGCATGTAACCGGTGGCATTGAGCTCCCGCATTCCTGCATCCACTATAGGATAGCCTGTAGTACCGTTGCACCAAGCCTCAAAATGACTTTGATTGAATTCCCACGGGATACGGTCGTATTTAGGCTTGATGGCCTTTTCGCGACTTTCCGGAAAATAGTAGAGTGCCATTTGAAAAAAGTCTCGCCAAATCAGCTCACTTACAAAAGTGTCATTCAAAGTGAGCGCTTTACGCAATAAGGCACGAATACTAAGTGTTCCAAAACGCAAGTGGAGTCCCAAACGAGTCGTACTCTTCTCATTTGCAGGGAAATTGCGAGTAGAATCGTACGTTTTGATAATTTCATTGCGGACTTGATCCGAAGGCAAATCTATCGTCGTGGGTTCGAAGCCCATGTCTTTGAGCGATGGCATAGGCTGTGGAGAAGTTCGCAACAGTTGGTGCGAATATGTTCTCGTTGGGTATGCTTTTGCGTGATAATCGTCCAATTTCTTTCTCCACGACTTCGCATATGGGCTGTACACTAAATATGGTGTACCATCGGCTTTGACAACCTCGTTTTTTTCGAAAATGACATGGTCTTTAGCGCCAATCACTTCTACTCCATGATTTTTCCAAAAATCGTATACCGTAGCATCTCTTTTTCGTGCATAGGGTTCATAGTCCCTATTGAGGTAAACACTTTCGATTTGATAGTATCTATGAAGTGTCTCCATTGCCTCCAAAGGATTGCAGTAAAAGACCTTTAATGTGCTACCTAGTTGCTCCAGCTCTGATTTTAATGCAGCAATCGTTTGGTGAAGAAACGAAACACGTGCATCATTAGGGTCTTCGAGCTTATCGAGAATGTGCGGGTCAAAAATGAATATCGGAACTACTGGGTTTCCAGACTTTAATGCTTTCCAGAGACCTGCGTTATCGTCCAGTCGTAAATCTCTTCTGAACCAGAATACACTAACCTTCTCCATAGATCTACTTCGCCGCTTCTAAAAAGGCACGCTTGGTATTTTCATTTTGAAAAGAGCCGTGAAACGCCATAGTCACTGTAGAGCTGTGATCGTCTTCGATACCACGCGTTTTCACACACATGTGGTCTGCTTCTAGATAAACGGCTACGTGTTGCGTGCCTAGGCCCTCCATTAGAGCCTCTGCAATTTGTCTCGTTAAACGCTCTTGCACTTGTGGACGTTTTGCGTAATGACGAACGATACGGTTCAACTTAGAAAGACCAACTACTTTACCGTTTGGGATATAAGCAACATGGCATTTTCCGATAATCGGAACGAAGTGGTGTTCGCAATGAGAGTGCACTTTGATATCACGTTCTACGAGCATCTCGCTGTAGGCGTATTTGTTTTCAAAAAGCTTCATCTCTGGCTTATTCTGCGGATTCAATCCAGCAAAGGCCTCCTTAACGTACATCTTTGCTACTCGTAACGGTGTACCTTTTAGACTGTCATCGGTTAAATCTAGACCGAGAATATCCATGATATCGGAGAACTTCTCTGCAATTAATCGAACCTTCTCATCATCTGAGCGATCAAAGGCGTCGCTGCGTAAAGGAGTATCTATGGAAGTGCCCATATGTGCTTCCACTAATGCATCTAATTGTTCTGTGGTATAAGAGCTTTCGTGCTTTGTCATAACTATTCTCCGCTATACTCGACGAAATTCCTTGGAGTTTCGTAAAGTGTTATTTTTAAATCCAATTCGCTAGGTAAAACACGCTTCAGCCTATGATAAATCACATAAGCGATGTGTTCTGCAGTTGGGTTCATGGTCTTGAACTCTTCTACCTGTTCATTCAGGTTCTTGTGATCGAGATGCTCTTCAACTTCTGATTTGATGAGGTCTGAAAGGATTTTCATATCGATGAGGTACCCTGTTTTGGGGTCTACTTCACCAGTCACACCTACAATCAACTCATAATTGTGTCCGTGGTAGTAGGGATTGTTACATTTCCCATACACTTCCTCGTTTTGCTCTGGGCTTAAGCTTGGATTGTGCAAGCGATGTGCCGCATTGAAGTGCGCTTTCCTATAAACCGTGATCCTCATTGTGCCAATAGGTTAGGAATCGGTCATAGATGATTTTGAACCATTCAGTGTATTTTTCAGGATGTGCTTTAATGTCTTGCGCAACCCAATCCACAGACCTCCAGTCAAAACTCTCGACTTCCTCTGGATTAATATTTGGATCTTCATTGTAACGAGCGATCAATACATGATCTAGCTCGTGTTCCGTGAGATCATTGTCTAATTCTGCTTTGTAGATGAAGCTGAAAATTCGTTTCACGTCACAGGAGAAACCCATTTCCTCCATGAGTCGTCTGCGTGCCGCCTCTTCTACACTTTCTCCGTCCCGAGGATGCGAACAACATGTATTGGTCCATAGACCGCCACTGTGGTATTTGTGCAAGGCACGGCGTTGAAGTAAGATTTCATTGTTGTCATTCATGGCGAAAACTGAGAATGCACGGTGCAGTTTCGCCTGTCGGTGCGCTTCCATTTTCTCCATCAGTCCTATAGGCTCGTCTGCCTCGTTGACCAGGATAACTTGTTCAAGCATGATATTTATATTAAATCCAATTTATAGTGTGTCGTACGTAAGAACTTAGGAAAAGGCCATATTTACGTTTATTCGAAATTCGTACACGCTGGTTTAAAATGATATCAGCATGTGTTTTGCGAATTTTGTTAAATAGGCTGTAGTAATACACATATGCAATATATACGCCAAAACGTGCGCCTTTGGGAAGTTGTTTGATTCCTTCGAACCCAGCCTTGAAGTCGATTTCGATATCCGCTTCAATCTCTGCTTTGGTCTTTTCGTTGAATTCATTTAGATCAACTCCAGGAAAGTAGGTTCTTCCTAGGCTATGGTAGTCGGCATGTAGATCTCTAAGGAAGTTGATTTTTTGAAAAGCGCTTCCCAGTTGCATTGCGGGTTTCTTAAGCTCTAAATAGCGCTTTTGATCGCCATCGACAAATACCTTTAAACACATCAATCCAACAACTTCTGCACTTCCTAAGATGTAGTTTTTGTACCCTTCTTCGTCATATTCATGCTCATAAAGGTCCATTTCCATAGACTTTAGGAAAGTTTCGATGAGCTCGTGGTCAATTCCGAAGGCATTTACCACCTGTTGAAAGCTGTTCAAGATTGGATTAAGACTGATTTTTTGTTCAATCGCTTCATAGGTGTCTTTCCAGAACTTTGCCAGTAATTCCTTTTGAGGATAGCCTTCAAACGAATCTACAATCTCATCAGCAAATCGAACGAAACCGTAGATAGCATAGATGGGATCGTGGTATTTTTTATCTAAACCAAGAATTCCGAGGGAAAAAGAAGTACTGTAGGCTTTGGTCGTCATTCGCGAGGTGCGAATACTTACGCTGTCGAATAATGCTTTCATACGGCTTTCTTAATTTTAAAGTCTTTACCAATTTCTTTACTCACCACTTCACCTGAAATCAAACTAGGAGGAACCCCTGGCCCCGGTGTAGTCAATTGACCAGCGAAATAAAGATTACTTACCTTCTTACTCTTTAAGCGTGGTTTGAGAATTGCGGTTTGGTCGAGTGTATTGGCCAATCCATAAGCATTCCCTTTGAAACTGTGGTATTCACTTTTGAAATCTGAATAAGCAAAAGAGCGCTTAACGATTACCCTATCACGGATAGAAGAGCCAGTATAGGCTTCGAGTCGATCCATCATAAGGTCGTAGTACTTTTCACGAACCTCCTCTGTATCGCCATCCATACCTGGTGCTGTAGGCATCAAAAGGAACATGTTCTCACATCCTTCCGGCGCTATACTTTTATCGGTTTTAGTGGGTGCACTAGCATAGAATAACGGCTTAGTAGGCCATTGTGGATCGGTGTAGATCTCGTGGGCATGCTGGTCTAACTCGTGATCGAAGAATAAGTTATGGTGTAAAACATTAGGCACCTCCCCTTTGATTCCAAGATAGAACAGCAGCGAAGACGGCGCCATTTTACGTTTTTCCCAATATTTCTCAGTGTACTCGCGGTATTCCGGAGCACTGATTTTTTGATCGATATGGTGGTAATCGGCAGCGCCGACCACAATATCTGCAGAGAAATCTCCTTGATTAGTTTTTACTCCAACGATAGTGTCATTCGCATATTCAAATCCAGTGACTTCTGTGCTGGTTTGAAATTCAACACCTTGATCCTTGGCAACTTTAACCATTCCTTGAATGATTTTATTCATACCTCCCATCGGGTACCAAGTACCTAAAGACATATCAGCGTAATTCATTAAGCTGTATAATGCAGGGGTATTTTGTGGAAGCGCGCCGAGGAACAGTACTGGAAATTCAAGAATTGCTTTAAGCTTTGGGTGACTACTTACTTCAGCCACATGCTTGCGAATATCTTTGAGCATATCGAGTTGGAACAGTCCTTTCGCAATTCTGAAATCCGCGAATTCCATCAAAGATCTTCCAGGCTTGAAAACCAAATCCTTAATACCCACCTCGTATTTGTATTTACCTTGAGCTAAGAATTTTCTAAGGCGTAAACCGGAACCAGGGTCCAATTTATCAAACATCGCCTCTAGTTCTTCCATGGAAGCACTTTGATCCTCATGATCGTCTTTTCCAAACACCACACGATACGAAGGATCCAATCGAACGAGATCGTACAATTCCTTGATTTTCACTCCAAATTCATTGAAGTAACGTTCGAAAACATCCGGCATCCAATACCAGCTTGGTCCCATGTCGAATGAAAAACCTTCTGTCTCCCAGACACGTGCGCGCCCTCCGAGCTGATCATTTTTCTCTAAGACAGTTACTTTATAGCCGTCTCTAGCAAGGAAGCTCGCGGCGCTCAATCCGGCAAAGCCTGATCCAATTACAATTACAGATTTCATAGTAGTGGCGATTTTAGGTGGTTTAGTGTCTTTGGTCAGCTAGTTTTTCCATCATCTTCTTTCTAGCAAGGAAAATTCTAGACTTTACCGTACCCAGAGGAATATTGAAGTGTTCCGCTATTTCTTCATACTTGTATCCTTCATAGTGCATGAAGAATGCTTCCGTGTAGTGCTTTTCTATGGTGCCAATTTGTTCCATAATGTACGCATTATCCACATTCGCATCTGTGTATGTGGTTTTACTGGCTTCCTTAGAATTTAAGAAATATTGGCTTTCCGTTTCGTCAACAAAAGTGTTTTGTTGCTTCTTACGGCGATAATTATTGATGAAGGTATTTTTCATGATGGTATACAACCACCCTTTCAAATTCGTACCCGTTGCGAATTTATCTTTATTCTTTAACGCTTTAAAGTAGGTATCCTGAATAAGATCCTGCGCATCATCTTGTCGCTTCGTGAGTTTCATTGCTAACTGGTGCAAGAAATCATGTTCGCGATCAATCAATTCTCCAAATTCTGCCGTAGACATAACTACAATTGTTTAACGTTACCGTTGTAAAGTTAAACATTGTGTTGTAACAAATTGTCGAATGTTTGAAAGAATTTATTAAACAAAGTATAAAAAGTATTTATACCGTCTCGCTCAACTCCTTTAAGTTGCTGTAAATCTTTGTGTTACGTAGGTTTTCGGGGAGGATTACCCCTTCAAATTGATACCCTGTAAGGTGTGCTTGTACCCCTCTCTTGTCAATAAGTTCCTCAAGATCGGTTAAAAATGTAGGCAAATCTTCCTTTTCTGGATAGGTAGTGAAGGCGCTTACGAGGAAATCGACCTTTTTATTGTCAAGAAGGTCAGAAAGGTATTCTTTGGGTAAGCTTTGGCCGAGATAGAACACATGTTCTCCACGTTCCTTTAAAACGTAGGCTAAATACAGTATGCCTATTTCATGAAGTTCGTTTGCAGGAAGAAAGAGTGCGTAGGTGCCAGTTTTCGGTTGATCAGGAACTGTGAGTTCGTCGATGGCAGCGAAAAGCTTTTGGCGTATCAATGAGCTTACAAAATGCTCTTGGCTGATACTAACGCTACCGCTCAACCACAATTTACCTAGCTCTTGAATGTAATCGCCGATGATTTCTCGAAACGTCTTGTGAATACCATGGGTCTCAATGCAATGCGCCATGATCGATTCAAACCTTGCGAGATCAAAACCCAATGTACTTATTTTGAGTTCGTTGAGTTCATGCGTATAACTGCCTAAATAGGGACTTGCCTCAAGCGCTTGATCCGCAATTTCTTGATGGCTGAGTTTAGCCACCTGCCCTATTTTCATCCCATGCTCTAAAAGCAATGCAACATTGAGAACAATGCGCAAATCATCATCACCATAGTAACGAATATTGGTACTGGTGCGTTTAGGCTCAATCAGCTTGTGGCGTTGTTCCCATGCACGAATCGTGTGGGCTTTAATGCCGCTGAGTTGCTCTAGATCTTTTATGGAATATCGAGTAGTCACTGTATAATAACCTCAGTGAAGGCAAATTGTTTTGTTCGAGGGCAAGTATAATTATTTACCATTACATAAGGCAAGTACTATATGTATATTTGCGGCATAATTATCACTTCATGTCTTTACAAAGCGAAATCAGCAAAAGAAGAACCTTTGGTATCATTTCTCACCCAGATGCGGGTAAAACAACACTAACAGAAAAACTGCTCCTCTTTGGTGGCGCTATCCAAGAGGCGGGTGCAGTAAAGAGCAACAAAGTGAAAAAATCGGCTACCTCTGATTTCATGGAAATCGAGAAGCAACGCGGTATATCTGTGGCCACGTCGGTGATGGGGTTTTACTATAAAGACAAGAAGATCAATATTCTAGATACTCCGGGTCACCAAGATTTTGCTGAAGATACGTATCGAACCTTAACGGCTTGTGATAGCGTAATTGTGGTCATAGATGTAGCCAAAGGGGTTGAGGCTCAGACCGAGAAGTTAGTCAAGGTGTGTCGCATGAGGGACACGCCTATTATTGTGTTCATCAATAAATTGGACCGCGAAGGAAAGGACGCTTTTGATTTGGTAGATGAGGTGGAGCAAAAATTGGGACTTACCCTTTGTCCACTCTCTTGGCCTATCGGTATGGGACAACGTTTCCAAGGTGTTTATAACATGTGGGAGCGCAATTTGAATCTGTACTCTGCGGATAATAAACAGAAGATTTCTGAGGGGACATCCTTTGAGGATATCTCGAGCCCAGAGTTGAATGAGTTCGTAGGAGATGAAGCTGCGGAGGAATTGCGCAATGATTTGGAGTTGTTAGACGCAGTCTACCCCGCTTTTGATCACGATGCCTATTTAAAAGGAGAGCTCTGTCCTGTGCTCTTTGGTTCGGCTTTGAACAACTTCGGTGTTCGCGAGCTGCTCGACTGTTTTCAAGACATCGCACCGGAGCCACAGCCTAAAGAGGCAGAAGAGAGATTGGTGGTTCCTCAGGAAGAGAACTTCTCTGGATTTGTATTCAAGATTCACGCAAACATCGACCCGAATCACCGCAATAGAATTGCCTTTTTGAAGGTTGTGAGCGGGAAATTTGAACGCAACAAGAATTACCTGCATACGCGTACCGGTAAATCGTTCCGTGTAAGTGCTCCGACTGCTTTCATGGCTTCTAAGAAAAGTACCATTGATGAAGCTTTCCCTGGTGATATCATCGGTATACCCGATAATGGAACATTTAGAATTGGGGATACCGTTACTGCGAAGGAAAATTTACACTACACCGGAATTCCGTCGTTCTCCCCTGAGCATTTTAGATTCATCAACAATGCAGACCCTTTGAAGGCGAAGCAGTTGAATAAGGGTATTGACCAATTAATGGATGAAGGTGTTGCTCAATTGTTTACCCTCAAACAAAACAATCGTAAGATTATCGGAACAGTAGGTGCACTTCAATACGAAGTGATCCAATACCGCCTCGAGCATGAATACAATGCGAAGTGTTCTTATGAAAACTTCCCCGCCTTTAAAGCTTGTTGGATTGAATCTCACGATGAACAACAACTTGCAGAGTTTAGCACGTTGAAACAGCGCTATTTGGCTGAAGACAAGTTCGGCCGACTCGTTTTTCTTGCTGATTCTCAATTCTCTTTGCAAATGGCACAGGACAAGTTCGATAAAATCACCTTCCACCTAAAGAGTGAATTCTAATGAGTCATATCATTAATTACCGCCTTAATCAGTTTTCTTGGGCAATCGCCGCTATTCTGCTCTTGCCCTTGCTCTTCACCAAGGGAATGTTCTTTGATGGACTGACCTACGCGACCATTGCAGTGAATTTGAATGAGGGAATTGGTTCATTTTGGACGCCAAGTTACACGCCTTATATACATCCCGAATTTTATGAGCATCCTCCCTTCTCTTTTGGGTTGCATTCTATTTTTTACCGTCTTTTTGGGGACCAATTTTGGGTAGATCGTTTCTATCCATACTCCATGTATGGGCTGAGCGTGTTGGTGCTGCGTCGAATTTGGGTGCTTTTCATCCCTGCAGGGCATCGTGCATGGATCCCACAATTACTATGGACCCTTACTCCTACCGTGATTTGGGTGCACCAAAACAATCTCTTAGAAGCTCCGTTGGCTGCGGCTATTCTTTGTGTGGTATGGTTGCTTTTTGAAGGGACTTTAAAGCGGAACTATTTCTGGAGTGCTCTGGCTGGGGTAATGTTGCTCATCGGGATAAGTATTAAAGGTCCCGTGGCCTTATTCCCTTTAATGACACTTCCGATAATGGCAGTTTTATTCCCAGAACACAGAAAAGCCGCCATCTTATCGATGGTTACTATGATCCTATCTTTCAGTACCATTTTTACGTATCTGTATTTATACGAGCCTAAATTTTCAGCGTTTTTTGAAGGGTATCTGGACCGTCAACTACTCCCTACCCTATTAGGTCAGAGGGAGCAATCTGGTAGCGTATGGTGGAGTCTTTTCGAAGTGAGTAAGCAATTATTGTTGCCAATTCTAGTCCTTATCCTATTGCGAATTCGTTCGGGCAAGTCTTATCGAATCACTAAAGAGAGCGCGTTTTTCTTCTTATTAGCCCTATGCGGAACCCTGCCGTTTTTCTTTATGGACCGTCAACACCATTATTACTTCATGCCTTCTATGGCGTTTTGGATGATGGGCTTTGCCATACTTCTTGAACAACGCCCTTACCCATGGTCTATTCAACGTAAGAAATGGGTCAAGGTCCTTTCCATAGGGAATTTTAGTCTCTGGTTTGTTGCCATTGCCTTGAGTATCTTTTTTAGTAAAAGTCCATCAAGAGACCGTCGCATGATTCGCGCAGTAGAGGCCATTCATGTGAATTATCCGGGGCAACGTGTTCAAATCCCTAACCTTTCCGAAAATTGGAAGCTCTCTGCAGTTGCAGCGCGTTATGGTAAGATATACCTCACCGAGTTGCCGTCAGAACTGCTTTTGCTTCCACAAAAAGCTGAAGCTCCTCAGGGCTATGAACAAAGCTTGGAGTTTAAAAAGTTTGATTACATCCTTTACGAAAAAAGCCACACTAAATAAATAGTGTGGCTTTCTATCTAAATGTAGCTATTGGAGCGTAGGTACTATTCGTTGCCTTCTTCTCCTTCCATGAATTGTTGCATAACCAGGTCGCTCACGCCCATATTGCTAAAACCACCATCATTATAAAGGTTTTGCATGGTAACGCGCTTGGTCAAATCAGAGAACATCGTCACAATGTAGTTCGCACAATCTTGAGCGGTAGCATTTCCCAAAGGTGACATCTTATCAGCGTAAGCGATGAAGCCGTCAAACCCTTTTACACCGGAACCTGCTGTGGTCGGCGTTGGGCTTTGAGAAATGGTGTTTACGCGAACGTTGTTGCGAACTCCCCAGTGGTAACCGAAACTACGTGCGATACTCTCGAGGTAGCTCTTGTTATCGGCCATATCGTTGTAATCTGGGAAAGTACGCTGCGCAGCCATATAGGTAAGGCCTAGGATAGATCCCCACTCATTCATCGCATCGTGGTTCCAGGCACTCTTCATTACTTTGTGGAAGCTGACAGCACTCACGTCCCATCCCTTTTGCAACCAGTCGTAATTCATCTCCGTGTAATGTTTGCCCTTGCGAACGTTAACACTCATTCCAATAGAGTGAAGGATGAAATCAATCTTGCCGCCAAAGTGCTCCATGGCACCCGTGATAAGCTTGTCGAGATCATCCATATCAGTAGCATCTGCAGGGATGATAGGTGCTTCGATAGCTTCAGCAAGATTATTGAGTTCTCCCATACGCATAGCGATTGGAGCGTTTGTAAGTACTACTTTACCGCCTTGAGCATGAATAGCTTCTGCAGCCTTCCAAGCGATGGAGTCTGAGTTGAGTGCGCCAAATACGATACCGCATTTGCCACTGAGTAATCCGTTAGACATACGTTTTGTGTTTAAATACTGTGCTAAAATAAGTTTTAGAGCGTGTTTAACAATGTTTCGGCCTGATTCTTCGCAGCCTCGGTGATTTTTGAGCCACTTAGCATACGTGCTATTTCTGTTACGCGCTCTTGTTTCTCTAATGTACGAACGTTTGAGACAGTGTCTGTTGTAGATTGAGATTTACTGACTTTCCAATGTGCACTACCTGCGGCAGCCACTTGAGGAAGGTGGGTAATGGTTATGATTTGTTGTTTTTGTGCCAATTCTTTCATAAGTCGACCTACCTGTTCTGCAGTAGATCCACTAATTCCAGTATCTATTTCATCGAAAATCTGGGTACTGAGTGATGCATGTTGCCCCAATACGGCCTTTAAAGCGAGTTTTACTCTGCTCTGTTCTCCTCCACTCGCTACTTTGTGCAACGGTTCTAAAGCGGATCCAGGGTTCGCAGCGAACAAGAATAACGGTTTATAGGTACCGTGATGCGTCGGTGGGGTGCATTCCCAGTCCAATTCTAAACGGGCCTTTGGTAAATCGACTCGTTCCAAATAGGTGCTGAAGGTCTCTTGGATTTTAACGGCTGCACGTTTGCGCTTCTCGTGAAGAGCCTCAGCAGCACGAAGCAAGTCATCTCTTGTGCTTTCTAGTTCTTTTTCAAGGCGTTCTATTTCCGCTTCTTTGTTTTGAAGCATTTCCAACTTTTCCATGAGCGCTTGACGCTTTTCCATCAACGCTTCTGGTGTGGCCACTCTGTGCTTTCTAACCAGCCCATCAATCTGGCTCTTCCGTGCACGAAGTTCTTCCAATTCTTCGGCTGAAACCTCCACACTCACCGCACTTTTTACATCACGTTCTAAACGTTGTAAAGCAGTAATGGAATGCTGTATTTCGCTATTGTGTACCTCAAAATCCTCATTGTTTTCCGCAATCTTCAACAAGGCGGCTTCCACTTCAAACAATGCATCTAAGGCTCCACCAGGCTTGCCTATCTGGCCCAATAGTAGCTCAAATTTTGATTGGTCTTCACGCAAAGCTTTGGCTCGAATGAGCTCATCCTCAAGACGTTCGTATTCCCCCTCTTCGATGGTGAAAGACTTCATTTCACGAACGACAAAAGTTAAATAGTCCATATCGTCCGAATTACCCAGCTTGTGGAGCTCTTCCAAACGTTTTTGTAAGCGTAGAAAATCGCCATATATCTTCAAATAGGCTTGCTTTTCATTAGCTGTGGTTGCAAAGGCGTCAATAAGTTCCATTTGCTGCCCTACCCTGTGTAAAAGTCCAGAATCACTTTGACTGTTGATATCAATGAATTTCCCGGCAATTCGAGCGAGATCTGTCGCTTTAACTGGCGTGTCGTTGATAAAACAACGCGATTTTCCAGACGGAAGTAATTCGCGCCTAAAAACAGTATCGTCGGCATAATCGACGTCTAAAGTGGTATATTCCTCTTTTAGTTCGTCACTGACGCGTATGACCAATTCAATCACGGCTTTTTTACTGCTGTCCTTGAGCACTGATTTCGCAGAAAGTCTACCGCCTAGCGCAGCGCTAAGCGCACCAAGAAGAATACTCTTTCCGGCCCCGGTTTCGCCGGTCATAACAGTCATGCCCGCAGCAACAGGCAAAGAAAGATGATCAATAAGGATGAAATTGGATACCTCTATGTGTTGTAGCATTACTTTCCGAGTTTATCGTAACTACTGGCATGCGTACGATCTAAATCTTCCAGCATCTCTTGCATGCCTTTGATATCAACCCCTAAGCTAGAGGCTCCAGAGAAAAGTGAAAGTATTTCTCTGTTCTTCGCATCGAAGAAAATATTCAACAGGTAACTGTTTGGGCGCTTGCTGTTGGGTTCTTTAAGTAATTCTAGAGCTCCTTTAATGGTCTCAAGACTTTTCTTGTGTTGATCGCTCTGGTACATGAGATCTAGTCCCTGTCTATGGTACAAATACAAACAATCTTTTACCGGTGCAAAGGCAGGACTGGTCAGGTTATCTACAATCCAGAATCGGTTTTTATTACCATCGAAACTCTTCCATCCGCGCGAACCACCACTGCTTTGTGCGGTGGAAACAATATTCTGCGCCATTACAAATTCGGCATCTCCCCCATTCGCCTTAAACGTAGTACGATCTAGGCCAATGATGATATACGAGTAGAAGGCAAAAACAGAACTCAGATTCGTCGTGTAACTGTTCTTTTGAAATTCGATGGGTTCATTCTCGGTGAAACTAAAGACCACATCCTTGTCCAAAACATTAAGCACAGGAGAATTGTATTGAGAATTGTAGACTGGGCGAGAATACTGCACTTGAAGATTGGCGTCGAATCGATTACCAGTAAGGCTGTTTACGGTTAAAATGAAGCTACAATCGATACGTTCTTGATCCGAGTAGGTATATTCAGTGAATGCGTATCCATTGAGAAAGTTCTCCAAAGTAGATTCTAGGGAAGTGAAAACGTCTTTGTTCGTCGCTTGAACCTCTGGGCTCAACACCTTTACCGTTGCGCGCAATTCCTGAGCGCGTAAGCTACTTACAGTGCTTAAAACCACAAGGAATACTAAGAATCTACGCATCTTGATTGTCGAGTTTGAAGGCTTTGATAAAAGAATGAAGAAGAGCCTGGCCTAAGGACGATTTTTCTTGAAGCTCGAAAGGAAGTATTTCCCCGGTTTTAAAGAACACTTGCACTTCATTCGTAGTAGATTCAAATCCCACACCAGATTTTCCCAATGTATTCAAGACTATAGCATCTGCATTTTTGGCAGCAAGCTTTCCTTGAGCATATCGTGGTCCATCTTGAGTTTCTAATGCGAAACCTACAACATGCTGTCCAGTGGCTTTGTGTTTACCTAAATGGGCCAAAATATCCGGAGTTTTCACTAATGTTAAAGTCATCTCATCCGTGTTGGTTTGTTTTTTCAATTTGTGATCTGCAACCACCTTCGGCGTAAAATCGCTCACGGCTGCAGTACAAATGGTTAAAACGGCAGAATGGAAATTTTCTTGCATTCGCTCGAGCATTTCTTTTGCGCTTGTGACACGGATAACGCGAAGCCCATCTAACTGCAAAGAAGCTTGTGTCGGCCCTAATACTAGGGTCACGTCGGCACCTGCCTCTTTAGCGGCTCTTGCAAGACCTACACCCATGCGGCCGCTACTGTTATTGCCTAAATAGCGCACCGGGTCTATATGTTCGTGGGTTGGGCCAGCATTGATTAATACCTTCTTTCCACGCAATGGGCTTTTGGCTTCAAGGTAGCTTTCTAAGTGATCGGCGATTTCTTCTGGCTCGGCCATACGACCCTTACCAACTAATCCTGAGGCAAGCTCACCGAAGGTAGAGTCAATAATGCCCACACCACGTGATTCGAGAACTTTCAGATTGTCAGAAGTTGCACCGTTCGCGTACATATCGAGATCCATAGCTGGAGCGATAAACACAGGGCATTTCGCACTGAGGTATACTGCGGTAAGTAAATTGTCACAAGCACCCGTTGCTAATTTACTCAGCGTATTCGAAGAAGCGGGCGCTATAACCATGAGATCGGCCCAAAGTCCCATATCCACATGGTTGTTCCAAACCCCATAAGGTTTCTGCTCTTCCTCTATAAAATCGCTGTAGACAGGGCGAGTACTCACAGTGGAAAGCGTCAAAGGGGTGACGAAATCCTTGGCTGCATGAGTCATGACAACCTGGACCTCGGCACCCCTTTTAATGAGTTCCCGAACAAGGTGAGCGCTTTTGTAGGCTGCAATACTACCTGAAACTCCAAGTAGAATTTTGCGATGTTTCAAAAGCCCTTGCACTTGGCTTATTTTTCTTCCTCTTCTCTGCGGAAGTATGTGTTTTTTTCCAACCATTCTTGCAATGCAAGTGCGGTTGGTTTTGGCAAGCTTTCGTAGAAACGGCTCACTTCGATTTGCTCTTTGTTTTCAAAGATTTCTTCGAGTGATTCTGTCGACGAAGCAAACTCTTGAAGTTTTGCGTGTAGCTCTTCGCGAGTATCATCGTTGATCTGCTCTGCGCGTTTAGCCACAATAGTCAACGCTTCGTAAATGTTGTCCGTAGCTGCATCAATCTCGTTGATGTTGTGCGTACGAGTCGTTTTATCCGCTTGCATTTTCTTGTAATCCATGAGCTTATGGTGTCTTTATTTATTCAATTTACGTAATTCTTGGAGTTCATCCGTTTCAGGAAAAGCCTCCTCGAAATCATTTAAAGCTGTTCTTGCTTCTGTAAAGCGTTCCTCTTGTAACGAAGGAACGCTATTCTCTGCCAATTTAAACGCAGCTTTGGTTTTCAGATACATCGCTTCTTTGCGGTAAGGAGTATCAGGATATTCAGATAACGTGGTTGTAAAAGCGGTCATTGCAGCTTTGAACTTGCGTGTTTTGTAGTACTGCTTCGCTATCTCAAAGGATTTAGTTTCCAATTTCCCACGCAGTTCCTCCATGTAGTGGTTACAATCCTCAATACGCTCTGAATTCGGGTGCGTGTTAATAAAGAGCTGAATTTCGTTGATTGCCTTGTAGGTGTAGGCTTGATCCAAGCTGTGCGCAGGAGCCTCTAGGTAATAGCAGTAAGCAGTTAAAAACGCTGCTTCATCAGCTTTTTCATTCTGCGGGAAAGTCTTATAGAAATTTTTAAAGTGGTACCCTGCAAGGATATAGTTCTTCTGCATGTACAAGGTGTTGGCGTAATAGAAGTAGACCTCCTGGGCCTTGTGTGTACCACGGTATAAGGAGATCAATTCATCAAAAATTGGATACGCTTTGTTGTACTCTTCAGCTTCATAATACTCGACCGCCTTTGAGAACTTGAAGTCCAAATCTTTGCTCTTAAGTACCTCTTGATACTCGCCACAGCTCACAAGGAAAAGTCCGGTGAGGATATATGTAGTTATTTTTCTAATCATCTTGAACGGCCAAAGGTAAGGTATTTACCAAACTTGTAAAGATGAAATGTCATCATAATCAAGTCCATTTTCAACGTTACTAATAATTTGTTGAACCAGGGGGTCCGCATAATCAGGAAACCGTATCGATAACTCCTCCTCTAATGCAATGAATTGCTGAATTATGTGAGCATATTCCATGCTTAAAATGGGCACAATGGGAGTGCCTAAAAGCCCTAACGCGGCAGCGTTACAAGCCTGCTCGTATTGTCCTTTGATGGGAATAACTAGCAGTGACTTACCTAGATAAAGCGCCTCAGCAGGTGTTTCGAATCCAGCTCCACAAATAACTCCTTTACATATAGATAGCATCTGTAGAAATGGTGCTACTGAAGGTTTATGTAGGGTAATGTTCTGCGCATGGTCTTGTGTGGTAGTTGCGGTGAATATTTCGAACTTCTGCCCGGGAAATTGGGCAAAAAAAGCAGCGAGTTCATCTCCTGCATAGGACGGCAGGTAGACTAGAATGGACTCCCCTTTACGAGGTACGAGATTTCGAACTTCACCTCTGATGATAGGTGGCAAGAGGAAACGGTCATAGGGTTGAAAATGAAAACCAATTTTATACACCGCAGGAGACATGTATTTAAGAACCCACTCCCAATGCAATACGCGTCGTTGCGGCCTCGGGCTATGATCACTCCAATAGGCTGCTTGGTGGCTGATTTGCAGCGCTTTTACACCCTTTAACATACAAGCATAGGATGTAACAGGTTCAAAATCGACAACTACAAGGTCGTATTCCTTGACCTTTAGACACCACACGTCTTTGATAAAGGTGATCAATTTATTGCGCCACAAAGACTCCCAATAGCTGACCCCGCCCTTGGCATTATATACCATGGCTAGTCCATATTTGTGGTATTTTACAGGGAAACCTAGGTCAATAGTGCTCGCCACACCAGAGATGAGTACATCGACATCGGCATGCTTCGCAAATCGAGGAACGAGATCGCGTGCACGCGATACATGCCCATTTCCCGTTCCTTGAAGTGCGTATAGAATTTTCACACGAAAAGGCGCCGAACAGCTTTTAAAGCTCTACGCCTAGGTGTTGAAGTGCTACCTCTATTTCTTGGTGAAGGTCAGCCGTCGCCGCAACTAGCGGCAGACGAACATGAGGTCCACATACCGAACGGTGAGTCAGCAAAGATTTAATACCCGCAGGATTGCCTTCTTTGAATAGAAGATTCGTTAACTCATGCAATGCCAGGTGATTGTCTCGTGCTGTTTGAACATCCCCTTCAAGCATAGCGTCGACCATCGCACAGAAAATCTCAGGTACGCCTTGACCACTAACAGAGATGACGCCTTCTGCACCTAAGCCCATCATGGCATATGTTAAGTTATCATCTCCAGAGATAACTGCGAATCCCTCTGGACGATTTAAAATGATTTCAGTGATTTGGTCTAGATTGCCACTGGCCTCTTTAATAGCCACGATGTTACTGTGATCTTTAGCGAGACGCACGGTGGTCTCTGCGCTGATATTACTGCTCGTTCTACCCGGTACGTTGTAGAGGATAATAGGTAGATTACTAGACTGAGCGAGAGAAGAATAGTGTTGGTAAATTCCTTCTTGCGTGGGCTTGTTGTAGTACGGACTTGCACTTAAAATAGCACTGACGCCTTCTACATCGAACTGCTCAAGCTCTGCACAGAGCGCTGCAGTATGGTTACCGCCAATACCATATACAACGGGCAGTCTACCGGCGTTTTTTTCTAAAACAAATTTGAGAATGCCATGCTTCTCCTCGAGTGATAAAGTTGGATTTTCGGCAGTTGTGCCGTTCACTACAAAGTAATTGACACCGCCTTCAATGCAGTGTTCTAGTAGACGCTCTAAGCCGTTGTAATCAACAGATTTATCCTCGTTGAAAGGAGTGATTAAGGCAACGCCTACCCCGTAAGGAGAGAAATCAGACATTTTGTAATTTTTCTAAATATTGTTTTAAAGTGGTGAGCTTCTCTTCTAGGGAGAAGTCGCCTGAAATTGTGATATCAGCAAGGACACAACTTCCCTGCAAATCTACTCTATAATTGTACGTCTTACCGAACCAGTACCAGTCCAATTTTTGATCCTTTCGAAGGTTGATTAAAATGCTACAGGATACGGCTGCGTCGGGTACAGTTGCTTTAGGATATCCTCTGAAATCAAAGTCATTGGTATGCAATTGCATGGTGTTGATAGGCAGTTCTTTGTTGCGTTTAGCTTGTACGGTAGTAACCCCGACTACATTCTTAAATACGCGAGAAACCTCCTTTTTCTGCGCGTCAGTTTCATAGAGCAAGGTGACTTGAAGATGCTCCGTAATCCCCCCTAGTTTTGAGGGAGCAGCATTTCTCATTCCTTTCTTTCGGAAGTAGTCTACTAATCTTTTCACAAGCCAATTTTTGCTAGAAATTCATCTTCAGATAGGATAGGCACACCAAGTTTGTTTGCTTTTTCCAGTTTTGAAGGCCCCATTCCCTCGCCTGCTACGACGTAGGTCGTTTTACCGCTAATACTTCCTACGTTACTCGCGCCGTATTCTTCTATCAGCGCCTTGAGTTCATTCCGTGAGTATTTCGAAAAAACACCGGAAACTACAATTTTCGCCCCTTGAATGGCACTTTCTTTAACCTGAACGATATCTTCTTGGTTGATTTTCAATTGGACACCAGCTTGTTCCAACCTCTCGAGCATCTCTAGGTTCTTGGGTTCGGCAAAAAAGTCCACCACCTGCCGTGCAATGACTTCTCCCATGCTTTCCACAGCAGTGATCTGTTCTTCCTTAGCAAGCGCCAAAGCTTGGGCAGAGCCAAAATGCTTGGCCAATTTCTTAGCAACCGTTGCACCTACATGACGTATGCCTAAAGCGAAAAGCACTCGCTCAAAGGGAATGTTCTTCGATTGAGTGATGCCTTCTAAAATATTGGAAACACTTTTTTCTTTGAAACCATCCAAAGCAATGATCTCGTCAAAGGTCAATGTGTATAGATCAGACGGCTCTTTGACCAAGCCCTTTTGAACGAATAGCTGAATAGTTTCTGCACCCATGCCCATAATGTCCATGGCTTTTCTCGAAATGAAATGCTCCAATCTACCCGATATTTGAGTCGGACAGTTCTCATGGTTCGGGCATACATGTTGCGCTTTTTCTTCGGTTCGTTCCAAAGCGGAGCCACAGTCTGGACAATTTTCTATGAACCGCACGGGCTTCTGTTGAGCAGTGCGTTTAGAGAGGTCTACACCCACGACTTTTGGGATGATTTCTCCTCCTTTTTCTACATAGACATGGTCGCCAATGTAGAGATTCAACGCCTCGATTTGATCTGCATTATGAAGCGAAGCACGTTTTACAGTTGTACCTCCTAGCCAAACGGGGGTGAGATTGGCCACCGGTGTTATGGCACCGGTTCGTCCAACTTGGAAGGTTACCTCCTCTAAAACGGTACTTACGCGCTCGGCTTTGAATTTGTAGGCCGTTGCCCAGCGTGGAGATTTTGCTGTAAAGCCTAAATCTTGCTGGGCACTATAATCGTCGACTTTTATCACGATGCCGTCAATATCGAAAGGTAAATCTCTTCGCGCTTGTTCCCAGTGATTGATGAATTCCATAATCTGCGAAGCATCGCTGCACTTAGCGATGAAGCGTTCTGATTCTTTTGGTGCCTTAAACCCTAATTCTCCTGCCTTTTTGATGGCTTCGCTGTGCGAATTGGCCAAAATGCCTTCTGGAAGTACATAATATAAGTAGGCATCGAGTCCCCTTGTGGCCACTTCTTTACTGTCTTGAAGTTTCAATGTCCCTGAGGCACAGTTTCTAGGATTTGCGAATAAAGGCAGTCCCTGAGAGGATCGACGTTCATTCAACCCGTTAAATGCGGCATGTGGCATGACAATCTCACCGCGAATCTCAAAATCATCGGGCGCTCCTTCGCCAAGTTGAAGTGGAATACTTCGGATGGTTCTTACATTCGTGGTGATATCATCTCCTTGTGTTCCATCGCCACGGGTAACGGCACGAAATAATTGGCCGTTCTTGTATTGAATACCGATAGCCACTCCATCATACTTCAATTCGCATACATAGCTGGCCTCTGGAGCCAATTTCATCACACGTGCAATCCACTCTTCGATTTCATTCAACGAGTATGAATTGCTCAGTGAGAGCATAGGATACTGATGCTTTACTGTATCAAAACGCTTGACAACGGTCCCTCCTACGCGTTGCGATGGGCTGTTCGCATCGTCGAGTTCAGGGTGTTTTTGCTCCAGTGCTTCAAGCTCTTTTAGGAGCATATCGAATTCGTAATCCGATATCATCGGCGCGTCTAAAATGTAGTAACGATGATTGTGCTCATGCAGCTCTTTTCGCAGCTGAATAATTCGCTCTTTATCCGTCATATCTTCCAAATATCATTCTGTCCTTTCCTTGCATATCCTTGGTAAGAACAATGTGTTGTAGTCCATATTTTGCGGCCAATTCAGCCGTATCTGGTCCAAAATCCTCATGTATTTCAAATGCGAAATAGCGTGAGGTTTTAGGAGCATTTCGAGTTCCTTTTGCAAGCAACATCTCGTAGTACTCCAATGGGTCATGATCGCTTACAAACAATGCGATTTCAGGCTCCTCGCCCTCTACTCGAGCCTCCATAGTAGTGCGCTCCTGGTAGGGAATATAGGGAGGATTGCTGATCACAATGTCAAAATCAAGACTTTGAAGTGCTCTGAGGTCGTTCTGTTCAAAAGCGACATCTACTCCCCATAAAGATGCATTGCGGGCAGCCACTTCCACGGCCCCTGATTGTATGTCGATACCATGAACGTTCCAAGAAGGCCTGAGTCTCTTGATCCCCAATGCGATACAACCGCTCCCCGTTCCTACGTCAATGACGTCCATCACCTCACCTTCAGGGACATAGTTGATAAGATTACGGACCAATTCTTCCGTCTCAGGACGCGGAATCAAGGTAGTTGGACTGACTTCGAGCAGTTCCTCCATAAAAAGCGCGCGCTGCACGACATATTGAACAGGAACTTGTGCAAGTAGCAACTTTAAATCCTCAGAATACCAGTCGAATTCAAATTCCTCATCTCCACGCAAGACCAAATCCATACGTGAAAGTCCTTCGCGAATCTCAAACCAGTAGCGAACTACGTTTTGACTCTCTCGTTCTCCATAACTAGGAATGAGCGCTTTAACGGCGTGCTTATAATAGGAATCTAATCTTTTCATCTGAGAGTGAATTTAGGCAATCGACGATTACATTTGTGGTATGGATCATGCGAAGTTTCTCACACGTTGCTTACAATTGGCTAGTTATGGCCGTGGACGCACTCATCTGAACCCTTCGGTAGGTGCGGTGATTGTATTCGGCGGCAAAATAATTGGTGAGGGATACCACCATGAATACGGTGGTCCACATGCCGAAGTGTTGGCCATTCGCTCGGTAAAGAACCCTGAGGACTTAAAGGCAGCTACCTTGTATTGCACTTTGGAACCCTGTGCACACCATGGCAAGACTCCTCCTTGTTGTGAACTTATCACGGCCCATGGCATTCCTCATGTAGTGATTGGTTGTAAAGATCCACATGAAAAGGTCGACGGAAAAGGAATAGCGCACATGAAGGCACACGGTGTTAAGGTCGAATTCGCACCAGATCCGGAGCTTTTTGTTAAGGCACACCAAAGTTTCTGGATCAATTATGCTCAGAAGCGTCCGATGTTCACCCTTAAATGGGCTGAAAGTATGGATGGATTCATAGACCGTCAGCGCGGTCCCGAAAGCCTTCCATCGGCCATCTCCGGACCTTTAGCAAGTATCGCAAGTCACCGATTGCGAGCCCAAGTAGACGGTATTTTAATAAGCTCAAAAACCGTTCATTTCGATCGCCCTTCACTCAACACGCGTTTTTGGTCAGGCACTTCTCCCCGCCCCATAATTCTTTACTCCAAAGCGTATCCGATCGCACCAGAAAGTATTGCACGCTGGTCAGCACCTCCAATAGTCATTGCTCCACAAGAAATACCTGGGCTCGATACAATCATTGCAGATCCGCAGGACATCTCAACGTACTTAACAGCCCTACTTCACAGAGGAATAGGACATATTTTGGTTGAAGGTGGAGCTGCAGTACTTCGCTCTTTCTTAGATCAGGGCTATGGTGATTTAGTCTGGTTTTACAAAAGCAATACCATCGAGCTAGGTGAAGGTGTTCAGGCACCTACAGAGGCCTTAAACGATCACACCATATCCGCGGTTTTGGAGACAGAAAGAGACATTTGGTATGTTAGAAGATAATTTTATTACTGTTTCTCAGCCGTCTTTAGGCATTTATAAAGCCAAAGGAAGCAAGTTTAATGCGTATCTGTTTCCTGCAAAAACTCAGGAGAGCTTTCGTGCCCAGTTAGATTTGGTCAAGGCCAATGAACCCAATGCTCGTCATTATTGTTGGGCATTTCGAATGGATCCCGAAGAGCTAGTTGAGCGCTCTAATGACGATGGAGAGCCGGCAAATACCGCAGGTGCCCCTATTTTAAGAGCGCTTCAAAGTGCAAATCTTATAGATGTTGCCTGTGTTGTGGTTCGTTATTTTGGAGGGGTTAAATTGGGTGTCCCCGGACTCATTCAAGCTTACGGTAGCGCTGCTAAAGAAGCTATAGTCGAAAATTCACCTAGGATTGAAACCGTTACAAGAGACATCGCTATAAAGTTCGATTATTCTGAATTGTCCTTTGTAGAACGTGTGATTCGCGAATTAAATCTTGAGACGATACAGCGTGAACAACAAGCCAGATTGCGTTATGTAGTTCGGGTGGAAAAAAGTAAATTGAATGAAACGATTCAGCATTTTGAAAAAAATCATCTCCTTAGCGTTAACGCTCTTAAATAGTATCGCTTTTGGGCAAGGTCAGGCGTCTTTTGAATTGGTCCCTCAGACTAAGTTAAACACACCCTATGCACAATACGTACGCTCCGCTTACAGTTATAAAGGGATACCAGTATTACAGCATCAACACATCAAAGTCCTTTCCAAGCAAGGTGCTTTAGTGCGTGAACGTGGTAGTCTTACCACAGATATGATCGCTCAACTCCCAACCGAAGTCAGTGGTCCCTATTTATTTTACGCTACTGGTGCCTGGAATCAAGTCCAAGCAGATACGGTGGTTCAAGGCAGCGAACATTACGTGATGTTGTACAATGATGCTGATTCTTGGAAGCTCGATTTGACCGTACATGCAACCGATACCATGTTGGATGCTAGGGTGTTCAACCCTGATCCACTTACCCCTTACCAATTCAGTTATGGTGGGATTTATGTCGATCAAAATGACCAGAACGCTGCGGTATTAGATAGTCTATCTGTTATAGTTTCAGTTGATGTTGTAGAGGACAACGATACCCTCAGGCTTGAGAACGCTTTTGTGAAAATCTTAGATTTTGATGCGCCCTACACTCCTGTCAGT
>Ga0102954_1000008_pt1 | contig 64123 bp, 69 predicted proteins | sample SalPonA_C_H2O_MG_FD_78511 | JGI IMG/M metagenome (GOLD analysis project Ga0102954, IMG submission 78511) | Water microbial communities from South San Francisco under conditions of wetland restoration - Salt Pond MetaG R2A_C_H2O_MG | ecosystem: Environmental > Aquatic > Non-marine Saline and... | reverse complement strand
ATGTATGGTAAACGCGCAAAAGATCCAGCGACTAGCATCAAAGTTGAAGGTAACGTGGGTTTCTCTAGCCGCTCTAAAATCGCCAATGTATATCACATTAAAAGCGAAGACGGCGCAGTAGAGCGTGTCATTTTACCAATCCACGGCAGTGGTTTATGGGACTTAATGTATGGTTTCCTAGCGATTGACTCTGACGGTAATACGATTCGTGAACTGGTTTACTATGCACACAAAGAAACGCCTGGACTGGGCGGCGAGATCCAAAATCCAGCATGGCAAGCAATGTGGAATGGTAAGCAAATCTTCAAAGATGGTGAAGTACAGATTGAAGTGAAAAAAGCAGCGGGTACGGACAACCCTTATGCGGTTGACGCATTATCCGGTGCAACACTAACTTCAAATGGTGTACAGAATACATTAACGTACTGGATGGGTGAGAATGGTTTTGGCCCTTACCTTAAAAACCAATCTTGGAATGAGGGCTAATGATGGCTGATGTAAAAGAAATGAAGAAGGCTCTGTTTGGGCCAATCTTAGATAGTAACCCTATTGCGTTACACGTACTTGGTATTTGTTCTGCGTTAGCGATTACAACGAAGTTAGAAACGGCACTTGTAATGTCATTGGCATTAACTACGGTTGTTGCTTTTTCTAACCTGTTTATCTCGTTAATCCGTAATCATATCCCATCAAGCGTACGTATCATCATTCAGATGACGATCATTGCTTCATTGGTAATCGTTGTTGACCAAGTCTTGAAAGCCTACTCTTATGAGATTTCAAAGCAGTTATCGGTTTTCGTTGGCTTGATTATCACGAACTGTATCGTAATGGGTCGAGCTGAAGCTTATGCAATGAAGTCACCACCAGCGATGAGTTTCTTAGATGGTATTGGTAATGGCTTAGGCTATTCATTTATCCTTATCGTTATCGGTACGATTAAAGAATTGTTCGGTTTTGGTACGATTCTTGGTTATGAAATTTTACCACTGATCACAAACGGTGGTTGGTATCAGGCAAATGGTCTATTAATATTACCGTTTAGCTCATTCTTCTTAATCGGCGGTATGATTTGGTTTATCCGTACCATTCGCCCTGAGCAAGTAGAACCTAAGGAATAATCATGGAACATTATTTAGCTTTATTAGTGCGCTCTATTTTTGTAGAGAATATGGCACTTTCATTATTCTTAGGTATGTGTACTTTCTTGGCCGTATCTAAAAAAGTTTCAACAGCAATGGGCTTAGGTGTCGCTGTTATCGTAGTATTAGGTATCTCTGTTCCAGTGAACCAATTAATCTATGTAAATATCCTAGCCCCTGGGGCATTAGCATGGGCTGGTTTCCCAGATGCTGACTTAAGTTTCCTGAGTTTCTTAACTTTCATCGGCGTTATCGCTGCGTTAGTTCAGATCTTAGAAATGAGTTTAGATAAGTTTTTCCCAGCGTTATACAACGCCTTAGGGATATTCTTACCGCTAATCACAGTAAACTGTGCAATATTCGGTGGTGTTGCTTTCGCAGTACAACGTGAGTATACGGTTGCAGAGAGTGTTGTGTATGGTATTGGCAGTGGCGCTGGTTGGGCGTTAGCTATCATTCTATTAGCAGCAGTACGTGAAAAATTAAAGTATGCGGATATGCCAGAAGGTGTCCGTGGTTTAGGTTCAGTATTTATGATTACTGGTCTTATGGCTTTAGGTTTCCAATCATTTACAGGTATTGCGGTATAAACCGCCTCAGGAGTTTATTATGAATAGTGAGGTTATGTTAGGTGTAGGAATGTTCATTGTGATCGTTCTTGCTCTAGTATTCATCATCATGTTTGCCAAATCGAAATTGGTACCTGAAGGTGACGTACAGATTTTAGTAAACGGTGACCCAGAAAAGGCTATCACAACTTCTCCAGGTGGAAAGTTATTAGGTGCTTTAGCTGATTCAGGTATTTTCGTTTCTTCAGCTTGTGGTGGCGGTGGCTCATGTGGTCAGTGTCGTGTTGACATAAAATCAGGCGGTGGTGAAATTTTACCGACTGAGCTTGACCACATCACTAAGCGCGAAGCAAAAGATGGTTGTCGTCTAGCATGTCAGGTTGCTATCAAGCAAGACATGGATATCGAATTACCAGAAGAGATCTTTGGTGTTAAGAAGTGGGAATGTGAAGTTATTTCTAATAATAACGAAGCGACCTTCATTAAGGAGCTTAAACTAGCTATTCCTGATGGTGAGTCAGTCCCATTCCGTGCAGGTGGTTATATCCAAATTGAGGCGCCACCTCACCACGTTAAATACAAAGACTTTGATGTACCAGAAGAGTATCGTCCAGACTGGAATCACTTTGGTTTCTTTGACGTAGAGTCAAAAGTCGATGAAGAGACCATTCGTGCTTACTCTATGGCGAACTACCCAGAAGAGGAAGGCATTATTATGTTGAACGTGCGTATCGCTACGCCGCCACCTAATAACCTAAGCTTACCAGCTGGTAAAATGTCTTCATTTATTTGGAGCCTGAAAGAAGGTGATAAAGTCACTATTTCTGGTCCATTTGGTGAGTTCTTTGCTAAAGATACAGATGCTGAAATGGTATTTGTTGGTGGTGGTGCTGGTATGGCGCCAATGCGTTCACACATCTTTGACCAATTACGTCGTATCAAAACAGATCGTAAGATGACGTTCTGGTATGGTGCTCGTTCTAAGCGCGAAATGTTCTATGTAGAAGATTTTGATATGCTTGCCAAAGAAAACGAAAACTTTGATTGGTACGTTGCGTTATCTGATCCACAGCCAGAAGATAACTGGGAAGGTGATACAGGGTTTATCCACAACGTGTTGTTGGAAAACTACTTGAAAGATCACCCAGCACCAGAAGACTGTGAGTTCTATATGTGTGGTCCACCTATGATGAATGCTGCAGTAATCAACATGCTAAAAGATTTAGGTGTTGAAGACGAAAACATCATGCTTGATGATTTCGGTGGCTAATTAGCGCCTGCATTATGAATTTAAAATACCAGCTTATTGCTGGTATTTTTTTGTCTAATGTATGCTTACTTTGTTTTTTATTTCTGGTACCAATCACGCCTTTTCATTTAATGTGAACCTATTTGTCATTACTCGTGAAAATTGATAAAAATCAATCATCTTCATTGCCTGTAACATTTTATAGACTAACTAGGTATGATTCATGCCAACAAATTCGTACAAAAATAGTCGATTAAGTAGAGCCAATTGTAGTACCACAGCGCCTAACAAGTTAAAATGTAAAAGTTAGAGTATACTTGGAAAATATTATGCAAAAATATGTCGTTTTATGCCTTTTATTGCTGTTGGTTGCATGTCAACCAGCTGTTCAACCAATGGAGCCAGAAACCCATCTGTCAGGAAAGACTATGGGGACGACATACAATGTAAAGTTTGTTACTGACCCCAATATTGATAACGAAAAGTTACACAACGAAATTGAGCAAAAGCTCATCAATATCAATCAGCTTATGTCTACTTATATTCCGGATTCTGAGCTCTCAATTATTAATAAAGCACCTGCTAACACACCAATGCCAATAAGTGCTGAAACACGCTTGGTATTAGAAGAAGCCTTGCGTTTAGGTCAGCTCACTGACGGTGCATTGAACGTGACTCTAGGGCCTTTAGTCAACCTATGGGGATTTGGGCCTGACAAACGTCCAGAAGTCATCCCGAGTGATGCTGAGATTATCCAAGCGATGCAATCTGTTGGCCTAGAACACATTGTTCTTAATGGTAAACAAATCAGCAAACGCGTCCCAGGTTTATATATCGACCTTTCACCCATTGCCAAAGGCTATGGTGTAGATGCTCTAGCTCTGCTTCTTGAGGCTAAAGGCATTACCGATTATTTGGTGGAAATCGGTGGTGAAATGCGTTTATCTGGTATTAAGTCCTCAGGACAAGAGTGGCGTGTCGCTATTGAGAAACCCCTTTCTAAACAACGAGTAATTCAACGTATTGTTGCTATTGGGGGCAATGCAATTGCGACATCGGGGGATTATCGAAATTATTATGAGGAAAATGGTGTTCGTTATTCTCATTTGATTCAACCTCAAACAGGTTACCCAATACAGCACAATTTGGTTTCTGTGACTGTGATACATCCATCCTCGATGACCGCTGATGGTTTGGCTACGGCTCTGAGTATTTTAGGTACAGAGGCTGCTATAGAGCTTGCTGAGCGTGATAATCTTGCGGTCCTGTTGATTTCTAAACAAGGTGATGAGTTTGTCGAGTATCAATCCCCAGCTTTTGCTACAATAGTAAAAGTAATTAAGTAATTATTGGATAAAGTATGAGTACGTTTGTTTTAGCGTTTATCTTTTTTGTCGCCATGGTTGTCGCCATGGCAGTCGGTTATATTCTGCAACGTAAAACGATTGCAGGAAGTTGTGGTGGTCTAGGTGCACTTGGTATTGCCAAAGCCTGTGATTGCCCTGAACCATGTGATCGCAAAAAAGACCGTATGGCCAGAGAAGAAGCTCGACAGAAGAAAATTGCAGAGTGGGAAAAAGATAAAATTATATAACCGCTGCAGATGACGATGTCTTATTCGCGCAAGATCATTCACATTGATATGGACTGCTTTTACGCAGCCGTCGAAATGCGCGATAACCCTGCACTAAAAGATATACCCATTGCGATAGGAGGTAGTTCAGATCGTCGAGGTGTCATTGCGACATGCAACTATCCTGCTCGTGCCTATGGTGTCCGTTCCGCTATGGCCACTGCACATGCTTTACGTCTATGTCCTGACCTGGTTTTAGTCAAAGGTCGTATGGAAGTCTACAAAGATGTATCTGAACAGATCCGTGAAATATTCTCTCGATATACCCCAATTATTGAGCCTTTATCTTGGGATGAAGCTTTTCTTGATGTAACGTCTTGTCCACTTTTTGGAGGTTCTGCCACGCTCATTGCCCAAGATATCCGTCGGGTGATAGAAGCTGAAACTGGATTAACGGCATCTGCAGGAGTGGCTCCGATTAAGTTTGTGGCTAAAGTTGCTTCAGATGAGAATAAACCCAATGGTATTTGTGTGGTTGCCCCGGTTGACTTGGATAAGTTTGTTTCTGAGTTACCTTTAAAGAAAATCCCTGGGGTAGGCAAGGTCACTCTAGAGAAGTTACACACCTTAGGTTTGTTTACTTGTAACGATGTCAGGGGCTTTCCTTTTGTGCGTTTACACAAAGCTTTGGGAAAGTTTGGAGCCTTGTTGTGGAATCGTTGTCACGGCATTGATGATAGAGCCCTACAGGTAGAGCGACAGCGTAAATCAGTTGGTGTTGAACGTACCCTATCAGAAGACATTTACGCACGCGCTGATGTGACTGAGATCATAAATTACCTACTACCAAAATTGATCGCACGTATCGAAAATGCACATGCTGAGAAACGCATTAAGTCGCAAGGGATTAAGCTGAAGTTTAATGACTTTCAACAAACGACCATTGAGCATACGCGCAGCGAGTTCCATGCAGAATATTTTAATGAATTACTGACAGAGATTTTACTGCGTCGCAAAGAACGTGGAATACGTCTAGTCGGATTACATGTTGGTTTAAAAGATGAAACCGATATAGAGCAATTGTTATTACCTTTAGGTGATAAGTAATAACAGCTCTCTGGTTATTACCTTTATATTTTGTTTATGTTGCTGTCTTATAATAGATGGTAGTTACGAAAAATGGGATGGAAGATACAATCCACCCTTGTTACTCCAGTAAAACATAAGACTCTCGTTAAAATCATCTATTCTGTTATCATATTGAACAAAAGGTTCGACCCATTTTCTGAGGATTTCCAATGCTACCATTAGCGTCATATTTACCAAAAGCTTCTCAATTCGTTTACGGCTGTATGGGCCTTGGTGGGGGCTGGAATGAAACTCCGTTAGGAACACAAGAGGTGCGTCAAGCGCAAGAGATTATTGAAACATGCCTTGAGCATGAAATAACAGTGTTTGATCATGCTGATATTTACACCTTCGGCAAAGCAGAGCAGGCTTTTGGTCAAGTGCTCGCTAAACAGCCCCATTTACGCGAACAAATGATCCTGCAATCTAAATGTGCAATTCGTTTTGCAGATGCTATAGGACCTAAACGGTATGATTTTTCAGGGCAATATATTACTGAATCAGTAGAAGGTATTCTGCAAAGATTGTCAGTAGAGCAGCTTGATATTTTGATTTTGCATCGACCTGATCCCTTGATGGATATTCGCGAAGTCGCAATGACAATTGAACAACTGCAACGACAAGGTAAGATCCTTCATGTAGGTGTATCGAATATGGCAGTCGGGCAAATACAACTCTTACAATCGTCTTTAAACACACCATTAGTGTGTAATCAGATTGAAATGAGTTTAGGCCACCATCCTATGATTGAAAGTAATATCACTGCTAATAATGCTGGTATCTATGCACAAAATGATTTTGTAGGTCTGTTGGAATATGCACAGTTGCATAATATTCAACTACAAGCATGGGGTAGTTTAGCACAAGGGCGTTTTTCTAAAAGTCTCAGTAATTACTCTAAATCGTCTACCGGAACTGATGTTGCCACAGCAAAATTAGTGCATACTCTCGCAGATAAATACTCCACCACCGCAACAGCAATAGTGTTGGCGTTTTTACTGAGATTACCACAAGGTATTCAGCCTGTGATTGGCACAACAAATACACAACGTATTACAGAATGTGTGGCTGCACAAACGATCGCACTGAGTCATGCAGATTGGTTTGCGTTGTTAGTCACAGTCAGGGGAGAAGAGTTACCTTAAAGTTAGTAAACACTTGCTTTTTAACAACCTTTTTACAAAGGCGTTACTTCAATTTTAAGATTTTTCTGCAAAAATAAAAATCGTCTAATCACTTAGTATTAATCGGGATATTATGCCTTGAGAATAGGGATAGGCTCGGTTAGTCTGAGACTGCGCATATCTAATCATAATGTTCCTTGAGAACCGATAATAAAAATAATAAAGCATGATGGATCTAATAATTTACTCAAACCTTGTACCTACAAACTCCAGGAGTACCCTACATGTCTATCGCCCAAGACTTGGCTCAATACGGTATCGTTGCTGCAACCGATATCGTATATAACCCATCTTACGAACAATTATTTACTGAAACTACAAAACCTGAATTGTCAGGTTATGAAAAAGGTGTCGTTACTGAATGTGGTGCAGTAGCGGTTAACACCGGCCAGTTTACAGGGCGCTCGCCAAAGGACAAATATATTGTCAAAGACACATTGACTGAAAATTCAGTGTGGTGGTCTGATCAAGGTAAAAATGATAACAAAGCCATTTCTCAAGACGTGTGGACCGAGCTCAAAAGCTTGGTGACTACTCAGTTATCAAATAAACGCTTATTTGTGGTTGATACTTTTTGTGGAGCCAACGAAGATACTCGTCTGAAAGTTCGGTTTGTGACAGAAGTCGCTTGGCAAGCCCATTTTGTCAAAAATATGTTTATTCGTCCAACTGACACAGAGTTAGCAGATTATGAACCTGATTTTGTTGTAATGAATGGGGCAAAAACTACAAACCCAAATTGGCAAGCACAGGGCTTAAACTCTGAGAATTTTGTTGCCTTTAACTTGACTGAAAAAATCCAATTAATTGGTGGCACTTGGTACGGTGGTGAGATGAAGAAAGGGATGTTCTCTATGATGAACTACTTCCTACCGCTACAAGATATTGCATCTATGCACTGTTCTGCGAATGTCGGGAAAGATGGCGATGTGGCTATTTTCTTTGGCTTATCAGGTACGGGTAAAACAACCTTATCTACCGATCCAAAACGTGAGTTAATCGGTGATGACGAACATGGTTGGGATGATAACGGCATCTTTAACTTCGAAGGTGGTTGTTATGCAAAAACGATTAAGTTGAGTAAAGAAAACGAACCTGATATTTATAATGCAATCCGTCGTGATGCCTTACTAGAAAATGTCACAGTCTCAGCGGGTGGCGAAGTTGATTATGATGATGGTTCGGTGACTGAAAACACACGTGTTTCTTATCCGATTAATCACATTGATAATATTGTTAAGCCTATTTCTCGTGCGGGTCATGCGAACAAAGTTATCTTTTTAACAGCCGATGCTTTTGGTGTTCTACCCGCGGTATCAAAGCTAACCCCAGAACAAGCCCAATACTACTTTTTATCAGGTTTCACAGCCAAAGTAGCAGGGACGGAACGAGGTATTACAGAGCCTACGCCAACATTTTCTAGCTGTTTTGGTGCGGCGTTCTTGTCCTTGCACCCGACAAAATATGCTGAAGTGTTAGAAAAGCGTATGCAATCAGTAGGCGCACAAGCTTACTTAGTGAACACTGGTTGGAATGGCACAGGTGATCGTATTTCTATAAAAGCGACGCGTGCAATTATTGATGCAATTTTAGATGGCTCAATTGATGAGGCACAAACGTTGACTATCCCTACATTTAATTTAGAAGTGCCGGTGGCCTTAAATGAATTGAATAAAGATATCTTGGATCCGCGTGAAAGCTATGCTGACACAGCGGAGTGGGAAAGCAAAGCAGAACAATTGGCCACCTTGTTTGTTGATAATTTCACTAAATTTACAGATACAGAGAATGGAGCTTCATTAGTAGCTGCTGGTCCTAAGTTGTAGTTAACCATATAACTATCAAAAAAATTAAACGCTAGTTTGAGCAAATCCAGCTAGCGTTTTTTGTTTTGCTACCTCATTCGTATTCCCATCAAGTTTTTATTTGTACCTAACCTGAATCCTCTTATAACCTGTATTGCCCTCTATTTTGTATGCTTGCTTAATTTATACTGCTACCCAAATAACGAAAAATCAGGACAACTTTCTTTGACTTTTGTTCGTATACTTATTATCCAAGTAACAAAACAAGGTGAGTTATGTTAAAAATTTCTCAGATTATCAGTAAAAAATATGTATTCCTCGCACTATGTTCTAGTGCGTTGTTTTCCGCGTCTCTTTCGGCAAATGAGAGATTTGCAAAAGTAGATATCAAGCCTACAGAAGTAGCTAAAAATGTATATATGTTAGAAGGTATGGGAGGGAACATAGGAGTCTCTGCCGGCAAAGATGGGGTGTTGATTATCGATGACCAATTTGCCCCGCTTGCCGAGAAGATTCAGAATGAATTGGGGAATATCCATCCCAAGCCCGTCTCTTATGTGATCAATACGCATTTTCACGGGGATCACACTGGGGGTAACGCGCATTTTCATGATAGTAATGGCGCGACTATCTTTGCTCATCACAACGTGCGTGTCCGTTTGTTAAATGACGATAAAACACCAGAATCAAAATTACCCGTTGTGACTTATAACGATGGTATTACGTTTCATTTCAATGATGATGAGTTAGTGGTTAGCCATTATGCAGGGCATACTGATGGAGATTCCGTCGTTTATTTTAAGAACACTAATGTCTTGCATACTGGCGATCTCTTTTTCAATGGCTTATTTCCCTTTGTAGATCTGGATAACGGCGGTGATGTCCAAGCCTATATCGATTCAGTGAAGCGTTTATTGACATTGATTAATGATAACACCGTCATCATTCCAGGGCATGGTCCATTAGCAAAACGCGCTGATTATCAAGATTTTGTAACGATGATGGAAGCGACTTTTTATGCGGTAAAAGCACAAAAGGCGCAAGGTCTCACGTTGGAGCAAGTACTAGAAAACGGCGTTGCAGAGCAATATAAATCTTTTGCTTGGAATTTTATTAGTGAAAAACGCTGGCTCACTACACTATTCCGCTCAGCATAACTTGCCAAGTTTTCAAGAGCCGACACAAAACATTTTCAAAAATTATCAAAATGCTTACGAACAGTCGCCATTTTACCTATTTCACACCTTATTGTGAGAGGTGTTAGGTTAAGTAGGGTGGCTGCTCGAGATAATCCTGTTGATGAATGTTTTGCATTGCAGTACTACTGATATTTCCTCCAGATAAAATCACCATGACCGTTTTAGGGCTGGTTTGCTCACTGAGCCAAGCCACGACTCCTGCCATTGTCATACAGCAAGTTGGTTCAATATGTAGTTTAAGTAAGTGATGTAACCATTGAGTCCAGTAGGCGATTTGCGTTTCATTGACCTCATAAAAACCATCGAGCTGTTTTAAAAACTCAAATGTAAGACTCCCCACTGCTGGTGTGGCAGCTCCATCGGCCAATGTTACAGGTGTTTCTGGTAAGGTATAGATTGCATTTTGCTGCAGTGAAATAGAAGCATCATTAGCGGCTTCAGGCTCTACACCAATAACTGCCGTACTTGGCGATAAACCTTGGGCAGCAAGCAATGCTCCAGACACTAGGCCACCGCCACCACAGGGAGCAAAAATCGCATCTAACTGAGTATCTTGCTCTTGAGCTTGCAGAATAGCCTCAGCGCTAGCTGTACCTTGTCCTGCAATAATATCAGCATGGTTAAAAGGAGGGATCCATACCACGCCATCGTTTTCTGCTGCGGCTTGAACTGCGCTATCGGCTTCTGGTCGAGTAGGGTATAACTGTAAAGAGGCGCCGTATGATTTGGTAGCAGCCGCTTTGACCGTTGAGATATTTTCGGTTGAAAAAACAGTTACAGGAACACCAAGTTGTGCACCTGCATAAGCTACTGCTTGGGCATGATTTCCTGAACTATTTGCAACAACGTGCTTAGGTAAGCCATGCTCGGCTTGGTATTTGAGTAAAAAATTACTGGCACCGCGGAGTTTAAATGCGCCAGTGCGTTGCAAACATTCGGCTTTAAATAAGACTCGATGCCCTAGCCAGCTATTCAATAAAGAAGAGGTTACTATTGGAGTGGGAGTAATAATATCAGCGATGCGGTCTTGGGCGGCTAATACATCAGAAAAAATAGGTAGAGACACAAAAATACTCCCATAGATAATTAGAACATTGATATTTATTGAAACATTTTTACTGGGTTTTTTGGATGATTTTTACCTCTCTCTGAGGAAATGGAATTTCAATATTGTGAGCTTTTAAAGTTTCAAAAATAGTCAGAAGAAGGTCACCACCGACTCTATTTTTACCGTCATCAATACCTTCCATCCAAAACTCAACAAACATATTTACGCCAGAATCTCCAAAACCTGCAATTTCACAATCGGGTTGTTCAGCAAATGAATATTCAGGGCCACTTAATACTTTAGGGTGTTGAGCCACTGCATCTTTAATTAATATTTCTAAACTTCTGATGTCAGTGTCGTACGCAACGGAAAAATCAACTCGATAGCGTTGTTTGGGGTCCTTATGAGACCAATTAACGATTAGACAAGATATAAATGTTTCATTTGGTACCAGTATATCCTTACCATCATACGTTTCTAAAATGGTGTAACGCATTTTAAACTCTCGAACAAAACCGGTTTCCCCTGAACTTAGTTCAACGTAATCCCCAATAGTAATTGAACGGTCTAATAAGATAATGATTCCTGATATAAAATTAGATGCGATGGACTGTAACCCAAGACCTATCCCCACGCCTACTGCACCACTAAATACAGCTAGTGTCGTTAGGTTTATTCCCATTATATTTAGGAGTAGCAAACTCAAGATCACAAATAGAGAGACTTCAAATAACTTAACGAAAATTTCTTGGGTTGGCAGATCTAGTTTGGTTTGCTTTTTAATAGTTTTTTTTCCAAATTGACTGGTAATTTTGCCCAACCAAAAGAGTAACACTCCTAAAACTAATACACGTATAGCGTCATATATGCTGATATTTACATTACCTATGTTCAAAGATAGGGCATTTAGCACTGCCACAATAGCAGATAAAGAATCAATAATAGTTACCAATATAATTTGGATTGAGTCTAAAGCAGTTAACATAATAAGTGATAGTTTTCTGTAAATTTATTACATTAATGTACGCTATATTAGGTGTCTAACCTAGTAATAAATTATGGCTTTGGGGTATTCCGATTTCTTTGTGATAAATAAGAAAAATTACTATTCAAAAAGGTGAAAAGAGGCTATAAGTATTTTTTTTGCGCTATTTACGCCAATTTACTCAATTTTATAGTGCCGCTTAACGGAAGGAACTCGTATGTTATGAAAATTGCCATTTTATCTAGAAACCCCAATTTGTATTCAACTCGTCGTCTTTTAGACGCTGGACAAGAAAGGGGGCATCAGGTTTCAGTTATTGATACCATGTCATGCTATATGGACGTGACAAGTAGCCGTCCATCAGTGAGAGTAAAAGGCAAAGCACTACCAATGTTTGATGCTGTTATTCCTCGTATTGGAGCCTCAGTTACGTTTTATGGCACTTCAGTGGTTCGTCAGTTTGAGATGATGGGAACGTATTCTATCAATGAGTCTGTTGCTATTAGTCGGTCTAGAGATAAGTTACGTTCTTTACAATTATTGTCACGAAAAGGTATTGGCATGCCTAGAACGGGATTTGCGAATCACCCTGATCGTATAGATGATCTAATTAAGAATGTAGGCGGAGCTCCTGTTGTGATTAAACTATTGGAGGGTACTCAAGGGATTGGTGTTGTTTTAGCAGAAACGGCAAAAGTTGCAGAATCTATCATTGAGGCTTTTATGGGACTTAAAGCAAATATTTTAGTCCAAGAATATATTGAAGAAGCCGGTGGTGCAGATATTCGTTGTCTTGTTGTTGGTGGAAAAGTTATTGCCGCCATGAAACGACAGGGTGCTCCAGGTGAATTTCGCTCTAACCTACATCGTGGTGGTTCAGCGAGCTTGGTGCGGTTATCTCCCCAAGAACGAAAAACGGCAGTAGATGCAGCGAAAACAATGGGCCTTAATATGGCAGGTGTAGATTTGTTGCGCTCTAAAAATGGGCCTATGGTGATGGAAGTGAATTCTTCGCCTGGTTTAGAAGGGATTGAACGCGCTACAGGAAAAGATGTTGCTGGAATGATTATTGATTTTATAGCTAAAACAGCGACACCGAATAAAACAAAAACAAAAGGCAAAGGATAAATGAAACGGGCTGACTTTGTCATCGCAGGGAAACATATTCGCCCTGGGGAACAAACACAATTACAACTCGAAATGCCCCCACTTTATACTGATACCAGGATGGGGATACCTGTATTTGTCCAACATAGTAAACGGCCTGGGCCGGTGCTTTTTGTAAGTGCAGCTATTCATGGTGACGAGTTGAATGGTATAGAAATTGTGAGCCGTCTCATTAAAAGCAAGGGAATAAAAAACTTACGAGGTACTTTGATAGCCATTCCTATAGTGAATATTTATGGCGTGCTTAATCAAAGTCGATATTTACCTGACCGTAGAGATCTAAATCGCTCTTTTCCTGGCAGTAAAAAAGGGTCATTAGCCGGACGAATAGCCCATTTATTCTTAAATCAAATTGTCTGTCAATGTGATTACGGTATTGACCTGCATACCGGTGCAATACACCGTTCTAACCTACCCCAGATTCGAGCTAATTTAGATGACCCTGATACATTAGCAATTGCTGAAGCATTTGGTGTGCCTGTGCTATTGAATGCCGATATTCGAGATGGCTCTTTACGTCAGGCTGCCGCAGATGAAGGTGCAAAAGTCCTATTGTACGAAGCAGGTGAAGCGTTACGTTATGATGAGTTTTCTATTCGAGCTGGCTTTAAAGGTATCATAAAAGTTATGCGTCATATCGGAATGTTAAATAAAACAAAAACACGTGGACATAGCATTCGCCCTTTTGTAGCTCGTCAGAGTGGCTGGGTTAGAGCAAATGAAAGTGGTTTTGTTGTCCATAGAGCACAGCTTGGTGATCATGTAGCAAAAGGTGACATATTAGCCAGTATTGCTAATCCTTTTGGTGAAATCCTCGACACGATTGTGGCTCCGGCCGGTGGTGTAATAATTGGCAAACAGAACATTCCACTGGTTCAAGAAGGAGAAGCGACCTACCACATTGCTTATTTCCGAAAGCCTGAGGAAGTTGCTGAACATGTTGAATTACTCCAAGATAATTTAGATACAAATGAAGTCAGATTACTAAAAGAGGTCTGATATAAATGCAAAGAAGTAATAAAAATGACTAAGAAAATGATTTTGGGTGCTTTAGAAAAATGTGACTTACCTGAGTTAGGTATTTTTGATTTACAAGTCCGTGTAGATACTGGTGCGGCAACTTCTTCATTGCATGTAAATAATATTGAAGAACAAATTCGGGGAGAAGAACATTGGATTACGTTTGATATACATCCTGATTATCATGATGTAGCAAAGGTCACTACTTGTTCAGCCTTAGTTTTAAGTCAACGAAAAGTAAAAAGTTCAACTGCTAATTTACAACGTCGTTATGTCATTAAAACGCCTATTAAGCTTGGCAATGCCCTATGGGATATTCAATTAACGTTAACAGACCGTTCTGCGATGACATATTTGATGTTGTTGGGTCGAGAGGCTATATGCGGAAAGTTTATCGTAGATCCAGAAATAGAATATGCTTTAAGTTGAATTAATACTGAAATCCCTTGGGTGGAAGAACTAGTTAATTACTTTGCGGTTCATCGAACTATGATTAATTCTGACAGATTAATCGCAAGCTATAATCCTTGTCGCTGGCTCATTAGCCCATAACGAATAATTTGTAATAAACATCTACCCCATATAGAGGAAATTTTAATATCTGTATATGGGATAGGTTATCGATTAAAGTAGTAAAATTGTTATCTTATTGGTAAAACCATAATTACCGAAGTGGTAAAGCCCTTGTTACCACTTTACGCAGCAATGTTTATTTGTTTGGTCTTGGTAATTGTCTTTCCACAGCTAAGTAAAGCTTTACCAAGGACACTCGATTTAATTCATAAAACTTTTTAGACAAAGTTTAGATTAGTTTGTTCCCATCATTGTCGCCAAGACAAATCTAGCGTGCCTCGCGTTGTATTAAGGATAAGCCGACAGCTTTAACACTGTGGGCTTTTTTTGTACTCGTAATATTAATAACTCACCTCGGCTCTTTAATTGAAGCGACTGAAGCTAAAGCACTAGAAGAGGTGCGTAAAGCGACTAATCAGACACGTGACCTTTATTCGTTAAGACACATCTTATAGGTTGTATGAAGCATAGGAGGCTATTTTGCCTCCTGCTTCCGCCAGAAAGAGGCGAGAATGGAACCGTTGATATTCATAACTGGTCCGAATATCGCTGGAGCAATCCCCATACTTGCCACTTTACCCATTTCCACAGCAATACCCGATGCTAATCCAGAGTTTTGCATACCTACTTCAAATGCAATTGCACGCGCATCGGCTTCTTCCATTTTCACTAATTTAGCCACGCCATAACCCAAGACTAAACCTAGAATATTTTGTAATAAAACTAATCCAATAAGGGTAAACCCAATCGTGAGTAGATTATCTCTACCAGCAGCAGTAATAATCGCGATAATGACAACAATACCGACCATCGAAACATAAGGCATCCCTTTGTCAATCAACGGGAACTTGCCGTGTAAGAAGTGATTAAACAAGAGTCCCGCCAATACCGGTAAAATTACTATTTTGGTAATACTCCAAAACATGGCCACAGCATCAATAGGGATGTATTCACCTGCTAGCCAAGACATTAACAAAGGGGTTAAAAATGGTGCGAGTAGAGTAGAAAAAGCAGTTAATGTTAGTGAAAGTGCTAAATTGGCACCTGAAATATAGGCCATGACATTTGACGCTAAGCCACCAGGGGAACAACCCACTAGAATGATACCTGCCGCGATTTCTGGCGGTAGCCCAGAGACCAAAGCTAAGCTCATACCGATAAACGGCATAATCGTAAACTGACAAATTAACCCAACAGAAACGCCTTTGGGCATTTTAGCGACGCGTACGAAATCATTGATACCAACTGAAGTCCCCATGCCAAACATAATGATCATCAATAATGGCACAATAAGACCAGTAAGTTTGTAATCCCCAATAGTTAAGAATAGTGCCGGGAAAGTAAGTGCCACTGCCACAACTATAAATATCGACAATGTAAATGCAGTATTTTTTAACACAAGGTATCCTCTGTTTAGATAAATAAATTATCGCAAATGCGTATCGAAATGTTTGGTGATGGTTTTGTACATATGAATCCGGGTGTTTTTACCACGAATACTATGTTTCTTACCTGGGTAGTCCATTGCAGAAAACAAAATCGCGTTATCTTGCATGTGCTTGTACAACTTGGTGGCATGAGTAAACAGTACATTGTCATCAGCCATACCGTGCAGGATTAACAATTCGCCTTGCAGATCTTTGGCATAAGGAAAAACCGACGCCGCAGCATAAGCTTCAGGTACTTCGCGCGGGTCACCCATATAACGCTCAGTATAATGCGTATCGTATAAACGCCATTCTGTGACAGGTGCACCAGACACTCCGGCAGCATAGTACTCCGGTGCTTTAAACATCGACATCAATGTCATATAGCCACCGTAGCTATGGCCATAGACCCCAATTTTATTTTTATCAACATAAGGTAGCGTGCGTAAGAATTTTACCCCAGTTACCTGATCTTCAACTTCAACTGTTCCCATTGCTTTATAAATCGGATCTTCGAACGCTTTACCACGATAATTAGAACCTCGATTATCAATACTAAACACAACATATCCTTGCTGCGCCCAATACTGGAACATCAGACCACGGTCTCCACCCCAGCGATTAGTGACCACTTGTGCGATTGGACCACCATAGTGATAGACGATGACGGGATGTTTACCAGATACATTGGCTGGTTTGTATAAGCGGTAATGCAGTTGAGTCCCATCGGTAGTGGCTAATGTACCAAACTCAGGTGCAATCCAGTTTTCATAATAGGCCGATAAAGGATGTGACTCATCTAGAGCATTTTCAGCTAACCAGGTAATAAACTCGCCTTTAGCGGTATACAAACCGGTTTGAGTAGGTGTATTGATGGTGGAGAAACTGTTTGCAAAAATTGAAGCATCACGACTAAATTTAACTGAGTTGAATTGTCCTTTTGGGGTAATCCGCTCAATATCTCCTGTAGTCATATCCAAGGCATATAAATGTGACTCGATGGGGGTATCTTTTCGGCCAGAAAAATAAAGTATCTGCTGATTTTCATCTATCGCATCAATACTTGTAACAACCCAAGCGCCTGAGGTCAGTTGTTTGACTAACTCACCTGAGCTTTTGTATAAGTACAAATGTTTAAATCCATCTCTTTCTGAGGCCCAAATAAAGGATTTACCTTGGTCAATAAAACGTAAATCTTTATGTAAATTTATCCATGTCGGTGAGGTTTCTTTGACGAGTAAGCGCTGCTGCTTAGTTTGAGTATCAAACGCTCTTAATTCTAATGTTTTCTGATCGCGACTTTGCCATTGATAAGTCAGGGTTTGACTATCGGGCATCCAGTTAACTCTGGGGAGATAAATATCTTTGTCACTGCCAAGTTCAACTGGCGTCATTTTTTGTGACGCTAAGTCGTGTACGAAGAGCTCTACAAGGACATTATCAGTCCCTGCTTTAGGGTATTTTTGCTCAATCATACTGATAGAGTCGGCATAGATCTCAGAACGCGTTATGTTATCTACGGGAGTTTCGTCAATGCGTGTTAGCGCAATTTTTGACTCATCAGGCGCCCACCAATAACCGGTCAAACGACTCATTTCTTCTTGGGCAACAAACTCCGCCATACCAAACTTAATATTACCACCACCCTTTGTTGTAATTGCTGTTTCAAGGCCGGTGGAAATTTCCATTACATACAAGTTCTGGTCGCGGATATAAGAAATATAGTTACCCTTGGGTGAGAATTTTAAGTCAGTTTCAAATTCGGGGGTGTTGAGTAAACGAACTGCTTTTTTACTCCCTAGTTTAAAGTAGTAAGCATCACCAGCTAGGGGGAATAAAAGTGCAGTGCCGTCTTTGTTCCAAAAATAGCTGACAATTCCTGAACCGGATAAACGCATACGTTCACGACGAGCTTTTTCTTCATCGGATAATACTTCTACACCACTATGAAGATCATCTGCGTTAAATAGCATTTGAGCATTGCCAGATGCAATATTATATTCCCAGAGATCAAAGCGGTTATTGTCAGTCAATTTGGCACGAATAAATGTGACTCTCTTGCCATCAGGGGATAATTTCACTTGGCTCGGGGCTTTACCCGACAAGCTTGGTGCAGAAAAAATTCGTTCAATGGAGAGGTCTTGGGCACTGACTGGGAAAATAAAACAACTTAGCAGACTTGCACTAGCTAAGTATTTAGTCATTGTTGATAGGGTTTTGAATAACATTTTTGAGCTTCCATATTATTTTAATTATGATGCTCCAAATTATCATACATCACGTATTAAATTACTATGAAAACAGAACATATAGTCTTAACCCAAAAAACGGCAACCGTGATCGGCGCAACAGGTTTGGTCGGTCGTTCTTTAGTGCAACAATTATTGGTCTCCCCAAAGTACTCTCAAGTTACCTGTTTGGTTAGGCGCCCTCTAGGCTTAAATGAGTTTCATGACCCAGAAAAGAAATTACAGCCATTGGTGATTGATTTTGATTATTTACAAGATTACCAAGGTTACTTTTCGGTTAATCACGTATTTTGTTGTCTTGGCACAACTATCAAAAAAGCAGGTTCAAAGTCTGCCTTTCGCTATGTGGATTTCCAGTTAGTACATGTGTGTGCTCAGCTAGCCCGTGCTCAAAGAGCTCAAGGTTTTGTTTGGATTTCTTCGGTAGGTGCGAATAAACATAGTAAGAATTTTTACCTTAAGGTGAAAGGAGAATTAGAAGCTTCTATACTAGATATGCCTCAATTAGAATATGCGGCAGCTGTAAGGCCCTCTTTGCTCATAGGTACTCGACAAGAGCTGCGCAGAGGAGAAACCTTTGGCTTAAGACTCGCTAAAATGTTACCTTTCATATTTATAGGGCCATTAAAGAAATATAAGCCTATACATGCTGGTTACGTTGCTCAGCAAATGATTCAGTTACAGCCTGAGTAAAACATAAGGTTATTAGCCACATGAGTTCACTATCAGCCGAGCGGCCTGAAGCTTTTCGCTTCAAAAAATTTGTCATTGAACACGATCGCTGTGCGATGAAGGTCGGTACGGACAGTATTATTTTGGGTAGTTGGACCAAGCCTGTTGATGCTAAATATATTTTAGACATTGGATCTGGCTCAGGTATTTTGACTTTAATGATGGCGCAAAAGGCACTGCCCACAGCTATGATTACTGGTGTTGAGTTGGATGCCAGAGCCCATGAGCAATCCGAGCAAAATGTGCGACGAGCCGGCTTTGGGCAAGCAATTAAAATGCTAAATGCGGATGTAAAAACGATATACCCATCCAAAAAGTATGATCTGATCATTTCTAATCCTCCTTATTACAAGGATGAAATCGCGGCTGACCTTCGTCGTAACCCCATTTCGAGTTCGCGTAACCAAGCACGCAGTCAAGCGTGTTTGTCACATGAAGAGTTATGTGCAACTGCGTCAAGAATGCTGGCCCAAGATGGGCAGTTTGTTTGTATCTTGCCTACACAGGAGATTGAAGATTTTATTGTAAAGGCAAAGTCAGAAGGCTTGGTATTAGAAGATAGGGTAGAAATTCATAGCTACATCTCAGCACAATCTATCCGGACCTTAGTGCGTTTTGTTTTTGCATCGAAGGTATTGAATGTATCGCGTTTAGTGATTTATGATAGCAAGGGTCAGTATACTAAAGAATATAAATCCTTATGTAAGGATTTCTATTTAAACTTTTAGAAGATAAGTAAGAGAGCTTTGATATGGCAAAAGCATCACAACTCCTACATCCAGTTTTAGCTCAATGGGTAGATAAGATAGATATCCGTCCTTTTAGTTGGAATGGTCTCCCCTTGCATGTACCAGTTTATTCCATTTACGCTATCATTCCTGATCCTGTTGCCGATCATTATGCATATCATGGTGATATTCTTGTGCCGATCATGAAGTTTGGCAAATACACTATTCCTCTCATTGATCCTAGTAGAGAAGGTATTAAGCTTATGCCTAGATTTGCGGTTGTGATTTCGCACACTCGCGATAATGCGTTTGGTTTATTTGCGTATCCCGCTGATAATGTAGAAGAAACGTATCAAATAACATATACCGATTGGGATATTTCTCAAGATACAAGACCATTTTATCTATAAGTCAAAAATAGGGCATAAAAAAACCTAGCAAAAGCTAGGTTTTTTTTGACAGATAGAAATCTACTCTTTCACAAGTACCGATACGCGGTTGATACCAGCAATTTTAGCTTGGTTCATAACTTCAACAACAATTCCGTGCTCGGCATCTTCATGCGCCTGAATAGCTGCAACGTCTGTATTGTTTTCAGCTAGGAAGGTTTGAATGTTTGCTACAACACGACGTACATCAACTTCACGGCCATTCATGCGAATTACACCGAGTTCATCAATCTGGATAGACAATGCTTTACTAGGTTGATTTGATTCGTTGTTATCTTTTGGACGATTTACGTCTAGACCTTTCTCTTTAACGAAAGAAGTCGTAACAATGAAGAAGATTAACATGATGAAAACGATGTCGAGCATCGGGGTCATATCGATTTCAGCTTCATCACCTGCTGAGGTATGCTTTTTTCTTTTCATAAACTCTGTATTCTTTTAATAATGATTATTCCAACCAACGTATAGTATAAGGATTCTGACAGAAAAAGGTAGTGTAAATTGTTAATAGATTGTGGGTCTAGGCACTTTTTTTGGGTATGAACTTAAATTTTCTGTCTTACAGCGCAACCAAGTTGATAAAAATAAGTGTGCAATGCTCCGTTTATAGTCGTTCTCAAAGTGCCTGTTGGATAAGCACCTAAAAGGGCTAATTTTGATTGTTTAGTACCTTGAACTAAAAAAGTATTTTTGATGGGATGGTCTTGTATCATGGCTTCAAAAGCTCTAGCACATGCTTCTTGAGGTAGGGCGAAGTAGACCGTTTTCGCCTGCTGGTCAATTGCGACAGCTTGGGTAATAAAAGGATTTAAAGAGGCATTATCGGCCCCAGCTTCAGCTAACAAAATATGATGTAAACTTTCTTCAAGACGTTTATTTAAATTATGAGGGATCACAGATTTTCCACGTAAGCATAATTCACTAGCAAATTGACCAGGTTGAGTCTGTGCATACATTTTTTCTGCAATATAATGGTCGAAAGCGTGAAACCACTCATGCGCTAATGAACCTGCACCTGCATTTTTGGCTAGGCTAAGTTCGTGTTTTGCTGGTGTGTAATGCGCGCAAACACCTTTTCGTCCGCCTTTACCAAATGCCAAGGCTAAACGGCCATTCAAAGAAATAACAGATTCGGGGACTTGCAATATATCGCATAGGTCATACAGCGCATCAAAAAAAAGATTAGCACCAATTTGTTGTTCTTCTTTGGTAACCCATTTACCTACTTCGATACTGCGAAAACCAAAGCATTTAATAATGTCACCAAAACTGACATCAGCACCTGCACGATGCTCATTACCAGTGCGGTAAAACCTTTGATGTAAACGCGAGGTCATATGTGCTTAACGCAAGTCATCTAAGATACTTGCACACCATACATGGACTCGTTCATCAGTCATATCAAATTGATTTTCATCATCGAGGGAAAGACCGACAAAGAACTCCTCGTCCTCTGTCAGTGCTTTAGAGGCTTTGAATTCATAACCTTGATTAGGCCAATAGCCAGTTATTTCGGCTCCAAGCGGAAGAATAAGGTCGTGTAACATACCGAGCGCATCTTGGAACCAGTCAGCGTAGCCATATTGGTCACCTAAACCATATAATGCAACTGTTTTACCTGTAAAGTCTATGTCATTGACATCATCCCAACTTGATTCCCAGTCTTCTTGAAGTTCACCAAAATCCCATGTTGATATTCCCAAGATTACCTTTTGGAACTGAGCAATTTTATGTAAAGAAGTATCTTTGATATCAAATAATTCGACACTTGCAGGGGCAATTAGAGGGTCGAGCTTTGCTTTAATTTTCTCAGCTGCCATTTCGGTATAACAAGTAGTTGAACCATAAAATAAACCTATATTTACTGACAAAAGCATCTCTCCAAATAATTTATATAAACATTTTAGCAAAGCGAGATCAGGGGAACAACGCTTGCAGTAAAACTAAGGTAAAACAGATGGAAGTATCTTTATGCTTAGTCATGCTTTGGTATTGATTACCGGAATAAATAAAGCACTTTATTGTGCAAAATATAATAGTAAAAATGGAGTTGAGTATTTTAGCCCCTCTTAAGAACGAGATTTGAACCTTATTAAATTACCTTCATGAGTGAGTACCGAGCACTCTACCTCGGCCAAAGACACTATAGGGAGCTGAGGAATATGTAAAATCCCTATGCCGTTATGGTTGATGAGTCTAGCGGGTGAAAAACCTTCAGGCTGCCTAGTACTTATTTTCATTTCGCGGCGCTTGGTAAAGATATTTAGTGGTGATTTACTGCCATAGAACCACCGGTTTAAGGTATCAAGTTTAGTTATTAAGGCTGTTGGAAAAGCATTTTTTAAGCCGCTGCACGTAAACTGGAGTACTTGTGGGGAGTTTCTCCTAAAACGCATTTTCACATCATAAACAAAGGAGTAATGTACATCTCCTGAGAGAATGATAAATCGAGGCGGTGTTTTTATATGGCGAAAGATATTGAGCATAACATTGGCAGTCCCTTTATGCGCCATCCAGTTTTCTGCATCTACGGTTAATGCTTGACCTAGCCAAGTAAATACTCGCTGGATCATTTCAATAAATTTTACGCCATAAATTGGTGCAGCTGAGATCACAATCACATCGTCTTCATTAACAATAGATTGTTGAAAAGCAACTAAAGACTCCCAATCCATCAATCCCGATGGTTTATCCATACTGGACTCTGAACGCCAGCGCTGTGTTCGGGTATCTAAAACTCGGACCGGAGGCTGTGTATCCAATGCATAATGCCATTTGGACCAAGATAAAATAACCTCTAACAGATTATCGTGTTTCTCAATAGCTGTATCAGTAAAGTGTTGTTTTACCGCCGCAAATAAAGGCGTCAATTGCCGAGGTTGATTACCACTACCTTGGCACAAAAAATATCCTAATAAGGCATTGCCAATCATACGTTTAGATAAAGGGTGGTTGTAGGCATCTTCTTCCCAGCCACGCGTTAGATTCCAATCATCAGTGATATCATGATCATCAAAGATCATATATGTCGGAATATGCGCTAAGGCCCGTTGTACTTTAGGTAGGGTGGAAACAAAATCTGCAATAAGCAGCTGTTCTTTCGCATAGCGTTGTTGATATTTAGTATCTAAATGAGTCGGTGGTGCGAGGGAACACAAGCGCCATAAAGTAGGTGACCAGGTTAATAAATACATGGCAATATTTTCCGCAAAACTAATTAAGTGGTTTTGTGCATGCACGGAAGTAAAAATCGGTTTGCGTTTGGCTTGGAAAAACGATTTTGCCAAATCTTTATTCTGTTTGGCATCGGGTAAAATCTTTTCTCTTTGATAGTAACCATGAATATGTTCAGCTAACTGACTTGAATCAGTAATCGTTGCTTCATCAAAAGATTCTGAAAATAAACCTAAACTTGTTATAACTTGTTGAATAACATGAAGGGTAGGACCTGCAACATCATCAGCGTAGATTTGGTCACCGGTCAAGAATAAGCAATCGGGTGGTACAGGACGTTCCGTTTGCGATGGCTCTAAAACATTGTCGAGTTGGGCCAAAGCATCACCTTGTTCATGATGTGGTTTTCGACAAGAACCGTGATAAACATTTTGCAAAGTGGCAGGAATACTAAACTTAATCATGTGTTCATCGCTGTAAAAAATACTTGGACAACAATCATACAAGGATAAGGTCTGTGTATTCGTTGTTAGTGAAAGTTGATAGTCAGCTGAATAGGCACTATCGAACAAACCCTTTTGTTGAATATGTATAAGATGAATAAATGCCCGAGTACCAACTTGAATTTGATCATGTTTACTATTCTCTCTGTCTACTGCAATGACCGCATCATCTTGTCGCAGAGTCAGTTCTGATGTACATTTCTCTGATGAAACCCACCATAAGGTAAAAGCATCAGTCGCAACATGTCGTAGCAGAGGACCGGCAAGAATCAACGGTAATGTTGTTTGTGACGTATTAGGCATATTTACTTATCGGCATTTTTTTATATTCACCATGTTTATCCATAGTGGAAAAAGAAAACTTGTTATATCATCTAACCATTCAGGTTAACAAAAGTTGTTGTTAAGTATGCAGAAAAAATGTGTCAACTTGTTACTTTTATCGGCCTTGTTGTGCGGAGGTTGTTCCGTGCATAAAGCGCATGTTTCATCAGGTAGCTTACAAAATCAAACGAAACAATCTGAAGCTATTACTGCAGATCTTGAGTCTCCGGGAAGTTTGGGTGCTCAAGAGTTAACACTTACCGGTCAATGGCTTATGCCAACTGATGACTCTGCAGAATTTTATATTGACCCACAACCATCGGGTTTAACATGGTACAAAGATATCTTAGTTTCGATCTCTGATGCTAGCGCCGATGCGACGCAGATCAAGCGTTTGCACTTTATTGATCCCGAAACCGGACTTACTAGCAAATCTAAACCATATAGTATTGCATCTAATTTAACAAATAGTTGTTTCACTCAATATCTGCAAACTAAGCCTGATTTAGAAGCTTTAGTGAAAGATCCCTCAAGACCTAACTCATTCATTACAGTTACGGAGGATGCATCCAAATTAGGGAGATTAAGTCCAGCTTGCCGCGCTCGTTTTTCTGCTACTCATTCAACTTTTTACCCTACCGTTCTAGTACGCTTACAATTATTCCCAGAAAATTCAGCTAACAGCACAGAAACCTTGGCGGGGGCGAAACTCGAGGTGACCGATGTTCGTGCAGTGCAGTTTCCAGCGAGTTCAGAAGTAGGGAATTTTGCCAATGATGGTATTGAAGGCTTAGCGATTGTTGAAGATCTACTGTTTCTCGGGCTAGAGAAAAACACTAAGAACCAAGCACGAGTATTTAGTACACTTTTAGATGAGACGTTCTGGCAAACCGAGGACTTTATTACTGTGCAAGACACTGCAATTGATTATCCTAATTATACTAAGACAAGACCGAATCCGATTAATGGTATGGAAACGTTTCATTGGCAAGACCGAGATTGGTTAATCTCAGCTGCGCGCAATGATAATGAGTTATGGTTGGTTAATGTCAATGACATAAATGATAAATACAAGGTCAAACTGCGCTTCTTCGCACCTAATTTTGGTGCCTCTTGTACAGAAACTTCACTGATGGATAATGCCTCCTTAGAAGGGGTGGCAGTTGCTAATGGCATCTTATATGCTGTGAACGATCCCTGGAAAAAGAATTATCATAAAAATATTGTCTGTGAAGAAATGCGTGATTACTACGACAATGCTGCACCGCTTTTGTTCAAAGTCACTCTTGAGGAAGTATGGCGTGCAGCACAGCAAATCAAATAAGATATTTACTCTTTTTCACGCGTAATGTTGGCGCCTAAAGCTTGCAGTTTTAATTCAATCGCTTCATAACCTCTATCTAAATGATAAATACGGTTAACGTGGGTTTCGCCCTCAGCTACCAAACCAGCAATAACAAGGCTAGCAGATGCCCGTAAATCAGTAGCCATAACAGGCGCACCTTTTAGAATTGTATTTCCTTTGCACAGGGCATGATTGCCATCGAGTTGAATATCAGCACCCATACGCTGTAATTCTGGTACATGCATAAAACGATTTTCAAAAATAGTTTCGGTCACTACACTTGTGCCTTCAGCTAAACAGTTCATGGCGACAAACTGAGCCTGCATGTCTGTCGGAAATGCGGGATGAGGAGCGGTAGTAATATCAACTGCTTGCGCACGTTTGCCATGCATATCTAAAGTGATAGTATCTGCTGTTGTTGTCACTTCTGCACCGGCTTTACGCAGTTTGTCTAATACTGCATCCAGCGTATCTGGTGCGGCATTTAAGCAGCGGACTTTACCACCTGTGGCTGCTGCAGCAACTAAAAATGTGCCGGTTTCAATACGGTCAGGCAATACTGAATAATCACAACCAGAAAGTGATGCTACGCCTTCAATTGTTATAGTTGAGGTCCCTGCACCCGAAACATGTGCACCCATAGCATTTAAACAATTAGCTAAGTCTTCAATCTCAGGCTCGCGCGCGGCATTTTCTAAAATAGTCGTGCCATCCGCAAGTGCAGCTGCCATCATCAAGTTTTCTGTTGCCCCTACACTGACGACATCCATGAAGATATTAGCACCTTTGAGGCGACCATCAACAGAGGCTTTTATATACCCTTCATCGACAACAATTTTTGCGCCCATTTGCTCCAAACCCGTCAAATGTAAATTAACTGGACGAGCACCAATTGCACAACCGCCTGGCAGAGATACATCAGCATGTCGATGTTTGGCCAAAAGTGGGCCTAGTACTAAAATGGATGCACGCATTGTCCTAACAAGTTCGTAAGAAGCAACGGTAGAGGTAAGTTCATGCGCATCAATGGTTAAAGTATTCTTATCAACAAAGCTAATCTTTGCTCCCATACCTTCAAGCAATTTAACCGAGGTCGTGATGTCTCTTAGCGCGGGCACATTACGAAAAGTGACAGATGTATCAGCGAGTAATGAAGCCATGAGCAGTGGAAGTGCAGCGTTTTTAGCCCCTGAAATAACCACGTCTCCGTTAAGAGCTGGGCTTTTGTGTATAACTAATTTATCCATGAAGAGCCCTTACATTGGCATATTGAACATTTTTTCTTTACGCCATTGTTCTTCGGTAAAAGTTTTAATGGAAACAGCATGCATAGAACCATCTGCAATTTTGTCATTCAGTGGAGCATAAACGAATTGTTGTTTTTTCACACGTGACATATCAGCAAACACATCACTGACAGCAATGATATTGAAATGTGAACCGTCACTTTTAACATGCACTTCGGCTAGGGATAAGGTGTCTTTTAAGAAAGTTTCTAATTCTGCTGTCGTCATAATTCTCTCAAGTTATAAATCTTTTTATTGATCCACTTTTAATTCGTGAACAAGGATTGTGCGTTGCTTAGTTTGGCAAGTTGCATAATGTTTGATGGTACGTTGTCCCACTTTAACTGAATATCTGTTGAGCGACAATCGCGCATAATGTTAATTAGCCAAGCTAAACCAGCACTATCAACGTCTGTAACTTTTCCTAAATCAATAGTGAGTGGTGTGGTTTGGCTAAATTGCGACTCAGTTTTAAACAAATCATATTCGATCGTTTGTTTAGTTAACTGACCGCTTAGTGACAAAACATTGTTCTTAATTTTTGTGGAGTAAGTCATTATCTTATTAACTCACCTGGTGCCGCACCATTGTTTAACACGATTGGTTTGTTTATTTTTTCTTGCATAAGAGCAATTACTGTATCAATACCATCTTGGCGTAGGATAGTTTCAAATTCACTACGTTGGCTCGAGAGAAGGCTGATTCCTTCCGCGACCATATCATAAGCGCCCCATTTGTTCTTGCGATTGTCAAAGCGTACTTTAAAAGCTATTTTAATATCAGGTCGACCTTCATCCTGAATTACCGCACGAATAGTCACAGTCCGCTTACCTTGGTAGTCTCCCGCCGGTTCAAAGATCACGGTTTGGTTATCATAATATCCCAATGCGTTTGCATATGTGGTAACTAGGTATTCACGAAAAACTTCGACAAACTCATTGCGTTTGGCTGCAGGTACTGTCTTTACTCTATTACCCAAGCTCATAAATGCAGCAAAGCGGTAATCAACATTAGGTAAAAGATTTTCTCTCATGATGGTACGCAAATGTTCTGGGTTGGCTTGAATCTGCGCTTGTTCTTCTTTCATACGAGAAAAAGTGGTCGATGCAGAGGATTGGATCATTTCATATGGATTTACCTCTACTTGTTCGCTAGCAGCAAAGCTTCCGTTAGAAAGCACCAAAGTTGTACCTACCAAAAACGAACATAAAAAACGTAACATAGCAATTCTCCGAGTGGATTATTCGCTGTCGCGACTGAATAAAAATTGGCCTATTAAATCTTCTAATACCAGAGCTGATTTAGTGTCTTGGATATAATCATTATTGGCTAATATGTATGGGTCATCGAATGCAAAGCCAGGTTGTAAACCAACATATTGCTCGCCTAATAAGCCCGACGTTAATATCGCCACAGAAGTGGTATCTGGGAACGTATTATATTGGCTCGATATTTGTAACACTACGACTGGGGTGAAATCTTCTGGATCTAAGTAAATTCTCTCTACACGGCCAATTGTGACGCCACCTACGCGTACTGCTGAGCGAGGTTGTAAGCCACCAATGTTGTCAAACTTTGCAAATAAGGTATACGTTTGATCGTCACCAGCGAGACCCTTATTCGCAACATTTACTGCAAGTAACAAGGTAGCAGCAATCGTCAATATGACAAAAAAGCCTACCAAGAGTTCCGTTTTACGCGTTGTCATGTTACCTCCTAATTAATTCCGAACATTAATGCCGTTAAGACAAAATCTAGACCAAGTACAGTTAATGATGAATATACGACGGTTTGAGTCGTCGCTTGGGAAATTCCTTCAGAGGTAGGAATCGCATCATAACCTTTAAAAATTGCAATCCATGTGACGACAAAAGCAAATACGATACTTTTTATAATACCGTTTACGACGTCTTTGTCCCATTCTACAGTAGCCTGCATGATAGACCAATAAGAACCTGCGTCTACACCAAGCCAATCAACCCCGACTATATGTCCGCCAAGGATACCTACCGCAGAAAAAATGAGTGCCAGCATTGGCATAGCGATAAGGCCGGCCCAAAAACGGGGAGCGACAACACGTCGCAATGGGTCAACAGCCATCATTTCAAGGCTGCTGAGTTGCTCAGTTGCTTTCATCAAACCAATCTCTGCGGTTAAAGCTGAGCCAGCTCGACCGGCAAACAGTAATGCAGTGACTACGGGACCAAGTTCACGTAATAATGACAAGGCTACCATAGGACCAAGCGAGCCTTCAGCACCATAATTAACTAATATCGTATAACCTTGAAGCGCCATTACCATACCGATAAATAAACCAGAAACGATAATGATCAGCAAAGATTGCACACCAACCACATAGACTTGTTGAATAGTTAGGCGAATGTTCTTGAATTTAGGAACTGCACATAGTGCACCAACTAACATCAAAAAAGCACGACCAAAAGTGGCAACCATATTTAATGTGTTATGGCCGATTTCAATAATTTTCTGAATCATATTACCCTATCAAATCTTTTGTTAAGTCGTTGGCTGGGAAGTGAAATGGTACCGGGCCATCAGCATTACCTTGAAGAAATTGTTGAACTAATGGGGACTTTGAGTTTTTAATCTGATCTGCGCTGCCTTCACCAATTATTTTTTGATTGGCTAAAATATATACATAATCCGCAATATCAAGCACCTCAGTTACATCATGAGTCACCACAATACTCGTTAAATTTAGTGCCTCGTTGAGTGCTTTTATGAGTTTGACTAACACTCCCATGGAGATAGGATCTTGTCCGGCAAAGGGCTCATCGTACATAATCAACTCAGGATCTAAAGCAATTGCCCTAGCAAGAGCAGCCCTGCGAGCCATACCACCTGATAATTCACTTGGCATCAACTGGGCTGCACCACGTAAGCCAACGGCTTCTAGTTTCAAATGCACCAAAGTTGCGATGATACTTTCTGACAAGTGTGTGTGTTCACGTAAAGCAAAGGCTACATTGTCAAACACGCTAATGTCAGTAAACAGAGCACCACTTTGGAATAGCATGCTCATTTTTTTGCGAGTTTCGTATAGCTCTTTACGTGGTAAGTTCGGTATAGATTGATTGGCAAATAATATATCACCTGAGTCAGGTTTCAGCTGTCCACCAATTAAACGCAGTAAAGTCGTTTTACCAATACCACTGGGTCCCATTACCGCAGTAATTTTACCTTGAGGAATACGCAAACTAATATCATCGTATATAGTTCGTGTCCCTCGAGAGAAGGTCAAGTTCTTAACTTCAACAAGATATTGATGATTATCTTTGGACAAAATAAATTTCCATGTTTTGTTTATGGCCCCTAAGCCAATTATTATGAGGGTTAAGTAAACTTTTTGCAAAAGAGAATCTCAGTAAACTTTGCATGTTTATTTAGGGTTATAAATATTTGTCCTAATATGCATTTTTTACAGGTATAGTCTTTATAAATACTGCTTTACCCATATAATTGTGGTTAAGTATTATTTTTCAATCTTATAGCTATTTTAAAATTATTTATTTCAGCTATAGTTGATGTAAATAATTCGTTTTAATGTGTTACTTTCATATCAAAATAAAGGAATCAGTCATTCGTGCTCATCCAAATCACTATTTTTATTGTTGGTCTTATAGTTCTGAGCTGGAGTGCTGATCGTTTTGTGTATGGTGCATCCGCACTAGCCAAAAACTTTGGTATTGCCCCTATGCTAATAGGGTTAACGATCGTTGCAATGGGTTCGTCTGCGCCTGAAATAGTCGTTGCTGCTACTGCCTCCTTAAATGGCTCACCGAATACTGCCGTGGGCAATGCAATTGGTTCAAACATTACTAACATAGCTCTGGTGCTAGGTATTACGGCATTGATTAAACCTTTACTGGTTTCTTCTGGTACATTGAGGCGTGAGTTCCCAATACTACTTATTGTCTCAGGCATTGCTGTTTATATTTTGTCCGATCAGAATTTCACCAAGATTGAAGGTGTTACGTTATTAGTCTTATTCATTTTTACTATTGGCGGGATGGCATGGTTATCTTTACGTGTTGATAAAGACGACCCTCTAATTGATGAAAATGAACTAGAAATACCCAATGACGTGTCTAACTCCACTGCCATCATGTGGGTGATTATAGGCATAGTTATGCTGCCTTTGTCAGCACATTTTCTCGTCGAGTCAGCAGTGTTTATTGCAAAATACTTTGGTCTTAGCGACCTGATCATTGGTTTAACGATTATTGCAATAGGTACCAGTCTCCCTGAACTAGCAGCTTGTGTGGCCGGTGTTCTAAAAGGCGAAGACGATTTGGCCATGGGCAATATTATTGGGTCCAATATTTTTAATATCTTAGCGGTACTAGGTGTACCTGGCGTTATTGCACCCGGGTTCATTGACGCCGATGCAGCCAATCGCGATATGTACGTTATGTTAGCATTGACCGTACTTTTATTAATTTTTAGTTTTAATCTACGTGGCACGCGAAGGATTAATCGTGTTGAAGGTGCATTTTTGTTATCCTGCTTCTTCGCTTACCAGATTTGGCTTTTTGCATAAAGCTACTACGTTATTTAAATAGGTGACGCCACATGACTCAACTTTTTACTGCATCAGCCCTTAGGGTAATCGATACTGAGTTGGAGGGTGTCCAAGAACTGAAACACATCATTGATGCCACATTTACTGAGGCTTGCGAATTACTAATGAAATGTTCCGGTAAAGTCGTCGTATCAGGGATGGGAAAGTCTGGTCATATTGGGAATAAAATTGCTGCAACTTTAGCTAGCACGGGTACTCCTTCGTTTTTTATGCACCCTGGTGAGGCCAATCACGGTGATTTGGGCATGCTAAGTCCGAATGATGTTGTGATAGCTATCTCTAATTCGGGAGAGACTGGAGAGTTATTAGGGTTATTACCGGTTTTAAAACGTTTGCACATTCCATATATTGCGATTACTCAAAACCCACAATCTACTCTTGCGCAGCATGCTCAAATAGTGTTGTGTATTCCGGTTCCAGCTGAAGCTTGTAGCTTGGGACTTGCTCCTACTACTTCTACTACAGTTACTTTGGTATTAGGTGATGCTCTGGCGATTGCGCTGTTGGATGCCAAAGGATTTACATCTGAAGATTTTGCGTTATCCCACCCTGGAGGTTCTTTAGGGCGAAAATTACTCTTAACATGTGCTGATATTATGCGCACAGGTGCAGATGTGCCAATCGTTACAGAATGTACTTCTCTGACGGATGCCCTATTTGTTATCAGTGAAAAAGGCTTAGGTTTAACTGGTGTCGTTAATGATGGCTGCATAGTGGGTATCTTTACAGACGGTGACTTGCGCCGCGTATTAGACCAAAAAATTGATATCCATAATTCTGAAGTGAGAACAGTGATGACGCCAAATGGCATTACAGTAACACCAGATACTCTTGCTGTAGATGCATTAAATATTATGCAGCAAAAAGCAATTTCAGCGATGCTAGTTGTGAATGACCAACATCAAGTCGTAGGAGCATTCAACATGCACATGTTACTCAGTGCGGGAGTCGTATAAATGAGCAGTAATACAGTGCAGACTTTATATACTGATATAGATAGCAAGCTTTACTACGCGTTAAAGAAAGTCCGCTTATTGGTATGTGATGTGGATGGTATTTTCTCCGATGGACGCATCTATTTAGGGAATGCAGGAGAAGAGTTAAAGGCCTTTCACACCAAAGATGGTTATGGCATAAAATCACTCCAGTCCATTGGGGTCGCAGTTGCTATAATCACTGGGCGATCCTCACAAATTGTGGAACAGCGTATGCAGTCCTTAGGTGTACAACACATTATTCAAGGCTGTGAAACTAAAGGGCAGGCATTATCTGAATTACTATTAATAGAAGGCTTACAGCCAGACCAGGTTGCCACAATGGGTGATGATATGCCTGATGTTGGAATGTTTGACCTCGCAGCAGTTAAAATAACAGTGGCTGATGGTCACCCCATGGTTAAACAACATGCGAATTGGATAACTACACTACCAGGTGGTTTTGGTGCTGTTCGTGAAGTGACGGATACATTATTACAAGCACAAGGCTCGTTATCTGATATTCATGGAGCGAGTGTATAAATGAATCGTGTTGGATACGCCATAATAATTCTGTTTTGCACCGTTGCAGTTGTCTATTTTTTGCCATTTACTCCGTCACCACAAAACAGCACTACGGGTCCAGAAACAACAGATTTATTGACCCCAACTTATCGCGCGGAAGGGATTAATAGTTTTTTATATGGTAATGATGGGGTGTTAATACATCAAGTGACAGCTTCAGAGATGAACCATTTCACTGAACTAGGTTTTATGGTTTTTACTCAACCTGAGTACGATATTTTTGTTGCAGATGGTACTGAATATGCGATACACGCGGATTCTGCGACCTTGTATGAGGATAATCGCGTTGTACTTGAAGATAACATAGTTATCCAATCGATGAATATTGATGACTTTATTCGTCAAATTACTGCACAGTATCTCCAGATGGATATGGTTTCAAAAGACATAAATTCAGATACTTTGATTGAGTTAACTGGCCCAGAATTTAGTATGTTAAGTAATGGTTTAACGGGTAATCTAGCACGCAAACAGTTCGCGTTGACTGAACACGTAAAAACTGTCTTTATTGTGAATCAACCTTAGGGAAATAAATGAAACTGAACTCTTTTAATGTTTACGTTGCGACTTTGGTATTTGTAATTTGTTGTGGCATTCCTTGTGTAGAGGCTAATGAGTCAGATTTTGACCAACCTATTCGCATAGATGCGAAAACCACTTTTGCCGATGGTATGAAGAAAATGACGGTCTTAAAAGATGGCGTTGTGATTCGCCAAGGTTCTCTACAAATCCTGGCTGATGAAGTCAGGGTTGACGGCGCTTTAGGTGAAGGTAAAGAGGTGTTTATAGCCCTTGGTAAACCTGCTCGTTATACTCAAACAATCCAAGATGGTTCTGTGGTAGAAGCCCGAGCAAGCGAAATTAGGTACACCGTTGTTGATCAGAAAATACAATTAATTGGTAATGCTCAGTTAAAACAAAACACGAGTGAGGTGAAAGGGCAAACGATTATCTTTGATATGCAAAATGAGCAATTTACGGCTCTAAGTGGTGCTGCAGAAGAAGGACGTGTTTCAGCCGTTTTCCAAACTAAAAATTCTAAAGCGCAAGATAGCACTCCTGATTCACCTGAAAAATCAGAGGATAAGCCCTAATGGCAATTTTAAAAGCGTCTAATCTAGCTAAGAGCTATAAGTCTAGAAAGGTTGTTAGGGATGTTTCTATATCTGTAGAATCAGGGCAAATTGTGGGTTTACTTGGACCAAATGGTGCCGGTAAAACTACTACTTTTTATATGATTGTAGGGATTGTCCCGCTAGATCATGGTGAAATAGTACTTGACCAAACCGACCTAACTTTACAGCCCATGCACGAGCGAGCAAGGCAGGGTATTGGTTATCTACCACAAGAAGCCTCCGTGTTTCGCAAATTAACGGTATATGAAAATATTATGGCTATTTTGCAAACTAGAGATTCTCTAAGCGCAGAACAAAGAGAACAAAAAGCCGACGCTTTATTGGACGAGTTCAATATTAACCATATCCGAAATTCACAAGGTATGGCTTTATCTGGTGGAGAACGTCGTCGTGTAGAAATAGCACGAGCATTGGCAGCGGATCCACAGTTTATTTTACTCGATGAACCTTTTGCAGGTGTTGATCCAATTTCTGTAGGCGATATCAAAAATATTATTCAACAGCTAAAACAAAAAGGTATCGGTGTGTTAATTACAGACCACAATGTCCGCGAAACTCTAGATGTATGTGAGAAAGCATACATCGTGAGCGCAGGAGAATTGATAGCTTCTGGCACTGCTGCACAAGTCCTTGAAAACAAAAGAGTTAAGGAAGTGTACCTTGGGGAACAATTTAGGCTATAATCAAAACAAAGCAAATATTAGGATGTTATTTGCGAGAGATAATTAAGGAATAAATGAAACCTTCATTGCAACTCAAATTTAGCCAACAACTTACTATGACGCCGCAACTTCAGCAGGCGATAAAGTTGTTGCAGCTATCGACTTTAGATCTTCAAAAGGAGATCCAAGAAGCTCTAGACGCTAATCCTTTACTTGAAATCGAAGATACGTTTAACGAAAATACGGCCAGTCTAGATACAACATCTATGGATACCAATATTGGCACTGTAGATGAAACATCCAACGACAGTCTGACCTGCTCAGATGCGTTGGAAAGTAATAATGTATCGGATGAACTCCCTTTAGATAGTACGTGGGATGAGTACTATTCTGCCTCATCGGCTCCTGCGCCTATGACAATGACTAATGATGACAATCTGTATCAGGGCGAAACAAACGAAAATATTCAAGATCACTTATTATGGCAAGCTGATTTGACACCGTTTAGCGATGTCGATAGAGCTATCGCTATGGCTGTCATTGATAGCATCGATGAGTCAGGTTATCTTACCGTATCGAGCGAAGAAATTTTAGAAGCGATTGATGATGATGATATTGAATTAGATGAAGTGGAATGTGTAATAAAACGTATTCAAATGTTCGACCCCGTTGGTTCTGCTTCACGCAACCCCCAAGAATGTTTATTGGTTCAACTAAGGCAATTTGGCGATGATGTGCCATACTTAACTGAAGCTAAAGCAATCATTACTGAATATTCAGATTTGTTAGCGAATAAAGACTATCGCACTTTAATGCGTAAATCTCATTTGAAAGAAGAGCAACTGCGTGAAGTGATGTTGTTATTACAGACGTTAAATCCACGTCCAGGAAGTGCTTTGATTACCAAAGAGCCAGAGTATGTAATTCCTGATGTTTCAGTGAGCAAAAAAAATGGTCGTTGGTTTGTGGAACTAAATCCAGATTCGCTACCCAAATTAAATATAAATAAACATTATGCTTCTTTGAGTAATAGCTCAAAAAATTCTAGTGACTCACAATTTGTGAAATCATATATACAAGAAGCAAAGTGGTTTATAAAAAGTCTAGAAAGTCGTAACGAAACATTAATGAAAGTTGCTAATTGTATTGTACAGCAACAGATGGGTTTCTTTGAGTATGGGCCGGAAATGATGAAACCGATGGTGCTCAATGATGTTGCAGAAATGATAGATATGCACGAATCTACTATTTCACGTGTGACTACCCAAAAATATATGCATACGCCACGTGGTATTTATGAATTGAAATATTTCTTTTCTAGCCATGTGGCAACCGATTCAGGCGGAGAGTGCTCATCTACAGCGATTCGCGCCTTAATCAAAAAGTTAGTGGTAGCTGAAAATACAGCCAAACCTTTAAGTGATAGCAAAATTGCAGAATTGTTAGCTGATCAAGGAATTAAAGTTGCACGGCGGACAATTGCAAAATACCGGGAATCCTTATCGATTCCGCCATCAAACCAACGCAAGAGCTTGGTTTAGTTATACAACAGAAGGAAGTCAAATATGCAGATAAACCTTACTGGTCATCACGTAGAAATCACGGACTCACTCCGTAATTATGTCGATACTAAATTTGAAAAATTAGAAAGACATTTTGATCACATTAACAATGTACATGTCATATTAAATGTCGAAAAAATTAATCAGAAAGCCGAGGCAGTTGTCAATTTGAATGGTGGGGAAGTATTTGCTACCTCGGAAAATACTGATATGTATGCTGCGATTGATAGTTTAATTGACAAATTAGACCGACAAGTGATAAAACATAAGGAAAAATTGCAAAGACATTAGTCATGCCTCTTTCAAACATTCTATCTGTAGACCGCGCATTTTGTGCGGTCTCCTGTCAAAGTAAAAAGAAAATATTGGAATGCGTCAGTGAGATTGCTGCCCAATATTACGTCGATATTCCTCAAGCAACTATTTTATCAAGTCTTGTTCAGCGAGAAAAAATGGGCTCAACAGGCATCGGACATGGTGTTGCAATCCCTCATGGCCGTTTATCTGATATCGATGAAGTAATTGCGATTGTACTAACGACACAGACACCTATTGCTTTTGATGCCATTGACAATCAACCCGTTGATATCTTTTTTGCGTTATTAGTTCCAGAAGACCAAATTTCCGGGCATTTACAAACATTAGCTGGAATTGCTGCTAAGTTAAATAATAAAACTATCTTAAAAGAGTTACGTAAAGCAACATCTAGTGAAGCCATAGTTTCGTTATTGCTTTCTGACGAACACGTTTAAGGATATACAAAATGAATCTTATTATTGTCTCTGGGCGGTCAGGTTCCGGTAAATCAATTGCTTTACGTGCTTTAGAAGATCTCGGTTATTATTGTGTTGATAATATTCCGGTAAATCTATTACCAACATTAACTCATGCTGTCATTAACGAGTATGAAGATGTTGCGATTAGCATTGACGTCCGAAACATTCCCAAACAATCAAATGAACTAAATGATATCTTGGTTTACCTCCCGGACTCATGGAACATTTCAGTTATTTACCTTGATTCTAGCACCGACATTTTGCTCAAAAGATACAGCGAAACTCGCCGTCTACATCCACTAACTAAAAACAATCAATCTTTAGAGAATGCAATCATAGCTGAACAAGAATTACTGCAGCCATTAAGAGAAAAGTCAGATTTGTATATCGATACAGATAAGTTGACCGTCCATGAATTAGCTGAAATTATTAGAGAACGTATTTTAGGGAAAAAAAGTTCTCGTTTAGTGGTAGTTTTTGAATCATTTGGTTTTAAATATGGTATTCCAAAAGATGCTGATTATGTATTTGATGCACGTTTTTTACCAAATCCACATTGGGAGCCGGAGTTAAAACACTTTACCGGTTTAGACCAACCCATTGAAATATTTCTTGGTAGTCAACCGATCGTAAGTAAATTTATATGGCAGATTCAAAATTTAATTGCAACTTGGTTACCACATTTAGAGCGGAATAATAGAAGTTATGTGAGTGTCGCAATAGGTTGTACCGGAGGAAAGCATCGCTCGGTATATGTTGCTGAGCAATTAGCTAAGAATATTCAAGAAAGTCATCCTGATGTGCAGATCCGTCATCGAGAGATGCACAAGTATGAAAGTAAAACTCCAAATGAACCTCAACCGTAGCACAAGATAGGAGTCAACATTCCTCATGTCCTTACTGACCAAAACTTTGGTGATCCGCAATAAATTGGGTATCCATGCTCGACCTGCGACGCAACTTGCTCAATTATCTGCTCAATATGATGCTCAAATCATGTTAGAAATTGGCGATAAAACCGCAGATGCCTCGAGCGTATTGGGATTAATGTTATTAGAAGGCCAACAAGGTAAGTCAGTTATCGTAAGTGTGACTGGCACAGATGCACAACAAGCTTTAGATGCCGTTGAAGCGCTCATATGTCAGAACTTTAATGAAAGTGCTTAAACAGCTTAATGATTGATTAGTCGTGTTTTTTTTTGTTAATACAAACTTGGTATGACCATATAATTACACACTCATTTCACAAAATGCGTTATCATAATGTATCTTATTTGGTCCGATTGTGATTATGACAGACACCCTTGCCACAAATTTTTCTTCAGAACAGGTCAGTAATATTACCGCTGCGCTTAGTGCTGGCAAATTTGTATCGGTTAGAAAAATCTTACATGAAACACCAGCCCCCGATGTTGCCTTACTTCTTGAGTCTAGTCCGACTAAAACCCGCGATGATTTGTGGCAGTTAATCGATCCTGATTTTCACGGAGATGTGCTAGAAGAACTTTCAGAAGATGTGCGAAACGGTATTATCGCTAAGATGATGCCTGATACGGTAGTTGATGCCCTTGAGGACATGGACACGGATGATTTAGCTGAGACTCTGAGTACCTTACCGGATGAAGTCCTCCAAGACATCCTGACATCGATGGACTCACAAGACCGACATCGTGCGGAACAAGCGTTGAGTTATGGGGAAGAAACCGCCGGTTTCATTATGAATACCGATACCATAACTTTACGTCCAGACGTCGCCATTGATGTGATTATCCGTTATTTACGTTTGCGCGGTGAGCTTCCAGAAAATACGGATACTTTTTACGTTGTGAATCGTTCGGATGTTTTAATAGGCTCAGTTCCGGTGACTCGATTAATTACCTCATCACCTGATGTCACGGTCGCAGAGATAATGGACGAAGAGCCAGAGGTGATTGGCGTGGGAATGCCAGATGATCAAGTGGCGAGTTTATTTGAACGCTATAACTGGTTATCTGCGCCAGTCGTTGATGATAACCATCATTTGGTAGGGCGAATTACTATCGATGACGTGGTTGATATTATTCGTGAAGACGCAGAGCACTCCATGATGTCAATGGCGGGTCTAGATGATGAAGAAGATACGTTTGCACCAGCGCTACAATCGACTCAACGTCGTTCTGTTTGGTTAGGGGTAAACCTTGTGACTGCCCTGTTAGCCGCCATGGTGTCAGATATGTTTGAACAGACACTATCACAGTTGGCAGTGCTTGCTATTTTGAATACCATCGTACCGAGTATGGGTGGGGTTGCGGGTAACCAAACGTTGACTTTAGTTATTCGGGGCATGGCCTTAGGGCATGTCAACGACTCAAATGCCAAGTTCTTAATTACCAAAGAACTCTTAATTGGTTTCTTAAATGGGATTATCTGGGCAACACTAATTGCGTCAGTAGTCGCATTATGGAAACAGGACTTTATGCTGGGCGTTATTATTGCTTTTGCGATGCTGGTTAACATGATAGCAGCTGGACTTGCTGGGGCAGTATTACCGCTAGTGATGAAAAAGTTAAAAATTGATCCTGCATTAGCTGGAAGTGTTATTTTAACGACGATTACCGATGTCATTGGTATCTTTGCATTTTTGGGTACTGCAACGTTGTTCTTGATTTAACTTCCGCTGTTTTTGATTCAGCTTCCCGTTACCAGTTTGTCTTAATAGTTTTGTTAGCCCAGTGTCTAACTACCCATCTTTTATCGTTTTAGCTATATTTGTTTAAGCTATCTGGTGAACATACTATTTTATAAACCTTGCTAACAAGCAAAGGACATTAATAAAATATAATCGCAATGCCGTTATTAAAACAGTGCAAGCGTTCTCCATATAAAGAACGCTTGCTCAGTTTCTAATGCAATTAAACGCTTACTCCGCTTTCAGGTATTCCACAAAACGTTTCTTAAACTTCGCAATTTTAGGTCCAACAACCAAGTTACAGTATGTGTTAGCTGGATTATTATTAAAATAATCTTGGTGATAATCTTCCGCGGGGTAATAGTTTTGGACAGGTTCTACTTCAGTTACAATCGGAGCTGAGTAGATATTATCTGCTTTTAACTGTTCAATAAAAGCTTCTGCTACTGCCTTTTGTTCAGTATTGTGGTAGTAAATACCGCCACGGTATTGTGTACCAATATCATTTCCTTGTTTGTTGAGTTGGGTCGGATCGTGTAGTCCGTAAAAGATCTCTAGTATGGTCGTAAAATCGATAAGGTTTGCATCAAAAGTGACTCTGACGACTTCATTATATCCGGTGTTACCTGTACATACTGCCTCGTACGTTGGGTTTTCAGTATGCCCATTACTGTAACCAGAAACAGCACTTTGCACGCCTTTTATTTTATTAAACGCTGATTCTATGCACCAGAAACAACCACCACCTAATGTGATTTCTTGAATGTTAGCCATGACGAGATTTCCTAAAAATTATCTGTACTAGTTATGAATATAAGGATTAAGCGATAAAGTTCAATCTCAATCCATATTTCATTGCACTTTATCTACTATATGTACGTATATTACTTGTGTTTTAGCTTGTTGTGTAAGGAACAAAAATGCACTTAACACTGTTTTATGACGGCATGTGTCCTTTATGTCAAAAAGAGATGCAGCATTTAATTAAATATAATACGGCCAAGCATTTGGCATTCGTTGATATTATGGACCCTGATTTTTCCAAGCAATATCCACACCTGGATTGGGATGCGTTGAATAACCGGATCCACGGTGAGTTTTCAGATGGTCGGATTGTGACGGGGCTTGATTGCACTTATTGGGCTTGGAAGTTAGTGGGTAAAGGTTGGGTTTATGCGCCTTTGCGTTGGCCAGTGATCTGTTGGTTTGCTGACCGTGCATACAATATATTTGCTAAGCACCGTTACAAAATTTCTTATTGGCTGACAGGACAAGAACGCTGTCCAAGATGTGAGTTAAAAAATCAATAGAGGAAGATACAATGCGAACAGGTTTACTCATTGGGAGTAATGGTGGGATAGCCCAGGCTTTAATTGTTGAGTTATTTACAAGTGGTACTGTTGAATATTTACATACTGTATCCCGTGGTAAGCAAGATTTGCCGGCAGACATAGGTACTCAATACAGTGATAAAATTACGCATCACTCTATCAATTCACAAAATGAAAGCGAAGTGGCTGAGTTTATTACTACCTGCAACGCTCAAGATATTAAGTTTGATTATGTTATTTCGACAGTGGGTGTTTTGCATCAAAACCTTTCTGAGAAAGTGACCTTGAAACCAGAAAAGCGTCTTGAGGATATCGATCCTGTCGCGTTGGCTGAATATTTCGCAATTAATACTATTGTACCGGCAATTTGGCTTAAACATTTGCTTAAAGTCCTTCCTAAATCACGAGCTGTCATTGCATTTTTCTCTGCTAGAGTAGGCAGTATTGAAGACAATCGTTTGGGTGGTTGGTATGGTTATCGCGCATCTAAATCAGCCCTTAATATGCTGATTAAAAATGCGAGTATCGAATATCAACGACGTAACAAACATAGTATTTTGGTTTCTTACCACCCAGGTACGGTAGCAACGGGGCTTTCTAAGCCATTCCAATCGAATGTGAAACCTGGCAAATTATTTACCCCAGAATTTACGGCGCAGTGTTTAATTAAACAACTACAAACGGCGGAGGTCGAAGAAAGCCCGTATTATGTCGATTGGGATGGACAAAAAATCCCTTGGTAAATGACATTAACACTGAACATTGTTACTATTCCGCTCAGAAAATAAAGCATATATTTATAAGGGTACATTATGGGTGCAGCACGCGAACAGTTCGGTTCTAAAATCGGCTTTATTTTAGCGGCAGCTGGTTCAGCGGTTGGCATAGGAAACTTAGTGGGTTTTCCTGTCGGGGCTGCTAAAAACGGTGGTGGTGCATTTTTGTTTATGTACGCTGTTTTTGTATTTTTTATTTGTTTACCGGTCATGTTGGCGGAAATGTCAGTTGGCCGACATACACAAAAAGATCCTCTAGGCGCCTATAATAAATTAGGGCAGAACAACGCGGGTTGGAACATCGCAGGTTGGTTGTCCATTGTTACCCCATTTATGATTGCTGTATTTTATTCTGTTATTACCATCTGGATCTTTGGTTATTTGGTAGATTCAGTGCTAGGTAATCTTGAATCTTTAGCTAATCCAGATACCTTTGGCGGCTTTATCAACTCTGATATTGTTTTTGTATATATGGCAGTTGTCCTCGGTATTGTGTATTTGATACTCCAAGGTGGGGTTAAAGAAGGGATTGAAAGAGCGGCTAAGTTATTAATGCCAGCACTTTTTATTATGCTCATCGGTATGGTTATTTTTGTACTATTTCAAGATAATGCGATGGCTGGCGTTACCTTTTACCTTGTACCAGATTTCTCAAAGATCGATTCAGGCGTCGTGAATGGTGCACTTTCACAAGCCTTTTTCTCATTGTCTTTAGGTATGGGGATCATGATTACTTATGGTAGTTATATTTCGAATAAGTCGGATATCCCTGGCTCTGCCAAATTAGTTGCTTTGACAGACACTGCGGTGGCTTTCACTGCTGGATTAATGATTTTACCCGCAATTTTTTCTTTTAATCCTAATATTCAACCTGATGAATTAAGTGAGTCATCGGTTGGACTGATCTTTACATTTTTACCGAAAATATTTTTAGCACTGCAAGCTAGCATTGGCTATGTCGGTGCAAGTATTGTTGCGAGTACGTTTTTCCTCTTAGTCTTCTTTGCTGCGATTACGTCCTTAGTCTCTATTTTTGAGGTGCCGGTGGCGTCATTGATGAGTGAAAAAGACTTACCGCGTAAAAAAGCACTGAGTTTATGTGGCTTGCTGCTTATCGTATTATCAACCTTGTGTGCATTGTCGTTTGGCAAAGTCGGGTTTTTAACGCAATTTATAGAGTATGGTGGGGCAACTAAATCTTTCTTCGATGTAGTCATTGACGTATTTTACGAAACAATCTTACCTTTAAATGGTTTATTAATTTGTTTATTTGTAAGTTATCGTTGGAAAAAACACAACTTTAACAAAGCCCTAGAAGAGGGGGCAACTGGCTACAAACACAGTTTGTTTGAAAAGTATGTGAATATCTCAGTAGGGACATTGATCCCTGTGATTTTACTCTTTATCTTTATCAATACAGTATTGACCAAGTATTTTGGATACCCTCTGATTGGCTAGTTCTATACTGTTGTTCTAGAACATATTGCATAGGCCTATACAGCCGGCAAATGGCTCTTCAAGGTACAAGCCTTACACTGTTTTCCTAGAGCATGTCGTAAGGACTGTTAAATTCATATTCAAAACCCAGCACTTGCTGGGTTTTTTTACTTTGGATGGATTTACCAGACAATGGCTGTTGCAGCTCTTCACTAGCAAAATTAGGGAATACTAGGCCCTTACTTTTCGCACTTTGTTGGTAATAATCCAGCCGAGATGGATGTTCAGGAGCACAGCCATGAAAAATTTCCCCCGTTTGATTTTGTACAAAAATAGCCTGAATAATCCGAATAGCATCCACTTGATGGATGAGATTTACGACCTGCTGACCATTGCTAAATTGCTCTCTTTTACAGATAGAGGTGATAGGGTGACGTGTTGCAGAAATTAACCCGCCCAGTCGTAACACAGTACTCTGTTGCGGATAATGGCTCAGTAACCATTGTTCCATTTGCGCATGAACTCGACCCGATGCGGTAGTTGGGCTCGTCGGACTCGTTTCATCTAACTCGACTAATGTCTCTGCGATTGGACCAAACACCGATGTAGTCGAAATGAATAAAATACGTGTTTTGTTATTTTCCGTAAGAATAGTGTTGACCAAGCTCTGTAAATTACTCAGGAATGGTTCTTCTTTAAGATCGCGTCTTTTCGGCGGAATATTCAGTAAAACCCAATCACTTGCCTGCATAGTACTGATCATCTTTCGGTGATCACTGACTGAGAAATTTTGTCGACTATCCTTACTCACCATTAATGGGAACGCGGTGATTTCGAGGTCAGTAAGCTTTTGACATTGCTCTACCCTTGTACTTGTTCCATATAGTGTATGACCTTGGGCTTGAAGTTCACGAGCAAGGGGGAGGCCTAACCAACCACACCCACACATAAAATACTGTTGTGTCATAAATTACTGTGCCTGTAATTTTTCTGTATTGGCTTCTACAGTAATAAAGTTATAGTCAGCATATTCAGGGATAAGCGCAGCTAAGCGCGTTTCATTTTCTTCTGCCGCTCTCACTATTTCACAAAACATGGTACTCGTTTCGGCCAATACATTGCCGTTAGCTTCCATTTTTTCTTCAATTACTTGCCCTAAAGCATCTGGGTTAAAGTCCTCAAAAAGGGTTTCACCGTCGCCAAATAGCATGGCTTTGCCCATTGCGATTAAAATTTTCCCCATAAAGTCTTGTACGGTCTCTTCCAGTGCGGCGTCAAATTCAGCCTGCCATTGAGGATCCGTCCAATCATCTTGATTACTCGCATTAGGATCGATATAAATTGAGCCATCTGGGGCATAAATACTACTCTCGACTTTAGTTTTAATCTGTGCGATCAGTTCATTAAGTTTAATGATCATATCGTCCTCAGGACCGAGTAACTGGGTAAAGACTTCATTTACCGCAATGTTGGCTAATTCTAGCCCCTGTGCAGCCATCTCTACTCCCATTGGAATAGCACTACGGACATTATAGTAATAGCTTTCTATGACAGCTTGCTGCTCTTGGTTTAGAGCCATAATTTGTCCATCGACACTCAGGTTCTGCTCAGCATCAATGACATAGGTTTTATTGTTACTACTCGGGCGAATCGTTAAGATGTCGTTTTGCATACCCAAAGTACCGCGCATCGACATGTCACATCCTTCTATATGCATCGAAGTGTTAGCCTGTACCGTTGGAGTAAGTACCGCTACAGTAAAAAGTAATGCGATATATACTTTGCTGAAGTAGTTGCGAAAGCTTACTTGTGACATGGTGTTTGTTCCTTATTAAAGTAATTAGCGAAAAGGTCTTTTATATAGGTGTACTCTATAAGATTGTTTTTATAGAGATTTCTCTTTATTAAGATAGCAGGTTTTATGCCAATTAAATTTACGACTGAACGCCTATAAATACTGAGGTTAATTCTACGATATAATCTACTGAATAGGTAAATTCATTAGCATTTTAGCAAAAACCTTATTTGTTCGTGAAATTGGCTAATTCTTGATAAAAATCAAATTATCGAGTGTTTGTCATTAATTGAGGCATAAGGGCTATAGCTTTTCAGTGCTTGTTGTTATAATTAACAAAGTTTATATTTTTGGAGAAAATTATGAGTGAATGGATCAGTACGGTTGCTTTTGGTATTGGTATACTGGCATTAGTTTTAGGTTTAACAAGCATTATAATGGCATTCATTGCTGACAAGTCGGGCAATGGTATGCAAGAAAAAGTCGAGTATGGTTTTTTCGGTGTGACGGGTTTTGTTATTTTTGCCCTAATGGGATACGCGTTAGCTTAATATTTGGCTTAGTTAACCATCAGTATTGGTTTAAATAGTACTTTTTTGTATCAAATATGATGCCAGTCCCCTGATTAAATGCTCTTCGAACAACAATCAGGGGCTTTTGATTTAAAGAGCTTTGGATTGGTCGCTGATACGTTGATATAGACGTAAACCAAACAATGGCATTACAGCAAAGAAATGGTCAAATATATCAGCTTGGATCGCTTCATACTCAACCCACACTTTATTTCGGCTAAAACAATACACTTCCAATGGAATACCAACTTCACTAGGTTCTTTTTGTCGGACCATTAAGGTCATATGCTGAGCAATTTCGGGATGCTGTTTTAAATACGCATTCATGTATGCTCGAAATGTACCAATGTTAGTCAATCTACGCGCATTTAATAAATCATTTTGGTCAATGTTTTGGTCATTATGAAACTGTTGTAGTTCAGTCAACTTTTCGGCTAGGTAAGGCTTTATGAAACGCACATTAGCCAAGTTCTCCAGCATGGCCTGGTCACAAAATCCGACACTATTTACATCGATATGAATAGAACGTTTAATACGACGACCACCAGAACGTAACATGCCTTGCCAATTTTTGATGACTTCATTAGTCAGCGTATAAGTAGGTAAAGTAGCGATAGTTTTATCCCAATTTTGGATTTTTACTACATTTAAACCAATTTCTTTGATTTCACCGTCTACATTATAAGCTTGCATTTCAATCCAATCGCCGGTGTTAAACATGCGGTTTGCTGCGATTTGTATGCCGGCCACAAAACCGAGAATCGTGTCTTTAAATATCAACAATAATATTGCTGCAATTGCGGTTAAACCAGAAAGTAAGAGTAGAGGACTTTTATCAATTAGCAACGAAACTGTTAGTAAAATTGCGATGATTGCGAAAGTTAGCTTACTGACTTGTATAAAACCCGTGATAGGCGCTCGTTCTGCCAGTTTAGATTCATTGTAAAGCTGCTCAATGGTGTTGAGTAAAGCGTACACAGCAAAGATAGAAAACAATACCAGATAGATTTGTGCGCCTTTGAGGAATAAAGGAAGCAAAATCGGATTGTTTTCGAATAATAGTGGAGCTGTTAGGTAGATGAAAATTGCTGGGGTCAAATGACCTAAGCGCCGAAAAAAGCCATTTTCTTGTAATACATCATCCCAGTTATGAGTGTTCTTGAATAAAACAGTGATAAATCTAGACTGCAAAATCTTATGAACTAGGAAGTAAGTAATAGCGGCGCAAAAGACAAGGGCGATGGTTGCGGCTATCTTGTAAAGTACATTTTCAGGGGTGAACAAATGTGCATAATTAGGAAAAAGTTGATGCATAAAGTCCAAGAACTTTGCAGTTACAGCGTTGTTATTCATAATTTTTATTACCAACTTTGCTAAGGTTAAGAGCTTTTAAGGAAGCTTTTTATACGCTCATCTTTTTGTTGCCAAGTTCCATTCAACCATTGTTGAAATGATAGTCGGAACATTTCATCATTAAAATAATCACCAATCAGACGCTCATCAATAGGGAGCACTGAAACATCAATTGCAATTTTATTCATCCTACCACATAACATATCCATCATGGGATGTTCTAAATTGCCAGGGTATAAAATACTAACATCTAAAATATTGTCGAATTGCTCGCCCATTGTGGCCAGTGCGAAAGCGATACCTGCTGCTTTAGGGCGTAATAAATACTGGTAAGGACTATTTTTCTCTCTATGCTTTTCAGGGGTGAATCGAGTCCCTTCTACAAAATTAATAACAGTCGTGGGAGTTTTAGCGTAACGCTTACATTTTTCACGTGTTGTGGCAATATCTGTGCCTTTTTTTTCAGGATGCTTGGCGAGATATTCTTTGGAATACCGTTTCATAAATGGCATATCTAAAGCCCAGGCGCCTAAGCCTACAAAGGGTAACCAGATTAACTCTTTTTTTAAGAAGAATTTAGGGGATGGGACACGACCACGAGCGAAGGCTATCATGAGGATAACATCCAGATAGCTACGGTGATTAGCCGTAATCAGATACCATTTTTTCTTTGATAGCTCACCATTTATGTGAATGTCGATATTAATGCGATTAAATGTTTCGATCAAAAAAACACTAATAGTACCAAAATGAATCGCAAAACTGTCAGTAATAATATTCAAAACTCGACGGATAGGCCCTATAGGGATGAGAAGCTTTACTAGCCCTAGAATAAAAATTAAGGTGGCCCAAAACCCCAGGTTAATTATCTGTAATGAAAAATGAATAGGGAAAATTATAATCGCTTTTATTTTGTGCACAACCAACCTCATTGCGAGACTTATCGTAAATTATAGTTATATGACCAAATGAGAGAATTAATAGATATTTATATATGGATGCATCGTATGGAATAAAAAGATTTACGTCAAATATTTTATCTCTTCATTCAGGTAAAAGCTTTATGTTGAATGTTTATGTATAATACGCAAAAGTTTAGTTCAAATTATTGATGATTGCCATGCCTGATAAACCCTTAATTAGTGTTGCACCTATGTTGGACTGGACTGATAAACACTGTCGTTACTTTTTACGGCAGATCAGTCGTCATGCTTTGTTGTACACAGAAATGGTAACCACGGGGGCGATCATATATGGCAAAGGGGACTTCCTTAGCTACAATGATGCTGAACATCCGGTTTCCCTGCAACTTGGTGGCAGTGATGCTGCTCATATGGCGCAATGTGCAATAAAAGCGCAAGAGTATGGCTATGATGAGGTCAACATTAACGTAGGCTGCCCATCTGACCGAGTCCAAAATGGTCGCTTTGGTGCTTGTCTGATGGCTGAACCGCAGACGGTTGCTGAATGTATCAAAGCTATGCAAGCCGAAGTCGATATTCCCGTTACGGTGAAGTCTCGCATTGGCATTGATGATATGGATGAATACAAAGATTTATCTAAGTTTATTGATATTGTTGCTGGTGCAGGTTGTGAAGATTTCACCGTGCATGCTAGAAAAGCTTGGTTAAAAGGCTTAAGTCCGAAAGAAAATCGCGATATTCCTCCTTTGATGTATGATCGTGTCTATCAACTTAAAAATGAGTTTCCCGATTTGCATATAGGGATTAATGGTGGGATTAAAACAATTTCTCAAGCACAACAGCATTTGCAATTTGTTGATAGCGTTATGATTGGACGTGAAGTGTATAGTAACCCTTATATTCTTAGTCAGGTTGACGCTCAGTTTTACAATGATCAAACAACTGTTCCTACACGTGAAGATGTTGTCCAACGTATGTACGAGTATACCCAACAACATGTCGCTGCCGGTGGTAAAGCCTGGCATGTAGTTAGACATATGATGGGATTATTCCAAGGTCAACCTGGTGGGCGTGTTTGGCGTCGTTACTTAAGTGAAAATGCCATCGGCGCAGATAAGTCCGCAGATGTTTTATTAGCTGCACTAGACACAATGATGCAAACGCGTGAGAAAGCTCAACAATTCTTAGACGACAAACCTGTCTAATAACATAAGTATTTAAATACATATCTTTAATGTGGTTAAAAAGACTAAATAGGTAGTTTTTTTAACCATTATCTTAGTCAAATCGTTCACAGTTTACTTCAGTTAGCTATTTATCTAAAAATTAAAGGCAATAAATACAATGCCTTATGGTTTTTTTCTCAGTTGGCACAACCTTCGCAATATTATCTTCGTCTTAACTAAGAATGCATCACATGATGCGAATACATGACCTAAAGGATAACTATTATGTTTACTAAAATGATTATTGCGACAACACTTTTATCTTCAGCTACTTTTGCTACTGCTGCACAAGCTGAGCAAAAATTCCCTCTAAATCAGTTCGTTGATAGCCTAGTGCAACAAACTGTGAATATAACAGCACAAGACCTGGCCTATGCGGTTCAGTTAGACGTCGCCCAAACCGCATATAATTTTAATTTAGACGGCATGCCAACAATTTCTACCAATGTTGAAATGCTAGATTTAGCCAGCACACAGGAAATTGATTCTGAAGTTAACACTCAAACTCCACTGGTTAATGTCGATAAAAAAGCATCAACGACAGCGGAATAGTTATGTTTTTATTAACGGATTTAGTGTTCTTGATGAGCGGACCAATTATCGCATTTGTGATGGCAGTGGTAGTGTTTTTCGGAGCGTTAATCTTACCTCCAAAAACGATGTATATCCTGCATCATAAAATGCAAAAACTGTGCAAGGACTGAATTTTATTTCGTCCTTGCTAGTTTACTATTATGCATCACTTTTGCGCTAGTCGTTTGGCAAGTTCTTCCCATCTAAGCTCCTTTGTATACTTTATTTTTAATGCCTTTCCATAATAATCATATAAAGCCACACTGTGCTCAAAGTTATCATTTGTGACTTGTTGCATGACCATATCTTCAACATCATCCTCGGAATATTTCGGTTCAGTTTGAAATGTTTCTATGCCGACAAAATCGACATACTGCAAAATTTTGCAAGCAAATTCATGAATAGCTAATCAGGTTTTTACGTTAATAAACGTTCAAGACAAAGAGCCCCCAGTCTGCAAAAGGTAAGATATCAGCCAAGATACATATTGTGAAAAAGACTAATAGTTGGTTTTTTTTACCAATAAGTTGTTGTGATATTTTTTGATGATTTTTCCATTAACGCCAAGAGTTCAAAAAAACACATACAAATCAGTTGTTTGATAGTGATTTTATTGTTGGCACAGGACTTGTAATACATAGATGTAAGTGAGACTTTTCACAAAACAACCCCGAGGAGAATATCATGGGTGTATTTACCAGAATGAATGACATCGTCCAAGCTAACTTCAATGCGATGTTAGATAAAGCCGAAGATCCGCAAAAAGTCATGCGTTTGATCATTCAAGAAATGGAAGAAACATTAGTCGAGTTACGTACGACTTCAGCTAAAAACTTAGCAGAGCAAAAAGAATGCTTACGCAAGCAAAAGCGTCTAACTGCTGATGCTCAAATGTGGACAGATAAGGCTGAATTAGCTTTACGCCATCATAAGGAAGACCTTGCTAAAGCGGCATTAATCCAAAAGCAGGAATGTGTTACTGAACAAGACATTGTCGCGCAAAATTTAACGGTCATTTCTGAAAACTTACAACTCTTAGAGTCTGATGCACAGAAGCTTTCGGCGAAGTTGTTGGAGGCAAAACAGAAACAGAAGATTTTAGAAAGCAAAGAAGTAACCAGTACTACGCGGTTAAAAGCCAAAAATATGCAAGCGCGTTATGACGTAGATGCTGCGATTGAAAAGTTTGCCAGTTATGAGCGAAAAGTATCTGATTTAGAGGCGCAAGTTGATGCGTATAACGCAGTACCTAGCTCGTATTCGTTAGCTCAAGAAATAGCAATTTTGGAAGAGGATTCATCAATTGACCAAGAGTTAGCAAAGCTAAAAGCAAAATTACAAGTAGACCCTGTACCAGTCGATATTGCTCAACAAACCAATGAAAATAATTCACCGGTAGCCTAGTGTCTGCCTCTGTAATTCATTTCTCAATATTAAAGTCTAAAAGAGGATTCATTATGACTCGTTATAACCAAAGTGCATTATTTAGAGATGGTGCAAACCCTATGATCAGTGGTGTATGCAGTGGTCTTGCTAAATATTTAAATATTAACCCGACATTGACTCGTATTGGTGCAGTGATTGGCTTTTTGATGGCGCCAGTTGCTATAGCACTGGCCTATGTACTAGCCGTTTTATTACTCCGCAAACGTTTAGTCTGAGTAAAAGGATTACCAACATGAAAAATTTAATATTAGCCATTCTAATTATGATTTTGTTGGTTAATGGTGTCTTACATATCGTTCATGAATGGTTTGATTTTACGCTAATGCTGCACACCTTAAACCTAGATATCGTTTCAGCAAGTATATTGTTTAGTGCACTGTCGATTATCGCTGTCATCATTGGCTTTGTGGTTGCGGTAAGTTTGTTTGGTACAGCCGTGTTTGTTGGCTGTGCAATATTAAGTTCGATATTTATTGTTTCTTTGACCGCCTTTTGGCCAGCATTGTTTATCATGCTATTAGCGATTTGGTTGCTAAGCAATAAAGTCAACAAAGACGCAGGCGATAACGTAGTCATATAGTCAATGGAACTTAAAAATCATTTTTAGGTTATTCTTTTAACCCTATGTAACCGTTAGGTTATGTGGGCGTTAGCTAGCTTAGGCAATATAAAGCTGGTCTAGTAAGAGTTATTTTCTTAGTTCATCATAACAACGTTTTGAATTAGGCATTTAGCATTAGAATCTGTATTTGCACAGCTTTTTACACAAATTAATGCTAAGATAAAATTATCAAATCTTAGTTGAGGGAACACGATGAGAGATTTTATTACCCCAAAAAATGCAGCCATTATTGTTGGCATTGTCTTTTTCTTATTTACTATTATAGGATTTTATTGGAGTTTAGCACCAAGCACGTTTTCGTTGCGCGAAGAAGTTCAACAAGCCGCTGAAAAAATGAATGTTAAACCTGTTACCGGTTTTGCGAGTGCTACAGCCGTTTTAAAAGTTGGGGATACACTGCTGAATAAATCAGGTGGTTATCTGTCGAATGATAAAATGCCGCCTAGTCTCTTCCTAGATAATATGCCTGCCTGGGAGTTTGGGGTATTGGAGATGCTACGTGACATGACATTGGCGATGCGTAAAGATTTTTCTCGCTCACAATCCCAATCACGTGAAAACCCATATTTAGTTAAGGCTCAGCCTAACCTGAATATTAATAGTAACGCCTGGATATTTCCCTCTGCAGAATCAGAGTATCAGAAAGCCTTTGCTGAAATAGTTAAATATAGAAAAGAACTGGCAGATCCAAACAGTCAAGGCAGTCAGTTTTTTGCTCGTGCTGATAACCTTCGTGATTGGTTAAAAGAAGTAGAAAAACGCCTTGGTAGCATGTCTCAGAAACTAAGTGCTAGTGTGGGTTCAGAAATTATTAATACCGACTTAGCTGGTGATAGTGCTGCGAGTCAATCAACTCCAACACCACAGCAGTTTGAAAATAAAACCAGCTGGTTTCAGTTAGATAATAATTTTTACGAAGCACGTGGAATGTCTTGGGCTTTATTACACTTTTTAAAAGCGGTAGAAATGGATTTTGCCGACGTCTTAGCTAAGAAAAATGCACTGGTTAGCGTACGTCAGATTATCCGTGAATTGGAGTCGACTCAAGAAATGGTCTTTTCACCCATGATCCTCAATGGCAGTGGTTTTGGTATGTTAGCTAATCATTCTTTAGTCATGGCGAACTATATTTCGCGAGCGAATGCCGGCATTATTGAGTTATCAGAATTACTAAATCAAGGTTAATACAATGACACTTTCCCCCAAGCTTTACCCCAAGAAACTTACTACTACATTTATTATTGCGGCTTCTTTACTAATGAATTCGGCCAAAGCGGACACGTTATTAGGTGTTTATGCTGGTGCACAGATGTGGGCGATGGAATCGTCAGGTTCAGTTTCAACATCCGCAGATGATTTACTTAGTTTTACTTATGATGATGAGCGTCAAGGTAGTTTTTATGTTGCACTTGAGCATTTTGTGCCTTTGGTACCAAATGCCAAAATTATCGTTACATCGCTCGAAACTGATGGCAATACGACAATTAACCGCAACTTTATTTTTGCCGGTGAAACTTTTGCGGTCAATGCAGAGTTACAAAATACTTTAGACCTTACTTCGACCGATCATATTTTGTATTATGAAATTTTAGATAATGACTTAATCAGTATCGATCTCGGCCTCAATGCTAAAAAACTTGAAGGCTCGATTACTGTCATGGATAAACTGTCTAACACTTCTTCCGAGCAAGAAATGAATGGTTTTATCCCTATGTTGTATTCGAGAGCTGAGATTGGTATCCCCGCTACAGATATTTCTTTGTTTGTTGAAGGTAGTTATCTCGCCATTGATGACAACAATGTAATGGATGTAAATGCCGCATTGGAGTACCGAGTGATTGATAGTATAGCCATGAATATGGCGTTTCAGTTAGGCTATCGTTCCATTCAAGCTGAACTTGATGATATTGATAACACATATGCAGATATAGACTTTACTGGAGTTTATGCGGGTGTAGAAGTACATTTTTAAAAGTTAGGTAGAGAACTATTTTTAATAGTCCATTAAGTAATAAAAAAGCGCTATTTATTCTTTTATAATATGAATAGGGTGAATTAAACTACATCCATCCTAAGTCAAATAGACGCTTTTTTATGTCGAATACTCCGATCCAACCTGGTTTTATTGAACCAAATCAGTTAAATGCGATTACTCAGGCTATGTCTGGTCTAGATAGTCAACAACTGACTTGGCTTAGTGGTTACACTGCGGGTTTAGCTGCTGCGGGCGCTGTTCCAGAAGGGCAAGCTACTCCAGCCCAAACATCTTCTGCGCAATTAACTATTTTATACGGCTCACAAACGGGTAATGCCAAAGGCGTTGCCAATGCGTTTGGTGAACAAGCAAAGGCTGGAGGTATCAACGCCAAAGTTGTGTCTATGGCTGATTACAAACCACGCCAATTAAAAGCTGAGACGCACCTTGCAGTCATTGTATCCACGCATGGTGAAGGCGATGCGCCAGATGATGCAGTTGAATTCCATGAATATGTTGCAAGTAAAAAAGCACCTAAAGTTAATCAACTCAAATATTCTGTGCTGGGTCTTGGGGATACGAGTTATGAATTCTTCTGCCAAACGGCCAAAGATTTTGACACGCGACTGGCCGCATTAGGCGCGACTGCTATTGCTGCCCGAGTGGATTGTGATGTGGATTATGACAGTGCCGCAAAAGCTTGGGCTGATGTAGTGATTGCGGGCATAAAAGACGATTTTTCTGCCCAGACAACTGCCGTTCCTGCAACGTTTGCTGCAAATGCTCCGAGTTTAGTAAGCGCCGCGGCAACTTACGATAAAAAGAATCCATTTACAGCCTCGTTATCAGAAAGTCTAAAGATCACGGGCAGAGATTCCGTCAAAGATATTCGTCATATTGAGATTTCCTTAGAAGATTCAGGTATCTCTTATGAGGTAGGGGATGCTCTAGGTGTATATTTTTTAAATGCCCCTGATGTAGTAGAGCGCATCTTAAACACACTTAAATTGTCAGCAGAGACTGAAGTGACAGTGCAAGATGAGACAATGTCTTTGCAGCAGGCGTTGACTGAGAAGCTGGAACTGACTTTATCTTACCCAACTTTTGTCAGTAAGTTAGCTGAAACGACTGACGACGTAAAATTAAAAAATTTACTCAATGATAAGAAAGTGCTTCGTGAGTATATTGTGGATCGCCAAATCGTCGATATCATTGTCGAGAACCCAGTAACAGTGACCGCTCAACAATTAGTGGATGCTTTACGTCCTTTAACTGCTCGTTTATATTCGATTGCATCTAGTCAAACCGAAGTAGAAGATGAAGTACATCTTACTGTAGCCCATGTTGCATATGATGCGCACGGTTTTGCCCATCAAGGTGGCGCATCAGGTTTCCTATCTACGCGTCTAGAGGAAGGTGGGGATGTTAAAGTCTATGTCGAACCCAACCCTAATTTCCGTTTACCTCCAGATCCTAATACCCCTGTTATCATGGTTGGTCCGGGTACTGGTATTGCTCCGTTCCGTGCTTTCATGCAAGAACGTGATGCGCAAGGTGCAGAAGGGGATAATTGGTTGTTCTTTGGCAATCCGAATTTCACCCAAGATTTCCTTTATCAAACTGAATGGCAAGGGTATAAAAAATCGGGCTTACTAACGAATATTAGCTTAGCTTTTTCTCGTGACCAAGCAGAAAAAATTTATGTCCAACATCGCTTACTAGAGCAAGGTGCTGAAGTTTACGCATGGCTTGAGCGAGGCGCACACTTCTATGTCTGTGGCGATGCTATGCATATGGCAAAAGATGTCGAGAATGCCTTACTAGAAATTTACCAAACGCACGGAAAACAAAGTGCAGATGAAGCAAAACGAAGTTTACTTGCTCTACGCAAAGCGAAACGTTACCAAAAGGATGTCTACTAATGACTGACAAGAACCCACTAATTGTCGAAGGCAAATTAGCAGACAATGAGCGCATGAAAACCCAGAGTAACTTTTTGCGCGGTACCATTACAGATGACTTAAAAGATGATCTAACGGGTGGTTTTACCCCTGATAACTTTCAGTTAATCCGTTTTCACGGCATGTATCAACAAGACGATAGAGATATTCGTGGCGAACGTACTAAACAGAAACTAGAGCCATTACACAATGTCATGTTACGTGCACGTTTACCGGGTGGTGTTATGACTGGTGAGCAGTGGTTAGCAATTGATAAATTTGCTGATGACTACACCATGTACGGTTCAATTCGTCTAACGACTCGTCAAACATTTCAGTTTCACGGTGTTTTAAAACCAAACATCAAGTTAATGCACCAAACTTTAAATTCTGTAGGGATTGATTCTATAGCCACTGCGGGCGATGTGAACCGAAACGTACTATGCACGTCAAATCCTGAACAATCTTCGGTACATTTAGAAGCTTATGAGTGGGCCAAAAAGATATCAGAACATTTATTACCAAAAACCAAAGCATATGCTGAAATCTGGTTGGACGGTGAGAAAGTTGAAACGACTGAAGAACCTATTTTAGGTAGCACATATCTACCACGTAAATTCAAAACGACAGTCGTGATCCCTCCACAAAATGATGTGGATGTTCACGCTAACGATTTGAACTTTGTTGCAATCGAAGAAGATGGTAAGTTAATCGGTTTCAATGTGTTAGTCGGTGGTGGTTTAGCGATGACGCATGGGGATAAGTCTACCTTCCCCCGTCGTGCCGATGATTTTGGTTTTGTTAGTTTAGAGCATACATTAGCAGTGGCTGAAGCGGTAGTGAGTACCCAACGTGATTGGGGTAATCGTGTCAATCGTAAAAATGCTAAAACTAAATATACGCTTGAACGCGTCGGTGTTGACACGTTCAAAGCTGAAGTTGAAAAGCGTGCAGGTGTGAATTTCACAGCATCACATCCTTATACATTTACAAGTCGTGGAGACCGTTTTGGTTGGGTTGAAGGGGTAGATGGTAAATTCCATCTTACGTGCTTCATCGAAAATGGTCGTATTCTCGATTACCCAGACAAAAAACTAAAAACAGGTTGTCGTGAAATCGCCCAGATTCATCCAGGTGAATTTCGCTTAACGGCGAACCAAAACCTAGTGATTGCAGCTGTTCCTGCTGAACTTAAAGATAAGATCGAAGCGTTGGCTCAAGCCCATGGGTTAATGCCGAATGTGTCCGCACAACGCAAAGATTCTATGGCTTGTGTATCATTACCAACGTGTCCATTAGCAATGGCTGAAGCAGAACGTTACCTGCCTCAAGCGGTAGATACGATTGAAGGCATTTTAACCAAACATGGTATTCCTGATGAAAGTATTATTTATCGAATCACAGGCTGTCCAAACGGATGTGGCCGAGCAATGCTTGCTGAAATTGGTTTAGTGGGCAAAGGGCCTCATAAATATAACCTTCACATTGGTGGTAATCGCGAGGGCACTCGTATTCCAAAAATGTTTAAAGAAAATATTACAGATGTAGAGATCATGACGATACTAGATGATTTAATCGGTCAGTGGGCAGCGAATAGAAAAAATAATGAAGCCTTTGGTGATTTTGTTGTTCGTGCAGGTATTGTGGCTCCGGTAATTGATTCTGCAAAGGATTTTTATGCTTAATTCTGCGCACAGTGATGACTCTACCTTGACTGCAACAGACAATATGGCATGGGATAAAGTCGCTTTGGCTGAAGTGGCTCCAGAATTAGAAGCATTGTCACCTATAGCTAGGGTAGAGTGGGCATTTGCAAACTTACCGCAAAACGCGATCGTGTCTTCCAGTTTTGGTGCTCAGTCTGCGGTAATGTTGCATTTAATTTCAAATGTTGCACCTGGCACGCCGGTGGTATTAACCGATACGGGCTATCTTTTTCCTGAAACGTATCAATTTATTGATGAGATGACGGAAAAGTTGAACCTCAATCTACATGTTTATCGAGCTCCTATTTCTGCAGCTTGGCAAGAAGCTAAATATGGGAAATTATGGGAACAAGGTATTGATGGGCTTGAGACCTATAATAAGTTGAATAAAGTTGAGCCGATGCAGCGTGCATTATCTGAACTTAATGTAGGTACCTGGTTTGCGGGTTTGCGTCGTTCACAGTCGGGTGGACGAAGAACACTTCCAGTTGCTCAACGCGTTGGCAAACAAATCAAGATATACCCAATTATTGATCAATCTAATAAGCTCTTACATGATTATTTAAAATCGAATAACTTACCTTATCATCCTTTATGGGAACAAGGATATGTATCAATAGGTGACTGGCATACTACGCGACCTTTGACAGCAGGTATGACAGAGGAGGAGACACGTTTCTTCGGTTTAAAAAGAGAGTGTGGGTTGCATGAATTTGGTGACGGTATTTAACTAACAGCATTATTTTTTTTAGTCATATATAGTTTTTTTAAACATTTTAGTTTCTATAAGTAAGAGTACTTCGTTCATTAAGTTTATTTTCACAAATGTTAGCCAAATTAGGTTTTGTCAACTATATTTAAGATACACTTATCAAGCAGAAGTATCGTTTTGTCAAAAGAAAAAAAAATAATTTCTCCACTCTTTAAAGTCGTAGCTGACAGACATCAAGATATTGCAAAATTAGGTGCATTAAAAATTATCAGTGCAACTAATAACTTTTTTAGTGAAGATTCTTTTTCAGAGTTTTGTGAAGGACTAATCCTGCAGTTTTGTGCTAGTTATGAATTAGCGCCGGAAGATATTATCTGCTTCAGATCAGGCAATATGACTAAACAATCCGATACAAAAATTCGGATTTGCGCTGCAGCAGGAGAATATGCCAGATATATTAGTCAACCAGTAAAAACTCTCAATGAAAAGGAATTAGCTACGAAAGTAGATGAAGTATTAAGGAAGAAACACACAATTCATCACTCTACTACAACGCTACTATTTGCAGGTGATAACAACTTTGAACTTGTCATGTTGGTAAATAAGAAAATTGAACATGATTCAACAATCCTTCAAGACTTACAACTATTGTTGAATGGTATTAAAGCCGGGACCAAGCAGGTCGCTTTATTCTTGGATTTATATACAAATGCGTTTAAAGATGTATTGACGAAACTGCCTAATCGCAAAAATTTTATACATTCTCTAAACAGCCCCGATTACTCTAAAACTATGGATGGTCTGAACGTATTACTTATTGATTTAAGAGATTTTTCTGATGTGAATGACTCTTTAGGTCAAGATACCGGTGACATACTTTTACGAGCCGTAGCTGAACGATTAAAATCAAGTTTAGAGGAGACTATTACAATTAGTCGGGTTGGTGGTGATGTATTTGGTCTACTTGGACCTGCGAGCCAACTTAAACCAGAGATTATAGCTTTAATTTTTGCATCACCTTTCCGTGCCGGTCAATATTTATTGCCTGTTTCTGTAAATATGGGGATTTGCCACTTAGATAGTGAATACGATAATGGTGCTAATATTTTTAGGCGCTGTAATTTAGCATTAAACTTAGCTAAGAAGAGTCCCGAATATAACCATTTTTGGTATAGCTTTGAAATAGAAGAAAAGACGGTATGGCGCATCGAATTAATTCGTCGCTTGACGACTGCGTTTGAACGTCGGGAATTAGAGTTATGGTTTCAACCTCAATTATGTCTAACTTCACTCAAGATATGTGGTGTTGAAGCCCTGTTACGTTGGCGTGATATTAACGGCCAGTACATTCCTCCATCAAAGTTTATTCCCGCAGCCGAAAACTCTGGTTTAATAATCGATTTGGGTTTGTGGATGTTCCGTGAGGCTTTGCGTAGTACTCGGATGTTACATGACCAAGGTTATCAAGATTTAACTATCGCCGTTAATGTTTCCATTATCCAACTAAGAAGTCATAACTTTGTGCAAAACATAAAATCATTGCTGTCTGAATTTGCGATAGACTCGTCTTTAATTGAACTAGAGATAACCGAAAGTGTCTTAATGGATGAACCAGAAATAGTGATTCAAAGTTTACATCAACTAAAAGACTTAGGTTTTAAAATTGCAATTGATGACTTTGGCACTGGCTTTTCCTCACTAAACTATCTACAAAAAATGCCGATTGACCGTGTGAAGGTTGATCGACAGTTTGTTCAAGATTTTACAAAAGATAAGCAAGCGCATATTGCTGAAACTATTATTAATTTGGCTCATAAGCTGGAACTATCGACAATAGCAGAAGGTGTAGAACGGGAAGATCAAGCTGAATTTCTGAAGCAGATAGGTTGTGAGCAAGTTCAAGGTTATTTATATGCTAGACCAATGCCTTTAAATAAGTTATTTGTCTATCTATATAATCAGGAAAACTAGAACGACTAGAGCAAAGTCTCAGTAGTCTTCAGTTTAAAAGCTGAATAAGTTCAGGATTTAAGATTTGAGCAACTAAATATGTTGTTTACAATACAAAAAAGCCGATAATCAGGTATCGGCTTTTTTTGTGTAATAGTTAAAGGTGGTTAAGCTGGAAGCAATTGTAACTTGTATATTGCATTCCAGCGGATTTTTTGTGCCATAAAAGCATTTTGTAATTCAGTGCATTTTTCTTGCAGTAGCTCTTTCTCTTGTGACACTTTTTCTACCGAGCGTTCAACGGATTTTTGAATTTGTCTTTGTTGAATACGAATTAGACGCTTTTTAGTCATATAATACTCGTTACACTTTTCTGATAGTAGCGCATATTCTTCTTCTAATTTAGCTTTTAAAATTTCTGCGTTAGGATATTTGGCTATCTTATTTTGTGCTTTTAATAATTGCATTGAAAACTTAGCTTGCTGGATTCTGTCTTCAGGGCATTTACGTAAGTTCTTTGCCATACCTAGTAGAGATAATAACTTGATTAACCACTTGGTTGGGTCATAGTGCCACCAATGAATACCGTTACGATAGTCATACTCAAAGATATGATGGAAATTATGATAACCCTCACCAAAAGTGAATAGTGCTAAAATACCATTATCTTTGGCTGTATTTACATCTGTGTAAGTTTGCTTACCCCAGATATGGCATAGTGAGTTAATGAAAAAGGTCACATGATGCACCATGACAATTCGTGCAATACCAGCAAGTAAGATCATACCCAGTATTGATCCGTTTAAATAACCAAGCAGGGCAGTAACACCGAAATTAGCTACTAATACTATAGGAATATAGTAGTTATGTTGCCACATGACTATTTTGTCCTTTTGTAAGTCACGGCAATTTGAGTAATCGGTATAGCGCTCAGACTGATATTCACGTAACATCCAGCCAATATGTGAGAACCAAAATCCTCGCTTGGCTGAGTAAGGGTCCTTATCGTTTACATCTACATGCTTATGGTGTACTCGATGATCACTAGCCCAGTGTAAAATACTATTTTGCAAAGTCATTGCACCACCAACAGCAAGTACAAATCTAACTGCACTATTTGCTTCATACGATTTGTGTGACCAAAGACGGTGATATCCAGCGGTAATTGACATTCCGGTGAAGAAGAATAGAAAAATAGTAGTGGCGATTTCAACTCCATTGAAGCCAAAGGTTATTGCCCAATAAGGGACACCGATAACAGTAATTAGCGTCAAAACAGTGAATAGAATGACATTAAATTTGATGAGAGGGGGTTTTTGCATAAATAAATCTTTAAAATTTCAGCGTACAGTTGTACGCTTAATGTAATTCACCCAGTTATAATTAGCAAGGATATTCCATCTAATGTCTGATAAAAAATCTCGTTTAGAGCAGAAAATGGAGACGAGGCAAAACATTATAAATGCAGCTTTTCGTTGTTTAGATGCTGAAAAGAGTTTGTCTTCGGTCTCTCTTAGGGAAGTTGCACGCGAGGCCAAGATAGCACCAACTTCTTTCTATAGACACTTCAAAGATATTGACGAGTTAGGTTTGACCTTAGTTGATGAAGCTGGCCTAGCACTACGTCAATTAATGCGAAGTGCACGTAAGAAGATTACGTATGATGTTAGTGCTATTGAAACTTCTGTTGACATTTTTATGGAGTTTATAGTGGAACATAAAAATGTATTCCGTGTGTTATTAAGAGAGCATACAGGGACATCAGCAGGATTCCGTTCAGCAGTATTACGTGAAATACACCACTTTACCAAAGAATTGTCAGATTATATTATACTTCGCGAAAACGCATCTAGAAAGCTTGCAGATTTGCAATCAGAAGCAATGGTTAAGATAGTGTTTAGCGCAGGTGCTGAAGCGCTTGATGCAGATCCTGAACAAGCGCAGTTCATTGCTAAAAAAGTAAAACAGCAATTAATGCTGGTTCAACTTGGTGCAAAGCAATTCAAGCTTAATTAGTTTTTTTGCGCAATATGACTCCGGCTTCCATATGGTGAGTAAATGGGAACTGATCAAACAATGCACTTTGGATAACTTCATGGGTTTTAGTTAGCGAATTTAGGTTATCAGCTAAGGTTTCAGGATTACACGATATATATATAATATTCTTGTATTGAGCAACCATCTTGAGTGTATCTTTATCGAGTCCAGCTCGAGGTGGATCAACAAGGACTGTTGTAAAGTTAAAATCGTCTAGATTAACTTGTGCTTCTTGTAAACGCCGAAACTCCCTCACTTTATTTTTTGCTTGTACAAATTCTTCTGCAGAAAGGCGAACAATATGGCAGTTTTTAATCTTGTTTTCTGTGATATTAAATTGGGCTGCATTGACTGAAGTCTTGGATATCTCTGTTGCAACAACATTGTCAAAAACTGTAGCTAAAGGGATAGAGAAGTTTCCAGCACCACAATAGAGCTCTAGTAAATCACCATCACATTCACGACCAAAAGTCATCGCCCAGGATAGCATCGCTTGATTGACCTTAGCATTTGGTTGGGTAAAACTATTTTCAACATGTTTAAATATAAACTCACGTCCGTCAACATTAAGTTTTTCAACAACAAAATCTTGTTTACAGACGATTTTTTGTTTTTTTGCTCTGCCTATAAAATGAATTTGATAAGAATCACTTAAGGATAAACGCAGTTCGTTTATTGCATGATGCCATTCTTCATCTAAGGGTTTATGATAAACTAATGAAACGACTAATTGTTCATTTAAACACGAGAGATAATCAACTTGAAAAAGCTTATTTCTCAGTATGGGTGAAACTTTTACCGCACTAATTACATCGATCATAGCTCGATTTATAAGTTCGCAAGCTGCAGGGAGTTGAACTACCTTATATTTTTGCTTGGACTCTTGGTCGAACATTACGTGGTATAAGTCGTCGCCATCATGCCATACACGAAATTCAGCACGCATCCGATAATGTGTTGGTTCTGATTCTACTAAATGTGTTTGGTTGAGGACTGAATTTGATATAAATGGGGAAAGTAACTCAGTGAAACGGTTTTGTTTTTCACTGAGTTGAAGTTGGTAGTCTGACATTGATATTTAGTCTTCTATTTTCTCTTTTGCTAAACGAACTTTTAAGGTACGTTCTTCAAATGTAGTGTCATTTAATTTTTTTATCATCTTGTTGGCTGTATCACTAGCTACTTCGACAAATCCAAAACCTTTTGGTTTACCTGTCCTTCTGTCTTTCAACAATCTTACTGAATCGACATAACCGTATTGTTCAAAGTGAGTTTTAATAGATGCTTCTTTCGAGCGGTAAGGTAGGTTACCTATATATAATGTAGTAAGTTCTGAAGTGCTTGTATTATTTGCGGTAGCAGATTTACCAGGAAAATCTAAATGACAAATTACCGTCGCAGCGACAACACCTGCTAAAAATGCTAATTCAGGACTTAATAATGTTAGTGCTGGTACAATAAAAAAACCAGCAACTAACAAAATTGCTAATGTAATAAGTGTGTTGGTATTAACCGATTTCATAATTAACCTTGTTGTTATCATTATTGTTGTAGTATTGAGAAAACCTTAAAAAATCACTATAAGTTTACTCTTATTGTATATATAAGCAACTATCCCCCTTATTTGACGGTGTTTTGTGAGAAATATGTACTTAAAATACAAGATAATTATCTATGTTAGATTGTTTATTAAGCATTTAGCTTTGAAAAGTCCCCTTTTTTTAAAATATAAAAATTATTAGTTGACGCATTTAAATAAGGATGTAGAATGCGCACCTCGCTTGAGACGACCCACTCATCACCGACGGTGCACAGTGCAGATACCACAAGCGATAGAGACAGTTTAGCGGTTGCGAATTTATTTCAAAAACCTGTAAAAAAAGATTGACTCACAGTTTCAAAAGCGTATTATACGCATCCCGTT
>Ga0102954_1000004_pt1 | contig 74013 bp, 60 predicted proteins | sample SalPonA_C_H2O_MG_FD_78511 | JGI IMG/M metagenome (GOLD analysis project Ga0102954, IMG submission 78511) | Water microbial communities from South San Francisco under conditions of wetland restoration - Salt Pond MetaG R2A_C_H2O_MG | ecosystem: Environmental > Aquatic > Non-marine Saline and... | reverse complement strand
CGATATATTGACTTAAAGCTCCCTGTATTTGCGTGTCATCCAAAGGTGCCAAGTGATAAGTTTCACCCCAAACAAGGCGGGAGCGAAGATCTGGTAAGGTAAAATTTTGATCATCGTATCTTTTTTTGCTGGTAAGAATAATACTATGACCTTGCTCTAATACTCTATTAATCAAATCAAAAAGCGCAAATTGCCAATGAGGATTAGGTAATAGGCTATCGACATTATCAATACAGATAAGATGATTCGACTCCAAACCATTTAACACTTCTGTGGCGTCACCCGGTTCTTGAAAATATGGTGCTAATGTTGCTGCATCCAGAAACATAAAGGGGTAATCAGCCGGTTGAGCCAGACATACAGCATTCAACAAATGAGATTTTCCAGAGCCTGTTGGTCCAGATATAAAAACAATAGGTATATTGGTAGCATGGATATTCTCTAAGGTATGACACACAGGAATATCTGAACCCACGACGAAGCTTGCAAAATCTTGCTTGGGTGAAACGTTTATCGACAAAGGGAGTTGCATAACTGCGACCATCAGATATTAGGTGTTAACACTACTGCAAAGTATAACGATTATGGCATACGATTGAAATAAAGATGTGGAATGGTCTCTGGTATAGACACCTCATTTTGCCTGGTTAGCCGAGATAAGCTTGCTGGTGCGTTGATATTTGTTAGTTTTTCTGTTTCGTTATCCAAGCTTAATATTTGGGCGTTCTGTTGGATTATCTTGGCTAATAGCTCTGGCTGACCTAGCAATGAAACACGAAAAGTAGAACGTGCACCTACTTGTGAATCTAATGCAATTCGTTCAACGATATTGAGTCCTTGTAGATAGGCTTTCACTCTAGCAAGATCAGTCAGCGAACGCATATTATCGATTGTTATCAGAGTTTTAATTTGTGCGTTGTTAGCAAACAATGAGGTATCAATTGCATATTCTTGAGCAAACATTTCGGCATAATCATTAATAAAATTTGACATGGCATCTTGTTCATTTGCAGCGGTGTAGGTTCCCAACTTTAATATTTTTTCTGTTTTAATAAAAGAATCAAGCTGCCAATTTAAGTCTTGATTGACATAAAGTTTCAGGGCAACGACATAATCCGGAGAATAACGCGCTGAACCTTCAAAAATAACATCAACAAATTGTCCCCAAATGTCAATCTCAGTGACTTGACTGAGATCAGTTAAGTCATATAAAGGCAAGGTAACTTGCAGGCCTCGACGATCAAAAGCTTGGTATAACATGTCATGGTAACGACTAGTATTGGCATCATCGATAAGGAAACGCTTTGAACGGGAAGGCTCGTCAACAATCATCCAAACTAAAGTATCAGGACGAGTATCACTCATCAGTGGCAATGCATTACGCTTCAGCCAGGTTTGTAGTTTAGACTCGTTAAATTCAACTTCTATAGTTAAGGTATCACCAGCGATAAAACGTGTAGCCTCCACATATGCCCTACTTTTCTTTAGTAGTACTTGCACTTCTGGCTCTTGCAAAATATTTTTACTACCAGACATTTTTACAAGCACGTTTTGTAATGCATTTTTTATGGCTATATTTTGTGCACTTGAAGATTGGTTAACAATGGGGACTTGAGAGAAGTTTAAAGGGGTGTAAATAGACGCCAAAGCACTATTTGGTAGAAAAAAAAACCAAACAATCAACATTTTAATTGCTTTGAGTATAACAGTTCTATTCAACTGATAATCCTTGCTCGACAGATCTACACAACTTTATAGTGATATTGTTATGTATTTCAACGTATAATGCACGTGTTTATTTTATATGAAAGAGAGCAAATGTGAGCAAACCATCCCCTTCCCTAAGTTATAAAGATGCTGGAGTCGACATTGATGCCGGCAATGAATTAGTTGAGCGTATTAAATCGGTAACTAAGAAAACTCATCGCCCAGAAGTTAAAGGTGGTTTAGGTGGTTTCGGTGCACTGTGCTCATTACCAACGAAATACCAGAACCCGTTATTAGTATCTGGTACCGATGGTGTGGGTACCAAGTTGCGCTTGGCAATGGACTGTAATGAACACAGTGGAATCGGCATTGACCTAGTCGCAATGTGTGTTAACGATTTGATTGTGCAAGGTGCAGAACCTTTATTCTTTTTAGATTATTATGCAACTGGCAAATTGGATGTAGATGTTGCAGTCGATGTGGTTTCTGGCATTGGCAAAGGCTGCGAAATTTCAGGCTGTGCTCTAATTGGAGGCGAAACTGCTGAAATGCCGGGTATGTATCATGGTGGAGATTACGATGTTGCTGGGTTTTGTGTAGGTGTTGTCGAAGCTGATGATGTGATTGATGGTTCTCAAGTGAAAGATGGTGATGCTTTAATTGCTCTTGCATCTTCTGGTCCTCACTCAAATGGCTTTTCTTTAATTCGCAAGATAATTGAGGTATCTGAAGCTGATATATCTAAAGACTTAAATGGTAAACCAATTCAAGAACACTTACTCGAACCAACTCGTATATATGTGAAAAACACACTGAAACTATTAGAAAGCGTTAAAGTTTCCGCTATTTCGCACATCACAGGCGGTGGTTTCTGGGAAAATATTCCTCGTGTATTACCTGATAATCTTCAGGCAAATATTGATAAATCCACGTGGACTTGGCCATCTATTTTCTCTTGGTTACAAGAGCAAGGAAATGTGACTGAGCATGAGATGTATAGAACGTTTAACTGTGGAGTTGGCTTAATTTTAGCGCTGCCACAAGAATCAGTCGAAGAAGCCTTAACGATCTTGAATGATTTGGGTGAGGAAGCTTGGCAAATTGGTACAATTGCAACGAAAACTGGCTCAGAGTCAGTGGTTATGAGTCGTTAAGTGTGAAGATAGCAGTTTTAGTATCCGGTAACGGTTCAAACCTTCAAAGTATTATTGATCACGTTACCCAAGGAAAAATTTCTGGTGAAATCTGTCTTGTATTATCTAATGTCGTGGGCGCTTATGGTTTAGAGCGCGCACAACAGGCAGGGATCTGCATAGAAGTATTAGCAAGTAAAGATTCCGGCTTATCTCGAGATGAATATGATGTTGAATTAGACAATATTCTCAATAAGTACCAACCTGATCTAATTGTCTTAGCCGGTTTTATGCGTATTTTGTCATATGCTTTTGTGAAGAAATACGAGGGTAAAATGGTTAACATCCACCCTTCTTTATTACCCAAGTATAAAGGATTACATACGCATAAACGTGCTTTAGAAAATAAAGACATCGAGCATGGAGTTTCAGTGCATTTTGTTACAGCAGAACTCGATGGTGGTCCAGTTATTTTACAAGCCAAAGTTCCTATCTTTGCAGATGATGATGAAACATTACTTGCAGAACGAGTCCAGCAACAAGAGCATGTTATTTATCCATTGGTTGTAAAATGGTTTGTTGAGAAACGTCTCACAATGTTAGATGGTGGTGCATTCCTTGATGGCAAACTATTACCTACAAACGGCTATGCTGCTGAAGAATAGAATACATAAGGGCTATTTTGTGTTTTGTAATGAAGAGTGAGCAACATTTAATAAACGTATTTAGATGTAACAATAATTGAGGTATTGATTGATAATAAAGTACAATTACGATACCTCAATATTAAAATTCAAACTATGATGCGCAACAATGACAACTTATTTTCACAACCTATAACGGATATTTCGGACTTTTCTTTTGATCAAAATGTAGCGCAAGTCTTCCCAGATATGATTAATCGGTCTATTCCAGGCTATCCACTCATGATTGATAATATTGGGTACTTATCTGAACAATACGCTCAAGATAACAGTGCAATATACGATCTTGGCTGCGCCACGGGTATCGCTACTCTTAGTATTGCAAAACAACTGACTAAAAAGTGCCCTATTATCGGAATTGATAACTCAGCATCAATGGTTGAAAAATGCACCCAGCACCTTGCCCAATATAATCATGGCGCAGACGTAACTATTTGCCTTGACGACATAACATTAACCGAGTTAGTCCCGGCCAGTGTTATAGTCATGAATTTCACTTTACAGTTCTTAGCACCAAATCAACGAAAATGTATGCTTGAAAAAATATATGAAGCATTATTGCCTGGTGGGATTTTAATTTTATCAGAGAAATTCAAAGAGGAAGACACATTTACTAATAATGCGTTGATAGATTTACATCATCATTTTAAAAAAAATAATGGCTATAGTGATCTTGAAATAAGCCAAAAAAGAACTGCATTAGAAAATGTTATGAAAACTGATTCAATGGCAACGCATTATCAAAGATTATCAGCTACTGGTTTTTCACATATAACAACATGGTTTAGCTGTTTTAATTTTATGTCCCTGATTGCCTATAAAGAGTAAAAATATGCATCCCCATTTTAAGCAATGTTTACAGCAATTAATCGATTCTCCAATAGATAATTGGTTAGCTCACTTACCTATTGAATTTGCCAAATGGGAAAAACATCAAAAACACGGAGACTGGCAAAAATGGCAAAAATTACTTAACAAATTTCCTTTAGTAGATTCGCCTCAATGGCAAGTTTTAGATGGTACTGTCACCTTCTCCCCCGAATTAGTTCAGTCATCTCCTGTCTTGACTGGTTTACTCAAACAATTTATGCCTTGGCGTAAGGGACCTTTTAATATTGCAGGTGTCACAATAGATACCGAATGGCGCTCTGATTTCAAATGGAACCGATTATTACCTCATATCAGTCCGCTTAAAGATCGTCATGTTCTTGATGTAGGCTGTGGCAGTGGCTATCACTTATGGCGCATGCTTGAGCAAGAAGCCAAAATGGTTATTGGCGTTGACCCTTCCCCCTTATTTTTCATGCAAAGTTTAATAACGCAACGATATGCCCCACCCGTTCCTCTATATTTTCTACCTTTAGGCGTTGAGGATTTACCAGCCGCTCAAGCTTTTGATTCTGTATTTTCTATGGGAGTTTTTTATCATCGCCGCGATCCAATGACATTTTTACAGCAACTTAAACAACAATTGCGCAAAGGAGGTGAATTAGTGTTAGAAACACTTGTAGTCGATGGTGACGAAAATACAGTACTACTACCTCAAGATAGATATGCTCAGATGCGCAACGTTTGGTTTCTTCCTAGTGTTCCAGCTCTTGAACTTTGGTTACATAGAGCTGGGTTTTCTGATATCCGAACTGTTGATGTTGACCAAACGTCAATAGCAGAACAAAGAAAAACGGAATGGATAGAAGGACACTCTTTAGCTGATTTTCTCGATCCGACCGATGATAACTTTACTATAGAAGGCTACCCATCTCCGAAACGGGCAGTTATTATTGCTACAAAGTGAGTTAAATACATAAATTCTAATTTGGCACAATGCTTGAAACATTTTAAGTATTCGTATTCAAGCAGTCGCCATTTATGTCTCAATATTTAGACTTTATTTCTAAAAACAAATTAGATAACAATTACTTATCTTATGCAGAACATTGGTTTAGCCCTGCATTAAAAAACGTCTTGTTGCACCAAAAAGGTTCATCTCCTTTCTTTTTAGGTATTAATGGTGCTCAAGGCTCTGGTAAAAGTACTTTAGCCGAATGGCTTAAAGTAACCATAGAGTCAACTAGTTCATTAAGTGTTGTTATTGTGTCTTTAGATGACTTTTACCTGAGTAAACTAGCCCGCCGAACTCTTGCAGCTGAAATCCACCCTCTGTTAAAAACACGGGGGGTTCCTGGTACACATGATCTTAAACATGCGCTAGCTGTTTTTGCAGCATTAAAAAATGGTTTGCCATGTAAGATACCACGTTTTAATAAACTTCTAGATGATATTGCGCCGCAAGAAGAATGGCAGAATATTGCAGCTCCTGTTGATATCGTTATATTTGAAGGCTGGTGTATTGGTTGTCCCCCCCAGTTTTATCACCAATTACATAAAGATGTAAACAAATTAGAAAGCCAATTTGATAGTACTAAAGAGTGGCGAACCTTTGCTAATGAGCAACTAAAAGCGTACCAATCTTGGTTTGCATATATAAATCATTTATGGATGTTGCAAGCCCCATCTTTTGCTTCTATTTTTGCATGGAGAAAACAACAAGAAGAATTGTTGGCCGCCAATGCGCCAGAACAAAATTTTATGAACGATGAGCAACTAGCATATTTCATTCAGCATTATCAAAGGTTAACTGAACACAGTCTACTTTACACTCCCCAGTATGCTCAGGAAATTTACCTCTTAGATGATAATAGACAAATCATTTCTCATGAGAGTAAATCGTAATGAAAATAATTTATACCGATTTAGATGGCACTTTATTAGATCATAATACCTACAGTTTTGCAGCTGCTTTACCGGCAATAAACCAGTGCCTTATGACCAATATCCCTGTCATATTTAATACCAGTAAAACGTTTAAAGAAGCACAATACTTACAAGAACAATTGCATTTAAAAAGCCCTTTTATCTTAGAAAATGGGGCTGCAGTTTACATACCTAAGACATTTGCCCGTGAAATAGGGATCGAGCTTGACGCATGTATAAAAACATACGATTGCTTAGAGACAACTGACTACATAATCAAAGTATTTGCAAAACCTAATACCCATTGGCAAAGCATTTTAGCTGATATGCCTCATTGGCATTCATCATTTAAAGCCTTATCAAAAATATCTACGGATGAACTGATTAAACTAACAGGCTTGCATCAGACGCAAGCTAAAAGTGCGCAACAAAGACAGTATGGAGAACCATTATTTTGGTTGGGTACTGATAGTGAAAAACAGTTATTTATAAAAGAAATTAAAAACCATGGTGCGGTACCAATACAAGGTGGCCGTTTTTTACATATCAATGGGAACACCGATAAAGGTCAAGCGCAACAATGGCTGACAGCACTATTAAAATCAGTATGTAGTGGACTGATCCAAACAATCGGTCTTGGGGATGGTATGAATGACATTCCGCTACTCGAAAATTCGGATATAGCAGTGCAAATTAAATCTCCTGCTTATGATTATCCGCCGCTAAATAAAACAACTAACATCATTAAAACTAAACTAGAAGGTCCGGCTGGATGGAACCACGCAATTTTAGAGTTGTGTACAAAATGATTAAACTTAAGGAATCTTATGACTGATTTTTACCAAAACGGCATTATTACAACATTACATAATTTAGATGAACGTCCTATAGAAGAAATGGAAGCCGATTTACTTAAATTTAGTAAATCCCGACCCATGGCTCTTATCCTACCATCTTTATACAGTGAGTTAGAGGGCGTTGCATTACCAAATATTCTCAAAGAACTTGCAGCAGTACCCTACCTTAGCCAAGTTGTAATAGGCTTAGATAGAGCATCACAAGCAGAGTTTCAAAAAGCGAAAACATTCTTCAGTCAATTACCACAGCATCATAGGATATTGTGGAATGACGGTCCAAGGTTACAAGCATTGGATAAAGAACTACAAGCGTTAAATTTAGCACCGAATGAATTAGGCAAAGGCCGAAACGTATGGTATTGCATGGGTTATGTTTTAGCATCTAACAAGGCAGAATCAGTCGCCTTGCACGATTGTGATATTTTAACTTATGACCGTTCTTTACTTGCTCGATTAATTTACCCTGTTGCTAATCCACAATTTAACTATGAGTTCTGTAAAGGTTTTTATGCGCGTGTCGCTGATGGTAAGATAAATGGCCGAGTATCTCGCCTGTTAGTTACGCCTCTACTTAGAGCACTAAAACGTACTTTAGGTGATAATGAATATATCGAATTCATGGATTCATTTCGTTACCCGTTAGCCGGTGAGTTTTCATTTAGACGTGATGTTTTAAATGATATTCGGATCCCTTCTGACTGGGGTCTAGAAATCGGTGTCTTATCTGAAATGCATCGTAATTATGCAAATAATCGTTTGTGTCAAGCTGACATTGCACGCTTTTATGACCATAAACATCAAGACTTGTCGTTAAAAAACGACCAAGGCGGTTTATCTAAAATGTCAATTGATATTACTAAGGCTTTATTTAGAAAACTAGCGACACAGGGACATACCTTTAGTACCGAAATGTTTCGTTCAATCAAAGCCACTTACTTCAGAATAGCCTTAGATTTTATTGAAACCTACCATAATGATGCAATTATGAATGGCCTTACGTTAGATATTCATAGTGAGGAAAAAGCCGTCGAAATGTTTGCTCAAAACATTATGAAAGCCGGGCAGAGCTTTTTAGATAACCCTATGGAAACCCCTTTTATCCCAAGTTGGAACCGTGTTGTAAGTGCGCGCCCAACGATTCTTGATGAGCTTAAAGAAGCCGTAGAGTTAGACCATAAAGAATTTATGGGATTATAAAACAATGAACAGCACCTCAATCACTGGTGCTAGAGCTATATAGGGTACAAATATGAATAATGTTTCCTTAAAAGAACAAGTAACACATTATCTCAGTCTCGTATATGACTTTGATATGTTACAAAAACAAAACTATCAATCGCACGAAGAATTTGCTGACGATTTACTGACAGCAATGCAATTAAGTCCAGCGCAACAGAAAAATAGCCCAGCACCTCACCAAAACCACTGGGATGAAACTCGTTCAGTTCTTATTACCTATGCCGACTCTTTACTCGAGAAACACAGTAAACCTTTGCATACCCTACGCGACTTTGTGCATCGCTATTGTCGGGATAATATTTCTGATATTCATATATTACCGTTTTATCCATATAGTTCTGACGATGGTTTTTCAGTGATTAACTATACCAGTGTTAATGATGCACATGGTGAATGGAGCGATATTCACGCCCTTGCACAATTAAAAAACTTAATGTTTGATTTGGTTATCAATCATTGTTCATCTCGTTCTCAATGGTTTCAAGAGTTTATTAACGGTGAAGGTCAAGGACAGAATATGTTTTATACAGCTGAACCTGAGGATGATTATTCGGCGGTGACAAGACCGCGAACTAGTCCTTTACTACGAAGTACAGCCACAGCTGTTGGTGAAAAGCATGTGTGGTGTACTTTTTCACATGATCAAGTGGATTTCGATTTTACTCATCCAGTAGTTGTACTGGAATTTGCGAAAATAATCGCATTCTATTTAGCCAATGGCGCACGTTTATTCAGGTTAGATGCCGTTGCTTTTTTATGGAAAGAGCTTGGTACTTCATGCATCAACCATCCCAATACGCATACCATTATAAAAATATATCGCTTGTTGATTGAGCATGCTTGTCATGAAGCCATAGTAATTACAGAAACCAATATCCCCAATCACGAAAATTTACAATACTTTGGCAATGCTAACGAAGCCCATGCTATTTATAACTTTGCCCTGCCTCCTATGTTATTGCACACGTTAATGTCTGGAGACAGCTCTGCTATTACACGCTGGCAAATGGCGATGCCTCCAGCACAGAACGGGACAACGTATTTTAATTTTATTGCATCACATGATGGTATTGGACTACGACCGGTTGAAAACTTGCTTAGTCAGGCACAAAAAGATGCTTTGATATTATCCTGTCAATCTCAAGATGCCCGAATAAATTGGCGTACATTACCAGATGGTTCACAAAGTGCTTATGAGATTAATATAGCTTTGTTTTCTGCTTGTGGTGTTACGCATGCCGGAAGTGATGCATGGCAAATAGAGAGATTTATTTGTGCACACTCTATTATGCTTGGGCTTGAAGGGATCCCAGGTATCTATATTCATAGTTTACTAGGCACACCAAACGATTTAGCTCGTGCAGAAAACTCAGGGCAAAATCGGTGTATAAACCGACATCAATGGGACTTCTCACAGTTAACGACAGAATTATCTAACCCAAGTTCAAGCCATCACCTTGTTTACACTCAAATAGATAAACTTTTACGTATACGGAGCAAACAGAAGGCTTTTCACCCTAATGCAACACAATTTACTCTACAGCTTGGCAAGGACATTTTTGGTTTTTGGCGACAAAGCATCGATCGTCAGCAAAGTATATTTTGTATCAGTAATATTACCAACAAGACACAGACAGTAAATATACAAGATATAAATTTGGTCAATACACAAAACTGGTTTGATTTACTTTCTGATAAAACATTAGATGAAAAAGATATCAATATTCAACTAATGCCTTACCAGACAGTATGGATCACGAATCGCTAAGTTTATGTGTAGCTAATTTAGGTTAAACGTCTAAGTAAACTGGAGGTATCTTGTCTACCTCCAGCCATTTTTTGTACATCTGCATAATACTGATCAACCAGTGCTGTTAGCGCTAAAGTTGCACCGTTTGTGCGCGCTGCATCCAGTGCAATCCCCAAATCTTTACGCATCCAATCGACTGCAAAACCAAAATCATATTGGCCTTCAATCATTGTCTTAGCACGATTTTCCATTTGCCAAGATTGGGCTGCTCCTTGACTAATTACATCGATAACTTTGTTACGATCCAGACCTGCTTTTTCACCGAAGTGTAAAGCTTCTGCCAGCCCTTGAACAATTCCTGCTATACAAATTTGGTTCATCATTTTTGCTAACTGACCGGCCCCTACAGCGCCAATCAGTTGATACTGTTTAGCATATGCGCATAACACAGATTCCGCACGCTTGAAGTCATCCTCTGTTCCCCCACACATTACGGTTAAAACACCGTTCTCCGCACCAGCTTGACCACCTGAAACGGGCGCATCAACAAATCCGATACCTTGTTGGTTAGCTGCCATGGCAAGCTCTTTTGCAAGTTCTTCTGAAGCTGTAGTGTGATCGATGATTAAAGCTCCTTCAGCAGCACCAGCTAACACCCCGTGCTCACCAAAAACAACGCTGCGCACATCATCATCATTACCCAAACACATACAAATAAAATCAGCATCGGCAACTGCTAAATGTGGAGTCGGAGCCAATTTCCCCCTAAATTCTTGTACCCAACCTTCAGCTTTTGTAGCAGTACGATTATAAACAGTGACTGAATGACCTGCTTTGACTAAATGACCTGCCATGGGATAACCCATAACACCAAGACCTAAAAATGTAATATTTATACTCATAATGCTCTTTATTTAAACTTTAAATCCCATATACAAGTAATAATACCAGTAAACATAATGAAAAACATAAGGCAGAAAAAAATGACAACAATTTACGATTTCACTATGCCTCTCGCCACTGGTGAGCAGCATGATTTTGCACAATGTAAAGATAAAGTTTTATTAATTGTTAATACTGCAAGTAAATGTGGGTTTACTCCACAATATGACGGTTTACAAGCATTACAGGATGAATATTCTTCCCAAGGATTCTCTGTTTTAGGTTTTCCGTGTGATCAATTTGGTAAACAGGAGCCAGGAAGCGATCCGGAAATTGTAGAATTTTGCACCACTCGTTTTAGCGTAAACTTCCCCCTATTTAGTAAGATTGAAGTTAATGGAGACAATGCAGCTCCCTTGTATAAATTTATGAAAAACTCTGCTAAAGGTATTTTTGGTTCGGAAGGCATAAAGTGGAATTTCACAAAGTTCTTAGTTAATAAGTCAGGAGAAGTCGTAAAACGTTATGCACCAACGACAAAGCCTGAACAGATACGTAAAGACATCGAAAAGCTATTAGCAGATTAATTTTTTTTTCGCACGATAATATGGAAGTACCTACCCAGAAACTTATATGGCTCTAATACACCGTACTTCTTTTCAGCGGCTAATAGTTCGGCATATTTATCTTCTTGCTGGTCTAAGTGCCGCATATTATCGTGAACACAACGAATACCTGCGGTTTGCAATAACTCTAAGTCTTTCTGGCCATCTAACCATTTTAACACCCGGTGGTAACTAACAGGGGCTTGCGGGTTAAGTTTAACCTTACTCTTTGTTTTCAATCCTCTGGCAACATAATCAAAGTTACCATAAACCATATTAGTATAACGATGCGCCTCTTCAGAAAAAAATGAAAGTGAAATAACACCATGTGTTGCGCAAAGATCTCTAATTTTATCAAGTGTAGCTATAGGATTTTTGACCCATTCCAACATGGCATGACAAACAACTAAATCGTATGTTTCGGAAATATCCATGAAACTTGCAACTCGAAAGTTACAGTTATTTAAAGATGGATTTTGCTGGTTTTGTTTAATACTTTCTTCTGAAATATCAATACCTAACGGAGTTGCTCCAAAAACACTTAGAGATTGACACATATGCCCTAACCCACAGCCCACATCAATAACACGTTTACTTTTTAAATCTACAAGAACATTGTTGGCTTCTAGATGATGAATAAGTAACTCATGGCGTAAACGACCTTTAGTTGTACCGTAGATGTTATTAGCAAATTTACCACTGATACCATCAAAATTGCGATCATAAGTCATTATGCGGGGTTATCTATATCAATAAATTCAACATCCATTGAAAATTCACGGGCAATATACTCTCCTAATGCTTTAACCCCGTAGCGTTCCGTTGCGTGATGACCAGCAGCAATAAATCCAATATCATTTTCCCTAGCAAAGTGAATAGTTTGTTCTGAAACTTCACCAGTAAGAAATACGTCAGCTCCAGATTCTGCAGCTTGTTCAATGTAGTTTTGCCCACCTCCAGTACAGAGTGCGATTTTTTGTACCATTAGGTCACTAGAACCCTCAAACAATGGTGTTCGATTTAATAGTGATGAGATATTTTTTACAATATGCAATAGGGGCTGTGGCGTTGCTAGCTCTCCCATTTTAACTATTCCTTTGGGAGAAACAGGTAAATCAGTAACGTTTTCTAGTTCTAATAATTTTGCAAGTTGAGCATTATTCCCTAATTCGTGATGAACATCTAATGGTAAATGATAAGCCACTAAACTAATATTATTTGTTAACAATGACCTTATACGACGTTGCTTCATGCCGGTAATTGTAAGTGTCTCACCTTTCCAAAAATAACCATGATGAACTAATAACATATCAGAGCCATTGGCAATTGCAGCATCAATTAAAGCCTGAGATGCCGTCACACCTGTGGTTATTTTTTGTACACTTTGGGCACCTTCAATTTGCAGCCCATTAGGACAATAATCTTGGATTAAATCGCTTGAAAGGTACGAGTTCAGAGTGCTAACTAATTCATCACGTTGCATACATTATTAACTCAAAATAGTAGAATTAGACAATTTTAACAAAAAGAGTTATAAAACTCATATAAATTAACATTTATTGAAGGTTAAAAAATTCTTATGAGTAAATTAGACAAAGAGCAGGTTATCGAACAGTTTACCCAAGCATATACTTCAGCTAATGGAAAAGCACCAACTATCGAAGCGAAAGGTGGTTGGTACAGTGTTGATGGCGGCAAAAATCTACGTTTAGCAGCTTTGGCAGAAATGGCGGCTGAATTATCGGCTTCAGGTGGAAAAGCTACATCCGTAGAAAAAGCACCTGCAAAAAAGAAAACTTCGACGCCCAAGAAAACATTTTCAAAAGTAACAAAAACTGCTAAGAAGTCAAACTTTTCAGTAAAAGATTGGTGGCAGGAAAATGTATTAAATTCTGCACCAGGTAGTCGTCCCCCGCGCTAGTCTTAACAATCCTTTTCAATAAAAAAAGCCTTCTCGAAATGTATTTTCTTATTAGAAATTTATATCAAGAAGGCTATTTTTGTTTTTAAATATCGTTTTTAAATATCGTTTTTATTTAAAGTTATGTTTTATTTTTTTAAGCTTGAATCAATAATTTGGTTTGATGGAACCTGATAAAACCTTATTAAATATACGTAACAAAGCACCTTCAGCAGCAAAGCCTAGTTTCTCTGCCAAATTTTTCTTCTCGACATACTTCACTCCGTACACTTTGTTGGTTTTGTTTAACTCCAATAGTACATCATCAGAAGTAGACAAGTTATCTACAAGACCTTTGTTTAAAGCTTCTAAGCCATACCAGTATTCACCAGTAGCTACTTTATCAATCATTAATTCAGGACGATTTTTTGATACAAAGTCTTTAAACATAACATGTACAGCTTCCAGCTCTGCTTTGAATTTAGCTCGACCTTCATCAGTATTTTCACCGAGCATTGTCAAAGTACGTTTATATTCACCGGCGGTGTGCATTTCTATATCTACATCATTTTTCTTCAACAACTTATGAATATTTGGTATTTGCGCTACCACACCAATTGAACCAATAATGGCAAAATTTGCACAAATTACACGGTCAGCAACACACGCCATCATATACCCACCACTTGCAGCTACTTTATCAATTGTCACTGTCAATTTCACATTCGCATCTTTAATGCGTTGTAACTGCGCTGCAGCAAGCCCATAACCATGCACAACGCCCCCTCCACTTTCTAAGCGAATGACAACCTCATCCTCTGGAGTAGCAACTGATAAAACTGCAGTGACTTCTCTGCGTAATGCTTCAACTTCATCAGCTTGCATTGAACCAGTAAAGTCAATCACGAAAACATTATGTGTATTAGTATCCCCAGCAGAAGGTTCACCCTCAGCCAGCTTAGCCTTTGCTTTAGCAACACCTAGTGAACCTTTTTTCAACGCTTGTTTTGCTGCTTTTTTCTCCGCTTTAGCATTCGCTTTTTCTTCCTTTTCAAAGGCTTTTAACTCTGCGTCAGAGAGCAAACTACGTTTTGCGTATTGCGTCAAATCATCATAACTATCACTTAATGAAACAAACTCTAAATGCCCTTTCTCAGCTTTGTTCCCAGATTGTTTCATTGCCAATGAAATCATGGCTCCAAAGCTCAATACCAAAGCGATAACTACTGTTAATGCCTTTGCTAAAAACAAGCCATATTCGTAAAAAAATTCCAATCTATGCTCCATTTATTTAGATTTACTAATATAGTCTAAACGAAAAAAACCGTTTAAAAAATATTTTAAACGGTTTTACTTCCAAAGTTTGTAACGTAAAGTAAATTATTTGCTAAACATTGCCTACTGGCCTGTTGGTACCGTCGATATATCCATTTCCATTACAATATTGGCTTCAATATCCGCTTCAGAAAAAAACATAGGACGTAATGTTGGTTGTGCAGAATACAAAATTGTCTGGTCTAAATAGTGATCAGAGTTAACATCATGAGACTGTGAATAACTTAGTAGTCCTCTGGCTTGAGGACCATTTTCAGTGAAATTAACAACCGTCATCCAACTACTACCATAAGTAATATGATAGCCTTCCCCATCAGCTGATAAACGTGTATTGGGTAATGTTACATACTCATGTCTAGGTAATAATGTACCATTGTTGCCAATATCAGTATCGAACACATTAAAACCACCTTCAACATTGTGTGCTCCACCCCATGGCAGTTTAGTACCAGTCGCTAGTCCTGCTGGAGTACTGCGCTCAACAAATTGAACTTCGCCAAGAGTGGCGTCTAAAGCAATACCAGCAGTCTGTACATTTAAAATGGCATGCGCAAAATGCTGCATAGTAGTCTCATTTATTGCTAATGTATTAGGTGTGTTAGCTGGGTCCGTTGGGTCAAACGGATTTACCCATTGCGGAGCAAGACGAAATGCAAAAGCGAACTCTCTGAACAAATGCGCAGCAGTACTGCCTGTATTCATACGTCCATCCCATAATGCTAGGGCAGAACAGCCTGCAGAGATATCAACACTGACGCCATTTACATCAACCGGAGTAGATTCTCTAACACTACATGCTGCCACTAAATCATCTAATACACTATCCGCTAAGTAACTGTGGTTACCTAATAATGCTTCTTCTACTTCTTGAGAGTTAAATAATCCATCAGTACCCGATGCATTGGCCAACAAAGAATGTGCCATGCGTGAACGCAAAGATTGTTCATTATTTATCTGACCAAATAATGGGGATACACCGGTAATTGGGTTATCTAAGTTAGTTAACCAAAAACTGTCATTGGAGTTCTGTACATAATCAGTCCCTTCATATTTAGGGGCTTGCGCATAAGGTACTGGGCCAACGAAATCCATTTGTGATATGAAACCAGGTAATACAGTAAAACCTGCTGCTGCACGAGTAGCAACAAGTACAGGATTGGTAGTTAATTGATTGAGTGCAGTATCAGTTAATCCAGGAACTGTTGAGTCATCAATGTAAAAAACTTGACCGTCTTTTGATGCCGCCATGGTGTTGTTAAAAATAACGCCGTCATAATCTTTAAAGGCTTGTTTAAACTCATCCATATTGTTAGAGAGATTCATAGCAAACCAATGATCAACAATATCAAAGTTAGGTAAATTTGCGTCTTTAATTGCAAAAGCATTAATACTATCCCACTCAAAATTACCAGGAACAGTCACCATCGGACCATAATTTGTGTAGTAAGCAGTTTTACCCAAACGCAAAGAAGAATTTGGGCCTGTTGCCACATCGATAACTAATTCTTTAGCAAAAATTCCACGTTTTTGACCATCGACTAAATGACTTGTTGCACTTTGATCGGAAGGATCAATGCTTAATTGATATACCACAAAATGCTCTGCTGTGCTGAATGTATGCGTCCATGCTACATTCTCGTTAAATCCGATATTAACTGCACCTGGAACTCCCATCAATGAGCCCCCCATGACATTTAAGTAACCAGGAATTGTAGTGTGGAATTGCCAAAAACGTAAATTTCCAGTATGCGGAAAATGCGGGTTAGCTAACACCATACCCATACCATTTTCAGTCATATCTGAACCAAGACCCCAACCATTTGAACCCAAATCTTTAGGATTGAGTTCAGGTAAAGTAATTTCCGGCTCAACGGTAAACGGAAGTTGCTCACTAGATTTAAGTAGTTTAGTTGGATCATTGGTTTTAGCAGATGCAACAGGATAAGGTAAGAAAGATTCACCGGGAGGAGCTGCTGCGAACATAGCAGGTAAGAAATTAGCCGCGCCAGGTAATAACGCTATCCCCAGAGCGTAAGTTAGCATATCCTCTTCGCTAATATCTTTTACCCAAGGTTGATTAGCGCAACTTGGGTCAATATTAGCAACACCAGTATCATTAAGATATTTGTTGAACCCTTTGGTATAACCAGAAAGCATGGCTCGAGTATTTGCAGATAATGATGACATACCTGTCTTAGCGTATTCTTTAATACCAACGGTTAAATATCCAAAATCATTAATAATATGTGCTGAGTCACCACTTCCTGGTACCTCATCAGGCCCGTAATATTTTGCTCTTTCAGAATTAAATTTGATAATTTGGTCTGCCAGAACACAGATATTGTCATTGGCAAACGCGTAACCGACCCCAAAGGCCATACTTTCTACATTATCAGCGGTAATATGTGGAACACCGTATGTTGTCCACCGAATATTTGCAGCTAGTGCACCATCACTGTCAAAAGCAGGTAATGGTGTCACAGGGGTAACTGGTACTGGAGGAATTATTGTTGTGGGGGGTAAAGATTCAACAGGATCGCCACTGCAGCCACCTAAAAATATGGAAGTAGTACAGGCTAGTGCAATAAGTGCTGGTTTAAACATTGATTGTGTACGAAATGTAACTGAATTTTTATTTATGTTCATTATATTACTCCGTTTTATTCTAATTAAACATAACGCAGCACTTTGGAATTTACAAATAATTTACATTCATTAAGGACGATAAACAATTCAGGTAAGATTTTTTACTATTTATAAAGCACCAGTTTGACTTGCTAATAAGAACCCGTAATGAAATGCCATACGCATAGTCAATGAATAATAAAAAATGACAGTTAAAATTATAAATATTAGACAAAAAAAAGCCCCTGCTAAGGGGCTCTCTAACATAATATCCTTTTAAAAGAATTAGTTAACAACAATACTGGTATTTGTAATTGGCAATGTTCTGCCTTTAGATGCCAAGAATGCTGCAATTTGCATCTGCATTTCAGTCGTTGTTGCTGCACTAGATGCTGGGCTTAAAGAAGAACCGTGGGCCCCTTCATTAAATAAAACATAAGCTTTAATAGGGTCTGCTTGCGGAGCTATCGTAGACGATGCTTGCACTAAACCTGCTTGTTCTACATAGGCATCTTGTCCTGCTAGTGGCAACGGAGTTGATACTGGAATCACTTGATCTGGTAAGTTATCAGCACCATTACCCACAACAGTTTGGACTAGCGTTGGTGTATTCGCACCTAAAGTCCCAACATAGCTGATAGGGTCAGCAGCATCTAACGATGTTTGTGCCGCAAAAGAGAACTGACTGAATACTGCATTGATAGCTGCAGCTTGAGCGTCTGATAATTGTGCGAAGAAAGGTGCCACTAATGCACTTTTCTGATCTTCGGTCGCACCATCTGGATAAGTACTAGCGACTAAACCGGCAAACTCAGGGCTCGATTGCTCAAGTAATAATGATTTAATCAATGGACCAAAGCTAGCTGATTCTAGTAAGAACGCAGCTGTTCCAGCTCCTGGTGACTCTAATGCTGCTGCATTTACCGCAAACATACTATCAAGGGCGGCTAAATCACCACCCATCGATGTGTTTGCAACTGCTGCAAAATTACCACCAGTAATTCCACCTAACGATACCCCCATGATCGATACATTAGATGCATCCAGGTTCACCATACCTGATACTGTTGTATCTACTAGTGCATTTAAACCAAGACGTAAACCCAACAAGTCGGAAACTGATTGAGTTAAGTTGCCTTTAGCCGTTGGTAATGTTTGTAGATTCATATAGTGCGTAGCAGAAACCGTAGTTGCATTCAAATCATCAACACCATTACCATCTAGGTCATATCCGCGAGAACCATGTAAAGGGTGATCTATAGCGATAGTTGCAATACCTGCTAATGATAATGTTCCAGTGATAGCTAACATGTCTTCTTTTTGGCGAGTAATACCATGATAAAGAATAGCTACAGGCCATCCAGCGTCAGGCTCAGCTATAGTGAAACCAAGTGCTCCTGCAGCAACGGGGTCAGGTACAGTAATTTGTACGTCTAAGGTCATGTTACCGTTATCACCGCCTTTAGGCTGTGGTACTGGACTAAATTTAGTTAGGTTGCGATCACGATCTAAGGTGCCGGCATCATTGCGCAAGTCACGTAAACCAACAGCCTGACAAGAAGCATCATTTGGACCTGGCGTATATGTAGCTTGCACCTCTGCAGGAAGACCAGCAAAACCAGCTAGGACGATACCACTATCACATGCTGCTGTCATAAACTCAGAAACTGGCGCTAGTGGGTTGTCTGCACGAGGAATGGCTAAGTAATGAGGTAGACTGATAGTAGCTTGTGCGCGTTTTGCGGCACAGAAAGGACCTGCACCCTGCCCTAAAATACCTGTAGCAAGTCCTGCCGCAAACTGGTTAATTTCAGGGATTGAGCTACCAAAGCCACCCGCAGCAGATGTTAATAATCCCGCACATGTCTTCATGGCGCTAAAGTCAGTTCCTTGAATAGCTGGCACTAGTGCTGCCGCAGCCTCAGGTAACCCAGCAATGCCTTGAGCAACTGCACCTGATACGGCTTCATTACTAACTAAACCAAGCGCTTCCATTGCATTAGGTGCAACCGGTACATCAGTTGCAATAATAGCTGGTAAGGCTGTGCCCGCAGTCGGATCACCAGCTGCAGCTCGAGCTGCAAATTCACCTACCATGACTTTTTTAATCGTTTCTAATACAGTTGAGGTGGATTGCGTTGTAAAAGCAGCCGCATAAGAAATTTCTTCGCGATTAAGACCAACAGTCGCCAGTGAATCGATATACGTATTCACTAAACCTTGTAAGCTAAGTTGTGATTCAGATGCAAGTGGCGCTGTTGCGATATTTTGACGGACTAAATTCCAAGTTGTCGAGCCCTTAACCGGATTACCCGCTGTGTCCATTAGGTCTTCTGTAATCACTAACATATGACCTTTAGCAGGTTTTAGAGGTCGCAATGGTACAAAAGAAATTGTATCAGCATCTAATAACTGAACAACATAATCCACACCAAATTGTAATTTATCGCCAATTTTACAACCAGCAGAAGGGATTGGGATTGCAGCACAAGTAGGATCCGATTGGTCTAAGCCTAAGGTCGCTTCAAATAAATGTACACCTGAAGAAAGTGTCGATGCATCTAAACCAACATTTGGCGGCGTAATAACTTCAATAACAAAAGGTTGGTTAGTTGACCAACCGTCTAAAACATTTAATGCATTTTGTGGGTCAGAATAATCACTTGGATCGGCAACTGGTATGTTCAATGTGTAATCAAAAAAACCATCATCGCCTGGTAACATTAATAAGTCATTAGGAATATTTAAATTCCCAGCTGCAGGGTCGAAAAGAACTCTGGATGCTGGCGATACTTGTGGTGTTTCAGCTTGTAAGTCTGAGATTGTTTCACCACCGCCGCAACCAGCAAGTGCTAGAGCTGTCGCAATACTGGAACTAATAAACAATTTTTTCATTGTATCTCCCTAAGAGTCGTTTTGTTGTTATTTTTTGGAACACTTGCATTCATGCAAAAGTGTTTAGACCAGTTAGCCTTACCACAATTCTATTGCCTTTAAGCCAAATTTGCAAAGGTTTGTTAACGATATGTAACATCTTTTTATATTTATTTGGCAAAGAGTTGAATTTCTTAAAATAAAGCTAGTTGTTAATGCGTTTCATTTTTATAATGGATAACATCAAAGACATAACAATAATGGTACAACCGTGGCTATAAAAGTTCCTAACCTATCTTCTTCATCACTGGCAGGCAAAAAAATTCTCATTACAGGTGCTGGTCGTGGTATTGGCAAACAAGCAGCTCTTTCTTATGCTGCCCATGGGGCAGAATTGATTTTACTAGGTAAAACGGTAAAACACCTAGAAGCTACTTATGATGAAATAATGGCTGCAGGAGGTCTAGAGCCTGGAATTATCCCTCTAGATATGCAAGGCGCCACTGCCAAAAACTATCAAGACATGGCTGCAATGTTAGTGGATCAATACGGACATCTTGACGGCTTACTGTTTAATGCAAGTGTTTTAGGCAATCTCTGTCCTTTTACGCAAATTGAAGCAGACGAGTTTAATGAAGTCATGCAAGTCAACTTAAACAGTCAGTTTCATATGACTCAAGCACTTCTGCCTGTTTTACAAAAAGCGGCTGCTGCGTCATTAATATATACAACATCAAGTGTGGGCAGAACTGGACGTGCATACTGGGGAACATATAGCATTTCTAAATTTGCAACAGAAGGAATGATGCAAGTGCTAGCCGATGAGTATAAAAACAGCTCGGTACGTATCAATTGTCTAAACCCTGGAGCGACGCAAACAGACATGCGAGCCAAGGCATTTCCAGCTGAAAAATCTGCCCATGTGACACCTGCTATTGAGATTATGCCTTACTACATATTTCTGATGTCTGATGCTTCAAAAAGTGTCAATGGCGAAAGTATTGATTGCCAGCCAAAGTAATTTTTTTGAGTTAACCGTATTTTACCTAAGTAAAAGCTCGAATAAATAAGAAGTATTAGGATGTACGTTATATCAGTTACGTACATCCTAATTTAGCTGGCTTATGATTTGTTTTCCCACGTATCGCGAAGCCCTACCGTGCGGTTAAATCTGAGAACAGAAAGTTCTTTGTCACGTGTGAAATATCCAGTTCTTTCAAATTGTATGCCGGCACCCACGTCTGCATTGGCTAATGATGGCTCGACAACGCCATTTTTAATGATGCATGAATCAGGGTTTAACGCGCTTAGGTAGTCATCTTCTGCGGCAGGATTAGGCACTGAAAATAAACGGTCATACAAACAAATCTCAGCAGGAACTGCGTGTTCTGCGCTCACCCAGTGAATGACGCCTTTTGCTTTACGCCCATCAGCAGGATCTTTTCCTAATGTATCAGGATCATAAGTACAATACACAGTGGTTATGTTGCCATCTGCATCTTTGTCAACTGAATTAGCTTTTACATAAAAGGCATTTCTTAAACGTACTTCTTTATCAATTACTAAACGTTTGAATTTTTTATTAGCACTTTCACGAAAATCTTCTGCCTCGATAAAAATTTCACGCGTAAATGGAATATCACGTGTTCCCATACTTTCATCAGATGGGTGATTAGGCGCTTGTAGTATTTGTGTTTCACCCTCTGGGAAATTTTCTATAATTAGCCTAATAGGATCTAATACTGCCATTGCACGCGGCGCATGGACATTAAGGTCATCACGAATACAAGCTTCAAGCATTCCCATTTCAACTAAATTATCCATTTTGGTAACGCCGATGCGCAAACAGAACTCACGAATGGCTGCAGGTGTGTAACCACGACGACGTAATCCAGCAATAGTTGGCATACGAGGATCATCCCAACCAGAAACATGCTCCTGTTCTACTAAATCAATTAATTTACGCTTAGATAACACCGTATATTCTAGGTTTAGACGTGAAAACTCGTATTGATGTGGTGTAGTATCTATGGTTATGTTATCGATTACCCAGTCATATAAACGACGATTATCTTGGAACTCAAGTGTACACAACGAATGTGTAACTCCTTCCAATGCATCAGAAATACAGTGCGTAAAATCATACATTGGGTAAATACACCAGGCATCACCGGTTTGATGGTGATGTGCAAATTTTACTCGGTATAGCACTGGATCACGCATACACATGAAAGGTGATGCCATATCAATTTTGGCACGCAAACAACATTCACCCTCGGCAAATTCACCTGCCTTCATCTTGTTAAAGAGGTCGGTATTCTCGGCAATACTAGTATCGCGGTATGGTGAATTTTGACCAGGTTTCGTTAAAGTACCTCGTAATTCTCGCATCGTTTCTTGATTTGAAAAATCAACGTATGCTAGACCTTTACTGATCAATTCATGAGCAAAGCCATATAAAGCATCAAAATAATTTGATGAATAACAGACATCACCATCCCAAGAAAACCCTAACCATGAGACATCTTCCATAATAGAATTGACGTAATCAATATCTTCTTTTTCTGGATTTGTATCATCAAAACGCAAGTTACATTTACCTGAATAATCACTAGCTATACCAAAATTCAGACAAATTGATTTAGCATGACCTATGTGCAAATAGCCGTTTGGCTCTGGTGGGAAACGCGTTTGGATTGATTGATGAACACCTTGAGCCAGATCTTTATCGATAATTTGACGGATAAAGTTACTTGGACGTGGTGCTAAATCATCACTCATGTGAAATTCCTTGTTTATTAGGCAATTATTATTATGCAATTATACCACTATATCGGCTTTGGTATATAGTTACGTCACGCTTTGCATAATTTATTGTTTTTATGCATAAAGCTTGTATAGTCGTAACATGATGATTAAGCAGACTGTGTTCATGAAAAGTAAAGCAACCTCTTTTGATATAGCGCATAGGGCTGGGGTTTCTCAGTCAACCGTTTCTCGTGCGTTAAGTAATTCTCCACTCGTTAATGAGGAAACTCGAGAAAAAGTTCAACGTATTGCCAATGAACTTAATTATAAAGTCGATAAAAACGCTAGCAGTCTTAGAACACAACGCTCTAAAACTATCGCTTTGTTACTTTTTGAAGATCCATCTTCTGACGACTCCCAAATTAATCCTTTTTTCATTTCTATGCTAGGTGCTATAACGAAAGCTTGTTCAACTGCCGGTTATGACCTTTTAGTATCCTTTCAAAATCTACAGGATGACTGGCATGCTGAATATGAAGATTCAAACAAAGCCGACGGTATCATTTTGCTGGGATATGGTGATTATCTAGACTATCAGTCAAAACTAGAGCAACTTGAAAAACAAGAAACACATTTTGTGCGTTGGGGGGCTCATGACCCGAACCATCCTGGTATATCAGTAGGTTGTCACAACTACCAAGGTGGCTATCTGGTTACTGAACATTTGATTCAACGTGGTCGTAAACGTTTTGCATTTATTGGAGTGACTGACTCTGGTGCACCTGAATTTAAAGCCCGTTTTCAAGGCATGGAAAACGCACTCATTCAGCACAACCTTATCGATAAGTTTATTGGACAATTCGATGCTATTTTCACTCTAGAAGCTGGCGAAGAAGCCATGGAAATGTTGCTCGAAGAAGGAATATTACCTGACGCAATTGTGTGTGCTAGTGACTTAATTGCCATTGGTGTCCAACGTGCTATGCAAGCTAAGGGACTAAGCTGTCCTGGGGATATTGCGGTAGTAGGTTTTGATAACATCCCAGTCAGTGAGTTTACTAATCCACCATTAACCACCGTAAAACAAGACACCCAAAAAGCTGGCAAGGTTTTAGTCGATAAATTATTGCGACTAATCGAAGGGGAAACTGCATCAGACATGCTGTTACCCACTGAAATAGTGATCCGTAGAAGTAGTTAAGTTTTTTTAACTACTTCTTACAAGCTACTTACTTATACGCCATGGCATGTCGAAGTTTGTCTAACAACTGAAGATTAGACACTTGTTCGTTTAACACCCAAACCTGTACACCATTTGCAGCCACTGTGGTATTTAAACTATCGACAATTTGCTTAGTCGTGCCAGAAACTCGCTCTTCCCACAGACCAGATTGCAACATATCAGTAATTTTAAAATCATGCGCTGCATTTGCTTTATTTAATAATACTAAAGCAATTTGTTGCGTTTGTTCTGTTTGAATAACACGGAAAAATACGGCCTGGTTTCCGGCTAGAGTATGATTAACTTGTAATCCAGATTGGAGTGCTGGTGTTGCTTTTCGCACATCAGCAATTTGCGCTAAGTTTTTAAAAATAATATGTTTGCGACCGGCATTGAGACGTTCTTGACCAATGTAATTGCGATTTCCCTGATGCTCAGCTTTGCCTTTCATAAACCCAAATTCTGAGCCTTGATAGATTACAGGAATACCACGAGTCGTAAACAACCAGTTATGAGCATTAATAAATCCAGCATCATCCGCATTCATTCGGCGCATATCATGGTTATCATAAAATGTAGTTAAGTCATACACGTTATGATAAGGACCATGGCTCAAATGCAGATAATCTGCTAATTCAGCAAAATCACTTTGTGGGTTTTCAAATACTGTAGTGATAGCTTTCTGCCCTGGAAAATCTAATACAGAAATTTGTCCGTTCTTGGGTAAGGTGTGTTGCGCTATGAAATTTGCATTATAATCATAGCTTTCAGCAAACATAAAAAAATCAGGATGTTCGGCCCGGATTCGGTCCGCCATAATTTTCCAAAAACGATGCGGTACATGCTTTATCGTATCAATTCTAAACCCAGCAGCACCCTGCTCTATCCAATGTAAGTAGGAATTCACCAAATAATCAATAACCTGTGGTGCAGAATCATCTAAGTTGGAGAGCTGCAGTATGTCAGGTGTTTTACGAAAAAAATCATGCAAAGAGTTTTGCGGGTCAAGCGCATCAGGTGCTAAATTTTGATGATCAGCTACAAGCTTGCCTTCAGCATCATAAATTTCTCCGAATTTTGGTTGATCAACAGGCATCGTAAATGATGGAGAGCCATGATTTGCTACAACATCTAAAATAGTTTTGATTCCATGTTCGGATAAATTAGATGTCAAAGCTTTATAATTTAGATTTGGCGAAACAAGATGTTCATCTTCTTTATAAAAATTACTAGCCCAATAACCATGATAACCCGTTTTGTTCCCATCTTTAAAAGCGCCACCATAGGTAATCTTTTCACCACCAGCAAACGCTTGGTCTGGATTATCAATAATCGGTGTCAACCATACTGACGTCATTCCTAAATCTTTAAGGTAATCGATATTATTAACAATCCCTTGAAAATCTCCCCCCATATAACCGACATTGGCGTGCTGACCGTCAGGACCATCCAAGCGTATGTTAAAGGTTGGATAATCTCCACCCTGGTCTGGATAATTATTGCTTGGGTCACCATCGACAAACCGATCCGTCACGATAAAATAAATGGCTTCTTTAGCAAAGGCTTCTTGGGTGCCATAAAAATATTCAGGAGCAGTTGCGTTTGCTTGAACATCATTTGTTACCGTAGCGGCACAACCAGAAAGTTGCAATAAGCCTAAAGCAATAGCAACCTTCAATGAAAATTTGTTTCTAGATGGTTTTAAAACCTTTTTTGCAATACATTGTGACATCAAATTATCAACCTAAATTTTAAATCTCCATACATGATAAACAGGTTTGATGAGTCGAACAAATATATGCATACGTATTCAGTTCACTGAGTTTATTGGAACATCGCAGATAAACCAGTACTATCAGCTATAATCAAAATTTAGCCAGGTGATGTATATGAAAAAACAGCAAAACATAGTCATACTTGGAGGTGGTACTGCCGGTTGGATGTCGGCAAATTTGTTACATTTAAAATTAGCTCAACATAGCTTTAAAATTCGGGTTATAGAGTCACCAGATATCGGTATTATTGGAGTTGGTGAAGGTTCTACGCCTCAATTAAAAGTATTTTTTGATCTATTAGGTATTAGCGAGCAAGAGTGGATGCCACAATGTGATGCCACATATAAATACGGGATCCGTTTTAATGCTTGGACCGAGCATAAATATGCCCCTAACACTTATTTTCATCCCTTCCCTGCAAATACTGATGGTCAGACAGCCAAAGCATTTTTAGGTGCTACACATTTACTGAGATCAGGTCAAGCAGCTGCGCCCCATCCAGATCGGTACTTTTTAACAAACTACCTTGCGGCAGCTAACAAATCCCCGGCACTCAAAAATGATACAAATCAAAGTTTATCAACAAGCTATGGATATCATTTTGACTCTTATAAACTGGGTGCTTATTTGAAACGTTTTGGCCAGCAACAAGGTATCGAAACGATTAGTACAACTATTGCATCAGCTAATGCTGAACATGGCAATATCTTGAGCTTGACCACAACAACTGGTGAAGTTATTTGTGGGGATTGGTTTTTTGACTGTTCTGGGTTTAATAGTCTTTTACTACAAAAAACATTGAATGTTCCTTTTGAATCATTTGCAGACTCTTTATTTAATGATTGTGCAATTGCGACGCCAACATCTTGTAAAAGTCATGAACTAGGACAAACTGAAGCAACTGCATTGGCTGCGGGTTGGGCTTGGCGTATCCCTTTGCAAAGTAGAGTTGGTAATGGTTATGTATTTTCCAGTAAATATAAAAGTTTTAATGATGCAGAATCTGAATTTTGTGAACATTTGAATCTTAATCCCAAGGAGACAAGCTTTCGACGCATAAAAATGCAAGTAGGACAAGTTGCTAAACATTGGTCAGGGAATTGTGTTGGTGTGGGACTAGCTCAAGGTTTTATTGAGCCTCTAGAAGCTACAGCATTACATCTAGTCCAAGAGACCGTTACACAATTTATTGGTGCCTTTATCGCAGGTGAATTTTCTACTCGTCATCAAACCCAATTTAACCAGGTAATAAAAAACCGGTTTTTGGGTATTAAAGACTATATTACGGGACACTATGTGTTAAATGGACGCTATTCTTCAGAGTATTGGCAAGATTGCCGTAGCCAAGCTAAGCATACGCCAGCTCTCGCAAAAATTATTGATTGTTGGCAGAGCAATGGTGATTTACAGCAACATCTTCAAGACAATGGTTTAGCGGCTTACTATCCAACAATCAGTTGGTATTGTTTATTGTCTGGTTATCACACATACCGAAAAGCAGACTTGGAACTTTGGCAAAACGACAACAAAGATTTGAGAACAATTGAGCAATTTTTGCAAGACCAATGTGCATTGTTTGCATAACCTTATTTGACTAGACTAAACATGCGAAAACTTATTCTACAAAATTGGGAAATGTCAGTGTAAATATTGTTCCTTTATTGAGTTGTGAATCCACATCTATTGTGGCCGAATGGGCTTCAATTATACCAATAGATATTGATAAGCCTAAGCCCGTACCTTTACCAACTGGCTTGGTCGTGTAAAAAGGCGCAAACAGTTGCTGCTTCGTAGCCTCATTCATACCACAGCCATTATCTGCTACAGTAATACATATTGAATCGGCCTTTTTTACTGCTTTAATTGTGAGCTCACCACCATCAGGCATAGCCTGAGCCGCATTGATAAATAAGTTAATGAAAACTTGTTGTAACTGTCCTAGTTTACCAGAAATTGGGAGGTGCAAATCTTTGATTTGATTGGTAATTATATGCTTATATTTCAATTCATTCTGGGCCACTAATAAAGCTCTAGATACCACCTCAACGAGATCAACCTTGGCAAACTGTGTACCGCCTTGGTGAGAAAACGTATTTAAACCTTGGACAATTTCTGAGATACGATTAACACCTTCTGAATTAGAAGATAAAATATCTGAAATATCATCGAGAATAAAATCAATATTATATTGTTGTTTGATATTCTCAAACTCGCGTATCAAATCTGGACTTTTCACAACTTGAGCATGGGCTACTAAGAAATTATTAATATCTTCCATATAATCAGCGAGTATTTCCATATTCGAACGAACAAAACCCACAGGGTTATTGATCTCGTGTGCGATACCTGCAGAAAGTTGTCCCAATAGCCTCATTTTTTCAGACTGCATGAGCATATTTTTAGCTTTGTCTAATTGTTCTCGGAACCCCGAAACATCAAGTTGCTCACCTTTGTTCAATTGCCCAGTTTTGCGAGCAATTAATAACGTGCGCAACTGGCGTTGAATAATAGTCAAGGCATTAAATGTATCATGTGAATAATTTTTACCACTCAAAACAAAACAAGAAAGTAAACAACTTTCTTCGTCTAAAGTTTTCCTACGGATAACCAGTTCAACCTCCAGTAAACCTAAATGTTCGATACTAAAAGGTAATATTTGCCAATCATTATTAAATTTATGTTTGACTAATACTGCATTAATTGCATCGACAACAAATCTTAGCGTTTGCCATTTTTGGTTACTGTACACCGGAGTATTCAAGTCATATTGCAAAGTCTCATTTGGTAGCACAGAGGCAACGGCATATTCTGCCTGTAGGAAGTTGGCACTTAGCTCGGTAACGTGCGATTGTAATTTTTCAATACTTTCAGTGTTTTCAGTAATCGACGAGCTAGAGATTAATAAAAACTCTAGCTCGTCTCGTTTGCGCTCAGACTCAGTAAGGGTCTCTTTAAGTTTAATATTAGAGTAATAAATTTCACGGGATTTTTCTATCAACAGCTTTTCGGCTTGTTGGCGAGCACTTTTTTCACGAGCCAAACGGCGCTCTAGCAACGCGATCTGTTTATCAATGGTTGACGTCTCTGACAAATTAAACCTCATTTAATTTTTCACGTAATAAATATAAGATTTATCTCATATTGAAAAAATATAATTCTTAACTTATATCGACAACACAAAACATCTCTTAAATTATTTCTACTGCTAATGCGACAATTTCTCTACACATTATATTGTCGATTATTTTCTTGATTCTCATCAGCCAAATATTTGCTGTTCAGACACACCCCACGCATAAAATATAAACGTTAGAGAGAATATTTTGGTTTTACCTTGTGCGAAATGCACACATGATTAGCTACGTGTAAGGAAGGATATTAATCTTATAAATAATTGATTTCGATATTAGACCTTAGTTTTACTAAGATGATCCGGCAACATTTTTTGTTTTGGTAACAAGCGATTTACAATAGTCATATAACTGTATAAAATACAAAAAGTTAACGGATTATGTTTATATTTTGCACATGCCTAAAATATAAACTGATTAAACAATCTACATTTTATAGAAGGATTTTTTTTCATGCCTCATTCAAGCCCTCGTTACGTAAGTAATCTAACCCGTGATACTTACGCGCTAGTCTTAGCTGGTGGACGTGGTTCTCGACTCCATGAATTGACTGATTGGCGAGCTAAGCCGGCGGTTTACTTTGGTGGTAAATTTAGAATTATTGATTTCCCGCTTTCGAATTGTATTAACTCAGGGATTCGTCGTGTTGGGATTTTATCACAGTATAAATCACATTCGTTAATTAGACACATCGTCCGTGGATGGGGCCATTTTAAAAAAGAATTAGGTGAATCTATCGAGATTTTACCAGCCTCACAACGTTTCTCTGAAGATTGGTACCAAGGCACGGCTGATGCTGTTTACCAAAATATCGATATCATACGTAATGAGTTACCCAAATATGTCATGATTCTTTCTGGTGACCATATATATCGTATGGATTACGGTAATATGCTTGCACATCACGTTGAGTCAGGGGCTAAAATGACTGTGAGCTGTATGCGTGTTCCTTGCTCTGAAGCGGCTGGAGCTTTTGGTGTCATGGCTGTGGATGAAAACTCTATGGTATCTGATTTCACAGAAAAGCCAGAAAATCCTGCACCATTAGCAGATGATCCAGAAAATTGCCTAGCATCAATGGGAAATTATATCTTCGATACTGAGTTTTTATTCGAACAACTCGAAAAAGATAAGGAAAACACCAATTCTCAGCGTGATTTTGGTAAAGATATCATCCCCGAAATCATCAAACACCAAAAAGTAAATGCCTTTGAGTTTGGGAACGGTGAAAAGAATAATTACTGGCGTGATGTAGGTACTATCGATAGTTTCTGGGAAGCAAATATGGAATTAGTAGAACCTGTACCAGCTTTAAATTTATATGATGAAGAGTGGCCAATTTGGACCTACCAAGAACAACTCCCACCAGCTAAATTCGTATGGGACAAAGACGGTCGCCGTGGTGAAGCTATCAATTCTGTTGTTTCTGGTGGCTGTATCATTTCTGGTTCACAACTAAGAAAAAGCTTATGTTTTTCAAATGTGCGTGTACATTCTTACTCCAAAATCGAAGAGGCTGTTATCTTGCCGAATGTTGAAATTGGCCGTCATTGTAATCTCAAAAAAGTTGTTATAGACCGAGGTTGTGTGCTCCCTGAAGGTATGGAAATAGGTATCGATCATGAACAAGACCGCGCTAGAGGCTTTCGAGTATCTGAGTCAGGTGTTGTGCTAGTAACTCCTCATATGTTAGCTAAATTGGCCTAATAAAAAGTCGTACTAAAAAGCCCTGTAAGTATCTTATCTTACGGGGCTTTTTTACATAATTAAAAACTCAAATATTTTATAAATGCGCTAAAAATTTATTTATGTACTGCGCTGTAAGTTCTGGCTCCTCTAAAACAAACATATGTCCTCCGGGTATTTGTGCATGTTCAAACCCAAAGTTTCCTTTTAAAAAATGTTTTTGAAATAATGGGAAGGTCACATCTGTCTTGTTACCAGTGAGTAAAAGCCCAGGCACTGTTAATTGACCATAAAGCTTGTCAACATCATCTGGTATTGTTCGGAAAGTGTTGGCCTCGATACAGGGGTCATAAGTAAGTTGATAGTAATTAGTTGGCTTTGCCGCACCATACACTTGTGTTTGGGGGTCATCGGAATAAGTAGACAATGCAGTAATACCTAAAGCATATTGATAAATCGCCTCGTCTGTGATGTTTTTAAAAAAACCTTTGGTCGCAAAATACTGAGCAATATTAACATCTTTAGACCAGTGTTTTTTTCTACCTAGAGAGATCTTCGCTGGGGTAACTTTATCAATAAAGCGGGTTTTCTTGGCTAACCCAAACAGACGCCCACCCCAACCGACTAATAAAGGCGGATCACACATAATAACCGCCTTAAATAAATCTGGTCGCAGACAAGCTGCTTTATATGTAATCACAGCACCAAAACTATGTCCCATGCCAATAATAGGGGTAGTACAGTGAGCTTCAATATATTGAACAAGCTCTAAAACTTGATTGGACCATTGATCATTTAAAGGAAATTCTGGATGGTGGGCGAACTGATGCTTAGCTAAAACAGGTAACGTCAAATACCTAAAGAACTCACCGTAGGTAGATGCAACTAAACCATTAGCATGAACGAAATTAATCAGCGACACTGCTACTCCAATATTGTGATTTTGTAATATCTTATCGTTTTAACAAAAACTTACCAATTCATGCCATGAATAAGTGTATATTTATAAGATATTCCTAGATTCTCTTTTAAGCTATTGCATTGCGTAAAGGAGTCGATATACTCGTGTTCATCTTGTCATACCAGTAGGGTAAATATGAACTTTAATAAAATAATAGATGCTTGTGACAACTATTTACAAAACCCTAAAAAACACGTTTTAACCATCCCAAAAGAATGGTCACAAGGCAGAACTGTGTATGGTGGGTTGTCTGCTGCACTGTTATTTCATGCAATAAAACAAAAAGTACATCCTGAATTCCAAGTAAAAAATATTAATACTAATTTTGTCGGACCTATGTTGACAGACGAACCTGTAGACATTGAAGTACAAGAGGTTAGAACGGGGAAAAATGTCTCACAATGGTTAGCATTTGGGAAACAGAAAGATAAAACATGCACTCTAGTTCAAGCGTGTTTTGTCCGGGATCGCAAATCCAAAATAAAAATTAATAATGCGCCTCCATTGACCTTAGGAGAACCAAACAAAAGAAGTTTCATACCACAAATACCCAAGGTTACTCCCAAATTCTTAAAGAATTTCGACTTGGCTATACTCGGTGGTGGTATCCCATTTACTGGGCGGAAAACCGACTATTACCAGGGCTGGTTTCGGCATAAAAATACAGAAGGTAGTATGAGCGATGTAGCGTTAGTAGGGTTGTTAGATGCTACTCCCCCAACTGTTTTACAAATGTTAAAGTGGCCTACTCCAGCGAGTACAATTAATTGGAACCTTGAATTTATTCATCCTCTACCGGAACTAGCCCTGAGTGACTGGGTGGCATTTGATGACCAATCAATTCATGCAAAAGACGGTTATAGTGCTGTTGAAATGCATGTTTGGGACAAAGATGGTCGCTTACTCGCCCTCTCCAGACAAACAATTGCAGTCTTTGATTAATTTCATTAAGTTAGGGCAAATAGTTTTCTATAACCAATAGTAGAAATATTCACAAAACCATATATATTATGCGCCGTTATTAACAACGTATCGTTATAATTATAGGTTTTGACAGCTTATCCACTACATTGAAATAAACGTCCTTGAATAATGAAGTGGATTATTTAATCGGAGAATAAAAGTGGGATTATTTGAACGTTATTTGTCTATTTGGGTGAGTTTAGCTATTTTAGCTGGGCTTGGCTTTGGTATATTGTTTCCAGGCGTATTTACCTTAATTGCACAGTTTGAATACGCACATGTCAACATCATTATTGCGGTACTGATTTGGCTGATGATATACCCGATGATGGTACAAGTTGACTTTAGTGCTATTAAAGATACGGGTAAAAACCCAAAGGGCTTAGTCCTCACTATTTTGATCAATTGGCTGATCAAACCTTTCACGATGGCTTTTCTGGGGTGGCTATTCTTCAAAGTATTATTCGTTGACTGGGTAGACCCCACCACAGCGTCAGAATATATCGCTGGCATGATTTTATTAGGTGTTGCGCCTTGTACTGCGATGGTCTTCGTCTGGAGTCAAATGACTAAAGGTGACCCTAACTATACGCTCGTACAAGTATCCATCAACGATGTCATCATGATTTTTGCCTTTGCCCCACTGGCTGGTTTACTACTTGGTATGACCGATGTCACAGTACCATGGAATACCTTGTTACTCTCTGTAATTTTGTATGTCCTTATTCCTTTAGGTGCCGGGATATTAACTCGAAAACAGTTAAATAAACACAATGATGAAAGACTAATAACGGATTTTCTGTCACGCTTAAAGCCTTGGTCAATCATGGGTTTGTTGGCCACAGTAACCTTGTTATTCGGTTTTCAAGCTAACACCATTATTGCCAAACCAAGTGCTATTTTGATGATTGCAATTCCCCTAATGCTACAGACATATGGCATTTTTGCCTTAGCTTATTACCTAGCAAAACGCATTAAATTACCCCATAACGTGGCAGCTCCTGCTTGTATGATTGGTACATCAAACTTTTTTGAACTCGCCGTTGCTGTGGCCATTTCTTTATTTGGTTTACACTCAGGTGCGGCATTAGCGACTGTCGTTGGCGTACTAGTAGAAGTACCTGTAATGTTATCACTGGTGTGGTTTGCTAACCGAACACGTGCTTGGTTTGACTAAACGCTTGGTGCTCAAGTATTTAGTTTGAGGGGGCAAATATCATCAGGTGCATATTGCACCCTAGGTTGGCCTGCTAAACGCCCCTGCTCTGCTTTTTTCAAACATTGATAAACAGCTGTGTTAATAGGCACAGCTACGCCTTGCTGTTTAGCTAAGCGAAGCGTCGAGCCGTTAATAAAATCTATCTCTGTCGTCCTGCCATATTCAAGATCCCACCACATTGAAAGTCGGGCCTCAGGGTCTATTTCCACCATCGATTTCGCCACTTTACTAAAAATACGCGTAGGTAATCTTAAAACGTAAGGTACCATGGCGGCTGGTACGGTAGTTATTTTAGGTAAGGAAAAACCTGCAGCTCGACACACTTTGACATGTTCTTGCATCATACCAGCAACGATCTTGCGATAGCCCGAATCAAGCAGCATCGTTTTTAACGGTAAATTTGACAACGCATTCACTGAATTAGTCAGGTTTAATTGTACCTTTGCCCACAATAGCGCTTCGATATCCTTGTGCATCATTACCGGAAATGTACCACAGTGTAAAGCTTGAGCAATCTGGCCAAGCACAAGGCTTTCTTTTAATCCTGATTTCGTATTTTTGGTATGGGTTATTTTTTCAAAGGCAATCGAGCCAGATGAGCTTCGTTTAAACTCTCCTAACTGCGGACTGACGACATTAAAAGGAAACATAACGCGTAATACTTTGTTGTCAGGAAAAGCCGATTCAATTATATGTTGTGAACCTACTCCATTTTGACAAGCTAAAATAAGTGTATTAGGCCCCACTACCTGTTTTAAATCAGGTATGGCAGCTTCTAGACTCGTGCATTTCAGAGTCAACCAAACAATATCATAAGCTTGTTCGAGTAAAGAAATATCTGTGGTGAACGTATTGTCCGGCAATGAAACTTGCCAAGAGTTATCAGCATAATCCGAGATGGTTAAATTATCAGTAAAGTGCTCAGCAAAACTGGGACGGCCAAAAGCTCTGGTTGGATAATTAGCACGCAGAAGATGCGCACAAAGATATGAGCCAATCAAACCGGTTCCAAATACTAAATGTTGCTGTGCCATGCTAAAATTCTCTTTTTTATTATATTACCCAACATGCTACGTCTATTCTAAATCTTAGACAAGTTGCGAGAGGAACATATGGCACCCATTGCATTTATAATTGGCACAGTGTGGCCGGAACCTAGAAGTTCAGCAGCTGGCCAACACCTTTTGAGTTTGCTATCCGAATTAAAAGCGTTGGGCTATGTGTTACATTTTGCCTCAACAGCCCAGCGCTCAGACAATAGTGAAGGGTTAGAAGAACTAGAATGTATTGTGCATGAAATTACGTTAAATGACAGCAGTTTTGACAAGCTCATTGCTAAACTACAGCCAGAAATTGCCGTATTTGATCGGTTTATGATTGAAGAGCAGTTCTCTTGGCGTATCAAGGAGGCGGCTCCTAATGCTTGTTTAATCTTAGATACTGAAGATTTTCACTCGCTCCGTCATATACGCCATCAAATAGTTAAAAAACATCCAGAACAAGCTATCGATATTGCGAATTTGTTAACCCTGAATAGTGAACCAGGGCTTCTACAGGGCTGTCTAAATTCAGATATTGCAATGAGGGAAATTGCGAGTATGTGGCGCTGCGATATCAACTTAATTATTTCACGAGCTGAAAGAGAATTATTACAAACATATTATGGCTTGCCAGAAAGTATCCTCCATTATTGCCCTTTTTTAATATCTAACACCGATACTGTAGAGAACCCTACAATAGAACTCAACGAGCGCAGAGATTTTGTATTTATTGGTAATTATCGTCATGCCCCTAATTGGGACGCTGTTCAGCTTCTTGCGCAACATATTTGGCCTTTAATTCATGCGCAATTACCTCAGGCAAAATGCTATATCTATGGTGCTTATACACCAGAAAAAGCACAGCAATTTCATCAACCCAAACAAGGTATTTTTATCTCAGGTTGGGCTAAAGATGCCCAAGCTACAATGCAAGCTGCCAAAGTGCACCTTGCTCCACTGCGTTTTGGTGCTGGTTTAAAGGGTAAAATATTTGACTCATTAAGAGTCGGTACACCTTGTGTAGCCTCTAGTATTGCTTGGGAAGGAATCGCATCAAAAACAACAAACGCTCTTTTAACGCCAAAAGACTATCAAAACTTTGCTAAGTTAGCAGTTGCGTTATACACAGATGAGAAGCAGTGGCATGCTGAACAAGCAAGAGGCTATCAAATACTAAAACGCGAATTTACCTATACTGAACACAGTCTGGCATTAAAAGAAAAGATTAAAATGGTGACAGAGAATTTAGAGACACACAGAGCCCCATTATTTACCCGTAAAATGTTTGAACAAACGCAGTATCGCGCAACACAATTTATGTCGCAGTGGATTGAAGCTAAACAGACAATCGAGCAATTACGTGCTGCAAACCATCAACCCGAGACTGACTAAGTTGACGTAAAATACCAAGACGTTGTAAGTAAGTCGTCAAATTTGTCGATGCTTGTCTTAGAGAACTATCTCCTTGTCGGTTGGAATGTAGCTTAGCACAATCTTGCTTTTTCGGGTGTTGCCGGTCAGTCGGTTTGACCGTTAGACTGTCATCTCCACGGTTTTGCATTGAGTCGCTATTTACTTTCTCCAGTAATATTGCCAACAACCCTCTAATAATCTTACTGTTAGCATAACCTTGCCACAGGTGTGTCTGAGGATCTTGCGCAAGCCACACATCGACTTCACAACCCGCCACATGATTTTGCGATATATGTGCATTTTGTTCCAATAATGGACATTGTTTGCTTGCTAACATCAATAAACGTAAGACTTGTTCATAAGTCAAATCTGAACTGAATTGACTCGCTAGTGGCAACATATCCCGTTCTGTCTCAACTTTTTTGTTTAGTTGCTCACTACATTGTAACGGCACCGCTTTATTACTCTCAGTGACTTGACTTGCTAACAATGCTAGCGCTCGATCAAGGTGAGTAAAAAAGTATTTAACCTCTGTGAGTGTATTATAAGCACATAATGAAATACGACATGAACTAGGGATCCCCAATGCTTGTGTTAATGGCATCGCACAATGATGCCCTACTCGCAAAGCGATATGTGCTTCGTCTAATATCCGTAAAATATCATAAGCATCAACATCTTTAACCGTGAAACTAAATACGGGAACATGCTGGTCAGGCGTTAAATGATGATTAAATAAGTTGATCCGAGGGCGTTTAGCAAACTCTGCTTTGATAAAGTCATACAGCAGGGATTCTTGTTGTTTTATTTCAACCCGGTGCTCGCTTATATAATTAACCGCACTTGCCAGTGCTAAGACTCCTGGTACGTTTGGTGTGCCCGCTTCAAACTTCAAAGCTCCTGCCTGCCAAGTGCTTTGGGCTAATGTTACATGTTTTACCATTTCTCCACCGAGTTGTACTGGTGGTAATTTAGCTAAGATTTCAGGTTTAATATAGGCAAATCCTATCCCCATTGGTGCGAACATTTTATGCCCACTCGACACATAAATATCGCAATCTAACGCAGATACTGACACTGGGAAATGAGCTAGAGCTTGGGTGCCATCCACCACGGATACCGCATTACATTGACGTGCTTTTGCACATAATTCAGCAACAGGAAGTATACATCCCAAAGCATTTGATACATGTGCAAACGCAACTAAGGCTGTTTCATCTGTGATTTTGTTAATGAGTTCCGAATAATCAATACCACCTGAAAAATCAATATTTTGATAGGTTATGCGTAACCCCAAGCATTGAGCAAGCCTCTGCCATGGTAAAAGATTTGCATGATGTTCACTTTCCAAAAGTAAAATTTCTGTACCACACAAAATACCTGGTTCTAATTGTAAAGCTTGTGCGAATAAATTAAGACTATCGGTCGCACCTTTAGTCCAAATTATGGATTGAGCATCATCTGCTTGCACAAAACGAGCAACTGTTTCACGTGCTTTTTCAAATTTACTGGTAACACGACTTGCTAGGCCATAAGAAGAACGATGAACATTTGTATTATCGTTGACTAAACTTGCCATTACACAATCAATAACACACTGAGGTTTATGTGTTGTAGCTGCATTGTCTAGATAAACAATATCACTTTGTGTCTGAAAAAATGGGAAGTCGTCGCGTATCATAGTTATTGATTAAACAAAGTTTACATACTTTGATTTTCGCATGCCTATCACTTAAAACCAAATTAATCTAATGGTACACTTCATATTTTCTAAGCTGGCCACAGGCGTATCATGGTTGAGCCCCTCCCTTTTATCTTTAAGGATAATCTGTAACTATGACAGATCTAGAAATGTTTAGTCTTATTTTGTATCTCGGTATCTTTACTTATGTATGTAAACAAATTAACTGGGGTTATCTTATTGAACAAAAACACGTACAACACTTAATCTTTGGCTCCACCGCCGCATTGTTTTTCTTATGGACATTTAGGGCCGGTATCTATGAGGGTTTAAATGTACATTTCTTATGGCTCAGCGCATTAACTCTTACTTTGGGTTTTCGCTATGCTGTGCTTGTTACAGGTATTGTCTTGCTGGCGTTAACTATCGTCGGTAAAGAAACATGGACCATGTTTGGTGCTAATGGGCTATTTGGTTCATTAATACCCATTGTTTTAACCTACTCCATTTACAGTTTTGCTTTTCACCGTATACCAAGACATTTATTTGTTTACGTATTTTTATGTGGTTTCTTCCCAGGAGCGTTAATTATCGCTGTAAAAATGGGGTTATTAGGCGGTTTTTATGCACTTAATGGGATACATTCTTGGCAAATCGTTGTGGATAATTATGAAGTACTTATCCCATTGTTGTTATTCCCTGAGGCCATGCTAAATGGGATGACAATGACTTTATTGATTATTTACAAACCTCATTGGGTATACACGTGGAATGATGAAAGCTTTCTAGATCCAAAGAATTAATAGCAAACTATTTATCCTTGGGTTCTCAGGCAAAGTTGCTTGTTAACTCTAAAGGAACACTTTAAAGATAAACCCTCCAGGACATCAAGTCTTAAAAGGTTTTTTCTACCTAATATGTATTTTAGGATAAGCGCCAAGTATTCAATTATCGCGTGTAAAGGTTTATAGAAGATCTAAAATCTTCGCAAGATCTGATTTACCTGACTGAATTTCATCTTTAGTCAGTCCAGACACTTCATGAGGAAATACAATCCACTCATCAGTTTCTTTTATGTAGTAATCAGGCGTGACGTCAGTTTTATTGTTTTGTGGCTTATACCAAGGACAGGCAACCTTTATAGATTCGGGAGTGTTGTTGCGCATTTGCTGTTTGATCTGTTTCAATAAGGCTTCTACTGAACGGCCTGAATCAAACACATCATCAACGATTAATAGTTTATCGTTAGCATTTGCATTTTCAATTAAATAGTGCAAGCCGTGAACCTTTATCTCTCTTGATTGCTGACCAATCCCATAATAAGAAGAGGTTCTCACCGCAATGTGATCAGTCGCTGCGTCCTTGTATTCAAAATACTCTTGAACTGCAATACCAATTGGAGCACCACCTCGCCAAATACCAATTATAAAATCAGGTCTAAAACCACTTTCATATACTTGATGCGCTAAACGAAAAGAGTCTTCAAGTAATTCTTGTGCAGAAATAAAGTACTTATCCATTAGGGGTATCCTTGCTTAGAAGATGATATAACCTAATCATACTTTAGATGAGTAGCAGGTGTCACTTTTAACGCTTTAAGTGCTGAAGGAATGGTCGCTATTAAGCACAACAGCATAGCAAGTGAAACAATTCCTAAAATTTGTAAAGGTTTAATGAGTACTGGGATCGGGTCACCAGTAACAGCTAAGGCAATGGGTACTTGAAAAAATACTAATAAAGGATTGAGACAATAAACAGCAGTCATTCCCAAAAAAGTACCGAACAAGGTACCTTTTAAACTGTTAAACATGCCGTTAAAAACAAATACTTGCACTATTTGGCTTTGCGTAAAACCTTGAGTTTGTAAAATAGCGATGTCCGATTGTTTTTCTGTCACAACCATCACCAGAGCTGATATCACGTTAAATGCCGCTACTGCAATAACCAGTAACAACATCAGAGCCATCATGTTTTTTTCCATTTTAACAGCATCAAATAATGGACCTTGTTGTGTACGCCATGTGGAACTAACAAAATCCATTTCACTGTCTGATAAACTATCCGTCAAAACTTGATTAAAAGCAAAAGCATCATGTAGAAAAATTCGTGTTTCAGGTATGCGTTGCTTACTGAGGCGCTGAACATCAGCTAAAGCCATAAATGCCATGTCAGTATCCGCGCTAGACTGTAAACTAAACACCCCTGATACTGTGACTCTGCGCTGAACTGGCACTTGACCAAGAGGAGTAAAACGGCTTACCGTTGGAATTAATAAACGGATGCTATCCCCTACTTCAACATTTAATTTACGCGCCAGTGCTAATCCCAACACAATATTATATTTGCCAGGCTGTAAGGAATTTAACTGAGTAAGTAATGAAAAATGAGAATTCCCGTCATTAGTGACTATACCTTGTAGAACGACGCCTTTTAATTCTCCAGGAGTTTGGATCAAAGCTTGGGTAGTGACAAACGGAGAGCTTGCACGGACACCTTTATGCTGAGTAATTTTATCTAATGTGGTTTGAGGGGTTGTTGCAGCTAAAACGATATGCGGTACAACACCTAATACACGATCCTTAAGTTGTTGCTCAAGTCCATTCATAACAGACAAAACAACGATTAATGCTAAGATCCCTAAACTAAGGCCTAAAACCGAGAAAAAGTTAATAAAAGCTACAAAACTATTGCTGTTTTTGGTGTGGCTATAGCGAAAGCCAATTCGCGCCGATATAGGGATCATATAACATCAGTTTACCGAGTTGAGATTCAATATAGTACGTTATAACAGCTCCGACTGACAAGGATAAAGGTCTGTTATAAGTAGAAATGAGGATATCAGCATTAGACTTAATTTATTACTAGAAGTAAAAACTCAATGGTGGAGATTTCTTATGATCCCAAGTGGCCTGAATAGAGGTATAATATATTTTTGTATTTACTACCATTCGCGACGATGACCAAGAAAGTTGGTCTGCTTAACAAGACATCTATAAACTAAGCAAGTTCAGGCTCACAAACAAACTGAGATTTTTTCCTTTTTATGGCTAATTTATTCACTCCTACACTACCTAAAACTAAAGCCGATACTGCCAAACCACAAGTCTTGAGTTGGGGTAATCTAGCTGGTTCAAGTAGTGCACTAGCGATTGCTAATGCAATTCAGCAAGATGAACGACCAATCGTTTTACTGACACCTGATAGTCCATCGGCGCAACGCTTAGAACAAGAGATTTTGTTTTTCTTGGGCAGAGCAGCACATACTAGTCAAATCCAACTATTTCCTGATTGGGAAACATTGCCCTATGACCACTTTTCACCACACCAAGATATTGTATCACAACGTCTAGAAACGTTATTCGAGCTGACTAATCATAACCCCAAAGTTATTATCTTACCGGTAAATACTGCGATGCAAAGGCTCGCTCCTGTAGAATATCTTGCCCACTATGTATTATTTTTGAAAACCGGCCAAACGCTTGATATTGATAGTTTTCGCAGACAGTTAGAACAAGCTGGTTATTTACACGTTAATCAAGTAATGGCACATAGTGAGTTTAGTGTGCGCGGTAGCATTATAGATCTCTTCCCTATGGGGTCTGATAAGCCTTTTAGAATTGACTTATTTGATGATGAAATCGACAGCATTAGCTTTTTTAATACTAGTGACCAGCGCTCAGAAGAAAAAGTCAGTGAAATTAAGCTATTACCCGCTAGAGAATTTCCTACTGATCAAAATGCTCGAAAACAGTTCCGCGAAGCTTTTTTAGATACCTTTGATGAGAATAACACTAAAGAATCAGTCTTTTATCAAATCACTAAAGGCACCATGCCTGGTGGCGTTGAATATTATCTACCTTTATTTTTTAAAGAAACGGCGACGATTTTTGATTATTTACACGATAATACTTTATTGTTAATGCACGGTGATATTGAATTTGCAGCAAGTCGTTTTTGGAATGATATCAATCATCGATACGAACAATACCGATATAACCCAGTTCGTCCTTTATTACCTCCTGCACAATTATATACACCTGTGGAAGAACTTTTTGCTCAGTGCAAAAAATGGCCAAGAGTTACGCTCGATATTGGAACTTTACCAAATAAAGCTGGCAGAACTAATTTCAATATAGAACCGGTATTAGACATCGCTTTAGATGTGTCCCAAAAAACTCCAGCACAAGCACTGACGAATTTCATCAAAAAACAAAAAGCTTCAACCCGTGTTGTCTTTTGCGCAGAAACACAAGGTCGTCAAGAAAACCTATTACAAGTATTAAAGAAAACTCCTTTTTCTCCGAAGCTAATAAGCCACTTTTCAGATTATAAGGATCATTTAACCAGTATTGTCGTAGGTCGGGTTGAACATAGCTTTTGTATCCAACAAGGTAAAGATGACTCATTAATATTTATTACGGAAACACAGTTACTAGGTCATCAAGTTTCCTCACGCCGTCGTCGTGATAAGCGAAAAGCCACTGACGAAAGTGCGATAGTGCGTAATTTAGCTGAACTCAGCACTGGACAACCTATAGTTCATTTGGAGCATGGGGTTGGCCGTTTCCTCGGTTTAGAAACACTAAACGCTAGCGGTATAAATACCGAGTTTGTTGCACTTGAATATGCCAAAGGGGCCAAATTATATGTGCCTGTTGCTTATCTCAACCAAATATCCCGTTATAGTGGTGGTGATCCAGATACAGCACCACTGCATACTTTAGGTAAAGATACGTGGAGTAAAGCTAAAGAAAAAGCGGCTAAAAAAGTACGAGATGTTGCTGCAGAACTTTTAAATGTATACGCCAAGAGGGCTGCCAAACCGGGTTATGCTCATAAGATTGAATGGAGTGAATACCAAAAATTTGCCAATAGCTTTCCATTTGAAGAAACCCCCGATCAATCCCAAGCAATTTCAGCCGTTATCAATGATATGGGCATGCCCAGTGCAATGGATCGTCTAGTCTGTGGTGATGTTGGTTTTGGAAAAACCGAAGTTGCGATGCGCGCAGCCTTTATAGCAGCTCATCACGGGAAACAAGTAGCTATCTTAGTTCCAACAACATTACTTGCTCAACAACACTTTGAAAACTTTGTGAATCGCTTTAGTGATTGGCCATTTAACATACAAGTTATTTCTCGCTTTGTTAGCGCCAAGGATCAAAAAAGTGTCATGACTGGTCTAACTGATGGCACTGTAGATATCGTAGTTGGCACGCATAAACTGCTGCAAAACGATATTGTATTTGCTGATTTAGGTTTAGTGATCATTGATGAGGAGCATCGCTTTGGTGTGCGTCAAAAAGATAAATTTAAAGCACTTCGCAATGATGTAGATATTCTGACCCTTACGGCAACCCCAATTCCACGAACACTTAATATGGCCATGAGTGGGATGCGTGACTTATCTATCATCGCAACACCGCCAGCCAAACGTTTACCGATCAAAACGTTCGTCATTAAACGTAACCAAGAGATAATTCGCGAAGCTATAATGCGTGAGATATTACGTGGTGGTCAGGTGTATTTTTTACACAATGATATTGATACTATCGCAAGCACCTTAGAAGAGTTACAAGGCATTGTTCCAGAAGCACGGATTGCGATTGGTCATGGACAAATGCGAGAACGAGAACTAGAAAGAGTAATGGATGACTTCTATCATCAACGTTACAACGTACTGTTGTGTACTACTATTATTGAAACAGGGATAGATGTACCATCGGCGAATACAATCATCATGGACCGAGCTGATCATCTAGGCTTAGCACAGTTACACCAATTACGTGGTCGTGTAGGTCGTTCACATCACCAAGCCTACGCTTATTTATTAACACCACACCCGCGTCGTATGACTAAAGATTCAATTAAACGTTTAGAAGCAATAGCCTCATTAGAAGACCTAGGTTCAGGTTTTGCACTAGCGACACATGATCTTGAAATACGTGGCGCTGGCGAGTTACTCGGTGATGGCCAATCTGGCCAAATAGCATCAGTTGGCTTTAGTTTATATATGGAAATGTTGGACAAAGCAGTTGCAGCTATCCGTTCTGGTAAAGAGCCCGATATCGATTTTGTCGCAACTGAACAAGCGGATGTAGAATTACAAATACCAACACTATTCCCAGAAAAATACATTGGTGATATTAACCTGCGTTTATCTTTGTACAAGCGACTAGCTTCATGTAAAGACAAGCATGAAATTGATGAGCTACAAGTAGAGTTAATTGACCGCTTTGGCTTATTACCGGAACCAGCTAAACACCTTATACAAGTTACTGAGTTTAAACTCTTGGCAGATATTATTGGTATTAAGAAAATTGAAGCATCTGCTCAAGGTGGTTTGGTCGAATTTAAACAAGATGCACGAATTGATCCTGGTTACTTAATAAAAATGATTCAGCAACACCCAACCATGTATCGATTTGATGGTCCGACTCGATTGAAAGTCGTTAAAGAATGCCAATTTGCCCAAGCTCGTGTAGACTGGGTGGAACAACTTTTAGCAAGCTTAATGGATGAAGGGTTAACCGCTTGAACAAGAAAATGAATACTTCTTCGAGTACTCAAAGTCGACGATTATTAAACTACTCTATACTGTGTGTATTAACTAGTTTTGTCACATTATTTGGAGTAGCATTCGATACAAAAGCTCAAAACGCACCAGATTGGTGGTTTGATGTTGAACTCTTGATCATAAAAAATAAGCAAGGGGAGTCAAAGCAAAACGAAGTCTTTCAACAAAATACTACTAATAAACTAGATTATAGTTACGCACTTATGAATGACTTTTTACAACCAGATGTAAATGCGGTTGCACAGCATCTACCAAAGTGTATTGAGTTTGGCATGCTAGAATCACTGTGCCAACCAGAACCGACATTCGTTGATTTTTTAGTAGAGTGGTTGGGAAACTCAAAGACTGATGACAATGCCCCCTTTCTAAATTCATATGAAAAATTACCTATTTTCTATGATGGCTATATACCCTATTATTCAACTAAGCCTCACTTTTTACCTAAATCATCCTTAGCATTAAGTTCGTTGTATGATGACATACGCTCTGATAAAACAATGACCCCTTTACTGCATGTAGCTTGGCGCCAACCTGTAGCAGAAGGTGAAGAAAATGCTCCATTTCACAGGATTCAAGCGGGAGAAAATCTCAATTATCAAATACGTAATGATGTCGGGCCTATCAGGGTTTTATTCTCAAATGATGTTATTGATGAAAATGTGACACGCTTTGATAAGTTAGAAACTAATCTTGATATTAGCAGTGCAGAAATGAATCTTGAAAATCCAGTTACATCAGAACCCAATGTCCCAGCGTCCCTTGTGACCCAAATACAACAAAATTTAACTGCACCTGAGAATGTTAAATATACGGTAAATACTGACCAGCTATCCACTGAAGAAATCTCAAATAGACCTATTTTCGAGATCGATGGAGGACTCAAGGTTTTTATTAAATATTATAGTGGTGTGCCCTATCTACATGTAGTCGGTGATATTTTGTTTGCAAGTAAAGATCCAAATACGGGACAAATCGCCTTTTATGAATTCCAACAACGCAGGCGCGTTATTTCCAAGCAGATCCATTATTTTGACCACCCTTACTTTGGACTTGTAGTCACATTAACTAGGCATAGACGTTCAGTACCACAGGAATAATAAATGAAAATATATACTAAATCAGGCGACCAAGGTGAAACACAAGTTTATGCTTCTGAAGTTTTACGCAAACCAAAAGATGATGCTCTTTTGCAATGTTATGGCACATTAGATGAACTAAATTCTCATATCGGTTTGTTACTGGCTTACTTGAACAACAATCGAGTTCCTGTAGATGAAAACATAGTTTCTGATGAACAAGGTAAACCAAATATTGAGCCAGCAAGTCACAACTTAAAAAATAGCTTTATATTTACCAAAAGTCAGCTTAATGACGATTATATAATTGCAGTATTTTTACAAATCCAAAAAGATATTTTTAATATAGGCTTTGCATTATCGAATAACAGTCAGCTACAAAATGAATCTGTAGATTGGCTCGAAAATCTGATTGATTCTATGACCAAAATACTTCCTCCACAGACTCGATTTATTTTACCTGGAGGGGGGCTAATAGCCTCACAAACGCATATTTGCAGGACTGTGGCTAGGCGAGCAGAACGTGAATTAGTCAGTCTTAGTTCTCATCATGAGTGTGCGCCTGTAGTGTTACAATACATGAATCGTCTATCTGATACTTTGTTTGTCTTTGCACGCTGGGCTAATCACGTGAGTGGAATTGCTGATACAGAGATCTAAGTTATTTATCCACTTATCAATTAATATATGCCATTACTCTGTATATACTTTACTGAGGTTTTGTATGTATCGTTTCCACTGATACTTTCATCGTACAAGAAAGTGTTTGCTAGCAATTGCTTAACTTTATTTGAATAAGACGATAAGTGCTCCTTGGTATGCCCAAGATTGTCTAACACATGCACCGCCTCATTTTGATTATTGCATATAAGTGCCATATCACAACCAGCAGTCAGCGCCATTTGAACACGTTCCAGCATGCTTCCTCCTTGAGTTGCTGCATGCATAGATAAATCATCGGAAAATATAACGCCAGAAAATGCATAACGTTGACGTATTATACTTTGCAGCCATGTTTGTGAAAAACCTGCAGGTAGTTCATCTACTTGAGGATACACAACGTGCGCAGGCATTATGCCAGCCAAACGATTAGCGCTCATGAGCTGGGTGAAAATCGCCATATCATTACTAAAGATTTCTTCTGCAGGGCGAGGGTCAATGGGCATAGCTATATGAGAATCCGCTAGAACATTACCATGACCAGGAAAATGCTTTCCGATAGCCCCCATATTTAAACTATTTAAGCCTTTGATAAAAGCAGATGCAAGACTTAATACTTGCTTAGGATCATCTGAGAAACTACGGCACTGTATTACTTCTGAAATACCATCTAAATCAAGCACTGGAGCAAATGTTAAATCGACGCCACGGGATAAACACTCAGTAGCAATGACCATACCACATGCATAGGCAAGTTGTTCTGGCTTGGCAGTGTTTTTAATAGTCCGTAAAGCTGGGATTTTAGTAAAACCATCTGTAAAACGTTGAACTCTACCGCCCTCTTGATCAACCGCAATCAAAATATCATGAGGACATGCTGTTCTAATTTGCTGAGTAAGATGCTGTAATTGTTGCGGATCGAAATAATTACGCGCAAATAAAATAACACCACCCACTAGAGGATGTTTTAATATTTCACACTCTTGTGAAGAAAGTTCATAAGCAGCGACATCAAGCATTATTGGATGCATTTAAAACCCTTTTTGTTATTCGTCTTTGTTTATTCTTTCAAGCCAAATAGCTCTAGCTGTTTCCATATGGGTTTTATTTGCTATTTGATTCTGCTCAGAAGCAATCTCTGTAGCAATTTCTTGTAAAATATCATCTCTTTTTGCAAATAATGCTTCAGCTGAGGCAAATAAGTCTTTTGCCTCTGGGTATTTTTCCTTAATAGGAGTCAAATCCCCTAGGTTTTGATAGGTCTTTTCTACCTCTAGCTCAAACCACTCACGAGCAGCATTAAATCTTAAATAAGTAAGTAGGCGTGGGGAGTTAATAAAATCAATATCTGCAGTTGACATATTCAACTGTCTGGCAGTATCCAACAGCTTTGCTTGTAGAGGAATAAGGTCAGCTGGTGAGTCGTATTTATAAGCTGTTAGAGCTAACAATCTGACCTCTTCAACACTTAATAAAGTTTCAAGTGAAACCGTATGCTTAGAGGGATTATAAGAGTCAGATACTTGTTGTGAATCGTTTATTAAATATAAATGAAAGCCAATTGCAACTAGTGCAATCAGCAAAAGAAAAAGAAGTACCACTAGGTACCTCTTTAACGTTTTAACTAAAAAATGAGACAGAGAATTAGTCCTTTACAATTTCGACCCTAGACTTTAATTTCTGACCAGGTTTAAAGGTCACAACACGCCTTGCTTTAATTGGAATATCTTCGCCTGTTTTAGGGTTGCGCCCAGGACGCTCGCTTTTAGTCCGTAAATCAAAGTTACCAAAACCTGATAATTTGACTTGCTCCCCAGCTTCAAGACAAGACTTGATTTCCTCGAAAAAAGCTTCGACTAGATCCTTAGCATCTTTCTTATTTAACCCAAACTTATCAAAAAGATGTTCCGCCATTTCTGCTTTGGTTAAAGCCATATTCTTAATCTCTTAAAGTTGCATCCACTGTATTTTTTAAGCCCGAAACCACCTTTTCCATACAAGCTTGAATGTCAGCTTCTTCAAGTGTTTTTTCAGGATCAGAAAAAGTTAAAGTCATTGCCAAGCTTTTCAAGCCTTCTGCAATGCCATCTCCGGTGTATATATCAAATAAAGTTAAGTCAACTAATTGCTTCACACCGAGATTGTCGATTGTACATCTTACGTCAGCATAACTAACTTCATCTTTAACTACAATAGCTATATCTCGTCTGTTCGTAGGATATTTAGAAATTAATTTAGCTCTAGGTAAAGTACGTTCTAATATAACTGACTGTGCTATCTCAAATACAAATACATTTGCTTGTAAACCGAATAGTTTCATAAATTGTGGATGTAATGCACCAACAAAACCAACAACTTCACCGTTAAAACAAATATCAGCACCTTGACCAGGATGTAAAAATTCGGACGTAGAACGCTGGAAACTGAATTTTGTAGCTAAACCAGTTAAGCTAAGAAGTCGTTCAATATCACTTTTTACTGTAAAGAAATCTACGGGATTAGAACCAGCCCATGATTCAGACTTTTCTGTACCTGAAACAACACCAGCGAGAACGGGAATTTGAGCTACACCGTTTGCCAAGGCACTATCTGGAATAAATTTCAATCCAGTTTCAAAAATACGTACTCGTGATTGTTTGCGTTTTTGGTTATAACTTACAGTATCGATTAAGCCTGTAAGTAAACTAACACGCATAGCCGACATATCGCTAGAAATAGGATGAGGTAAGATAAATGCGTCTATCTCTGGGAATAAAGCTGACTGTTTTTTTGGGTCGACAAATGAATAAGTGATTGCTTCGTCATAGCCTTGCTGTAATAAGACTTGTTTCAAAGTACCTAAGTCCAAAGTCGTTTCACTGCTTGATAACATATTTAAAGAAGCAACAGGTGCTGCATTAGGGATCTCGTTGTACCCATAGACTCTAGCAACTTCTTCGATTAAATCTTCTTCTATATTGATATCAAAACGATAGGTAGGTACAGAAACAGACCAACAACCATCATTGTAGGTAATGGTAAAACCAAGTCTTTCTAAAATTTCACTAACCACCTCTGTTGCAAACTCAATACCGATCACTTTTTGTAATCGTGCTTTACGCAAAGTTACATTTTTAGGTTGTGGCACAAATTCAAGACTTTCGGTAATGACGACAGGCCCGACCTCACCACCAACAATACTAGTCAATAAGGCGGTTGCACGTTCCATTGCAGTTTCTTGTAAACTAGGATCTACACCTCTTTCATAACGGTGCGATGCATCTGTATGTAAACCATATTGACGGGCTTTGCCTAAAATAGCATCTCGAGTAAAATAAGCACTCTCTAGGATGATATCCGTAGTGCTTGTTGTAACACCAGAAGCAAGTCCACCAAAAATCCCTGCTAAAGCTAGTGGCTTTTCCGTGTCAGCAATTACCAATGTATTCGGTTGAATAGTTACCTCGTTCTCATCTAATAAAACCAGCTTCTCTTCTGGCTTTGCTAAACGCACGTGAATATCTCCGGCAATAGTACTCGCATCGAAGGCATGCATTGGATGTCCTAACTCTAACAAAACATAATTAGTCACATCTACAACAGGATCAATAGAGCGAATACCTGAACGACGAAGTTTTTCCGAAAGCCATAATGGAGAAGAAATAGAGAGATCAACGTTCTTTATGACACGACTAACATAGCGCGGACAAGCTTGAGGTGCATCTAATACAACTTTTTTTGTATCCTCAATAGACGCTGGAACTGCTGTAATTTCAGGTTCATTTACAGTAAGTTGATTTAACACACCTACTTCCCTAGCCACACCACGTAAGCCTAAGCAATCTGCACGGTTTGGAGTAAGATCAATTTCAATAGCCGTATCATTTAAATCTAAATATTCACGTAAGTCTTGACCGATTGGCGCTTCAGCAGGTAGCTCTAGAATACCGTCATGGTCGTCACTGATACCTAACTCAGAAAAACTGCACAACATACCAAATGATGGTTGGCCACGTAATTTAGCCTTTTTAATTTTAAAGTTACCTGGCAATATCGCACCAACACAAGCAACCGCCACTTTAAGGCCTTGACGACAGTTAGGCGCACCACACACAATATCAAGTAATTCATCAGCACCAATATCGATCTTAGTCACTCTTAATTTGTCAGCATCAGGATGCTGACCACATTCAACAACGTGCCCAACAACGACGCCACTAAATTCGCCAGCGACAGGCTCAAGACCATCTACTTCTAAACCAGCCATACTTATTTGTTCAGCAAGACTTTGTGTATCAATAGCCGGGTTCACCCATTCGCGTAACCACTTTTCAGAAAAAATCATTGCAAAACTCCTTAGTTGAACTGCTTAAGAAAACGTAAATCGTTTTCGAAGAATGCGCGTAAATCATTTACGCCATAGCGCAGCATAGTCAAACGCTCAACACCCATACCAAACGCGAAACCTGTGAATTCTTCTGGATCGATACCAACAGAGCGCAGTACATTCGGGTGCACCATGCCACAGCCTAACACTTCAAGCCATTTGCCATTCTCCCCCATTACATCCACTTCTGCTGATGGTTCTGTAAATGGGAAATAAGATGGACGGAAACGCACTTGTAAGTCTTGTTCAAAAAAGTGCTGTAGGAAGTCGTGTAATATGCCCTTCAATTCGGTAAAAGAAACATTTTTATCCACCATCAAACCTTCCACTTGGTGAAACATTGGGGTGTGTGTCTGATCATAGTCATTGCGGTATACACGACCTGGAGAGATGATACGCAATGGTGGTTTTTCAGCTTCCATCGTGCGAATTTGCACACCAGAAGTTTGCGTGCGTAACATCATGTCGGGATTAAAATAAAACGTATCATGATCGGCTCGGGCCGGATGATTCTTAGGGATATTTAAAGCATCAAAATTATGAAAACCATCTTCGATTTCTGGGCCAGTTTTAGTAGCAAAACCTAACTCACCGAAGAATTGTTCAATGCGTGCAATCGTTCTTGAAACAGGGTGCAAGTTACCAATGTCTTGTGCGTTGCTAGGTAATGTTACGTCAACGGATTCAGCTGCAAGCTTGGCATTCATTTCAGCTAACTTTAAAGCCTCAATTTTAGTACTTAATAGACCTTGAATTTCTTGCTTGGCGACATTGATTTTTTGACCGGCTAAAGGACGTTCTTCATTAGATAATTTTCCTAAGCCTTTTAATAGATCAGTCAACTTACCTTTTTTACCCATGTAGTCGACACGAACAGCTTCTAATGTCGCAACATCTTGTGCGTTTTCAATCTCAGCTTTTGCTTGATTGAGAATAGTTTCTAAATCCATGATATCCCCGAGTGGAAGTGGATGTTAAATCAAAATAATCGGAGTATTTTACACGAATAATAGATTGAATTCACAGGGAAAAAATAGATTTTGGAGGGATAGATAAAAAAAAACGGTGAGTATCCTACTCACCGTTTCCCAAAAACTTAAACTTGCTTAAAATTTATGCTAATGCACCCTTAGCCGTTTCGACTAATGCGCTAAAAGCAACTTTATCGTGAACTGCGATGTCGGCAAGGATCTTACGATCAATCTCAACAGACGCTTTCTTTAAACCGTTAATGAAACGGCTGTACGATAAACCATTTTGACGTGATGCCGCATTGATACGTGCAATCCATAACTGACGGAATTGACGTTTTCTTTGACGACGGTCACGATATGCATATTGACCAGCTTTCGTTACTGCCTGTACAGCTACGCGATAAACACGTGAACGTGCACCGTAATAACCTTTGGCCTGCTTTAATACTTTTTTATGACGAGCGCGAGCTACTACGCCGCGTTTTACTCTAGCCATGATTCAGTCTCCTGTCTTAAACGTAAGGTAACATGCGTTGGATAAGCTTAGTATCCGAAACATGAACTAATTTTTTGCCACGTAAATGGCGTTTACGCTTAGTACTCTTCTTAGTCAGAATGTGACGTAAGTGAGACTGCTTCGATTTGAAACGACCAGACGCTGTCTTACGAAAACGCTTAGCTGCTCCAGAGTTGGATTTCATTTTAGGCATTGCTAAAACTCCGCATTGTTATAGTAAACCGAATATTTTGCAGATATACCGGTGGTTAAAATTTGTAGGTCGGTGTTATTAATGTGCAGTTAATAAACTTGTAAACCGAGACTACTTCTTATGTGGGGCCAACACCATAATCATTTGTCTTCCCTCAACACGGTTGGGGAAAGATTCACAATTTGCAAGTTCTTCTAAATCCGCTCTAACACGTTTTAAAAGAGTAATTGCGATGTCTTGGTGAGCCATTTCACGTCCGCGAAAACGGATTGTGACTTTAGCTTTATCACCAGCCTCCAGAAAGCGACGCAGGTTGCGCAGTTTGACCTGGTAATCGCCTTCATCAGTGCCAGGGCGAAATTTAATCTCCTTGACCTGAATTTGCTTTTGCTTTTTCTTTTGCTCTTTAAGAGCTTTGCTTTTCTCGAAAAGGAATTTCCCATAATCCATGACTTTACAGACAGGTGGTTGGGCGTTCGGGCTGATTTCTACCAAGTCCAAACTATTTTGATCTGCTAATGCCTGAGCTTCGCTCAAAGACACAACACCGATTTGTTCACCATCTTTTCCCACTAAACGAACTTCGTTTACTGTGATTTCATCATTGATTCGAGCTTTATCGCTCTGAGCCTTATTATTAGCGCCTTTAATGAGCTATTCCTCCAAGAGATTTAATTAAGTACTTTATCTGCGATGTCTTGTTGGGCTTTAGCTAAGAAATCTGCCAATGGCATTTTTCCTAAATCATCGCCCTTTCTATTCCTTACTGCAACTTCACCAGCTTCCATTTCTTTATCACCGATAACTAACATGTAAGGAACACGCTTCAAAGTGTGTTCGCGGATTTTAAAGCCAATCTTCTCATTTCTCAAGTCCGGTTTGACTCTAATTCCACTTTCAGCCAAAGATTTTACCACTTTTTCGCAGTAATCGCTCTGTTTATCTGTAATATTTAATACAACCACCTGAGTTGGGGCTAACCATGTCGGGAAAAATCCGGCATATTCTTCAGTTAATATACCAATAAATCGTTCTAATGAACCCAATATCGCACGGTGAATCATAACCGGTACTTTGCGTTCACCATCTTCTGCCACGTAAGTTGATCCTAAACGACCAGGCATTGAAAAGTCTAGTTGTACGGTGCCGCACTGCCATGCACGGTCTAAACAATCATACAAGGTGAATTCAATTTTTGGTCCGTAGAAAGCACCCTCACCTGGCTGGTACGCAAACTCTATATCATTAGCTTGTAAAGCTTCTGCTAAAGCCGCCTCTGATTTATCCCAAATCTCGTCACTACCTACACGCTGTTCAGGACGCGTCGACAACTTAACGACAATCTTTTCAAAACCAAATGTTGCATACGTTTCATAAACCATCTTGATACAAGCGGATACTTCATCAAGAATTTGTTCTTCGGTACAGAAAATATGCGCATCGTCTTGAGTAAAACCTCTAACGCGCATTAATCCATGTAATGCACCAGAAGGCTCGTTGCGATGACAACAACCAAATTCCGCCATACGCAAAGGTAAGTCACGGTAAGACTTAAGGCCTTGATTAAAGATCTGCACGTGACCAGGACAGTTCATAGGTTTTACAGCATACTCGCGCTTTTCTGATTCTGTGGTAAACATGTTTTGTGCATATTTATCCCAGTGACCGGATTTTTCCCAAAGTACACGATCCATCATCAAAGGACCTTTTACTTCCTGATAAGCAAATTGACGTAGTTTTTTACGTACATATGCCTCTAATTCAGTATAAATAGTCCAACCGTCATTATGCCAAAACACCATACCGGGTGCTTCTTCTTGCCAATGGAATAAATCAAGAGTTTTTCCAATTTTGCGATGATCTCGTTTTTCAGCTTCTTCTAGGCGATTTAAATATGCCTTTAACTGCTTTTTATCTGCCCATGCTGTACCGTATATACGTTGCAACATCTTATTGTCAGCATCACCACGCCAGTAAGCTCCAGCGACCTTCTGGATTTTAAAGTTTTGACAGAAACGCATATTAGGAACGTGTGGACCACGACACATATCGACGTATTCTTCATGAATATATAGCGCCGGCGTTTCTTCTTTGCCGATATTTTCCTCAAGGATCTGCATTTTGTATGCTTCACCGCGGTCGGCAAATTTATCATATGCAGTTTGCCACGACCCAACTTGCTTAACCACATTGTATGAAGTCTTGGCTAATTCAAGCATACGCTTTTCAATTTTATCTAAATCGTCCTGGGTCAAAGAGTGATCCAAGTCCACGTCGTAATAAAAGCCATTATCAATAACTGGACCTATAGCCATTTTTACATCTGGAAAAAGTTGTTTTATGGCATGACCTATCAAATGGGCACACGAGTGACGAATTATTTCTAATCCTTCATCATCTTTAGCAGTAATGATTTGCAGGTGAGCATCTTCAGTAATTAAATCAACGGCATCAGCTAGAACACCATTAATTTTACCAGCGATCGTCGCTTTGGCTAAACCAGGACCAATATCGTTAGCAACATCAAGGATTGAAACCGCTTCAGCAAAGCTTCTATGTGAACCATCAGGAAGAGTTATAACGGGCATGTAATTTCCTATAACAGTGGTGACACCTACGAAGTGCCACTTGTGTAAATAAAAACACCCTGCTAAAACGCAAGGTGCTACAATGTAGTATATTATATAGATATTGGCACTCAGCTTGCAAACAATACTTATGAGTAGTCTATGCCACTATGTACTTAGTATTGAGCACATCGGAAATGATAATGTGCATACACAATGTTTATAATTTAGCCGAACATAGAGATTTTTAATGTCGTATTTAAGTACATCACTCGTTTATTTACGTAAGTGTCTACTCGTAGCTATACTAGCCATTTTAGTTCCCATTTTTTTTGCCAACGCAGAACTTTCCAAAACAACGGATGAGGTTAATTCTTTCATAAAACCAGATTGGAATAGTACAGAAAAGAATAAAATTTTAATTAGTGTAAAAAAAGTGTCTGAGGAACATTTTTCTGTTAATGCAAAAATGTATGTTAAAGCTGATACAAAAGCTTTTTTTACCTTACTAGAATCAGCTGGCAAAGATTGTAGCTGGCTGGCGTCTTGCAAAAAAATTACAATATTAGATAAATCCCTGCCCCAGTTTAGGTATGTGCATACTGTATTTTCTAGTCCTTGGCCTGCTAAAGACAGAGAAATGTACACACGTTCAGAACATGTTTTCCACCCTGAAACACAAGACCTTTCTATATTGATATCGGATATATCTGACCAGTACCCAGATACTCCAGGGGTATTGAAACTCAAGGGGGTCTCAGCTCAATGGTCAATGACCCATCAGTTTGGACCGTGGTATGAATTAAATTATTTAGCTGAGGCGACTGTAGGGGGATGGATCCCTAGTTGGTTATCAAAAAATTTATTGATCTCATCAACCGAAAAAACGTTTAAAGGTATACGTGAACGTCTGCATTAATGTGTTTAATATGTCTGTCTGGAACCAATTACAAAAATATAAAATACTGATCTTACTCTGTGTTAGTCTTTTTATTATAGGTTGTACCGGTAAATCGGATCTAGAATCCGCCACTGAAAAATATGCTGAACGCTTGGCTAGAGTATTGAAGACGGATATCAGTCTTACCCAACCTTCCCTAATTCTTAATTATCCAAACGCATCTGAACGGGCCCTTACCATTCCAGAAAAAACACTTAAGTTATCTGAATTTTACGCTATTAATAATTGCCCTTTAGCCCCTCTTATTGCCCAACGCAATACCGCCTTAGGGAAAGTTGAATCTCCCTCAAGAAGGTATATTTATGAACTAAAGTTACTTGATGCCTTGGCGATATGTAGTCAACAAGTCACTCCTGATAACCATCTTATTGGCAAAAAGTTAAATGATTTAATCGCCTATAAAAAACAAATCCTCCCTATGGTTAGGGCTAGATTATTACAAGATTCTGAGGCTGTGAGATTAGGCACTGGATTTACTCGAGAATTTTTATCAGTGGAAGATAAAACTAAAAGCCATGGGTTTACTGAAACTTTATATGCATTACAATTTTTAAGCCAGCTAGAAACCTTCAAAAATTTATCTAATAAAGACTTAGAGATACATTTGGAAGCATTAGAAAAATATCGCCTACCCGCCAAAATGTGGCGCACACAAAAATACATTATTAATACCCTCCCTCAGATAACACAAAGCCTACAAAGATATTCTAAAACCATGTCATGCTCTAATGATACGGAGCAGCAGTTACAAATATTACGAAATATTTTAAACTTGTTTTTTGTAGATAAAATTCAAGCAATCGGTGGCAGACTTAATTCATATCACTACCAGTTTACCCCTTTACTAGACCAAGTTCGTGATTCCACATATATTGCTGAATCAGTAAAAGCTTACTGGTATAAACAAACACATACCGAATTTTCACAATATCAAGAAGTTATTAAAGAGCATGTGAGTGCTTGGCAAGTTCTTTTTAAGCAATGTACCATTAATTAATACGGTCCAAACACTATTTGTGGGTTATTCCATGATGATCGCCATACTTTGCCATGATGAACATAATAAATGGTTTCTTCATCAATCACTGCTCTGTCATTGTAGTTGCCATAACCATCATCACTGGTAAAGTCTGGCGCTACATTACCTGGGTTCAACAATCGTCCCTTGCCCTCTAAATCAGCCGAAAATAAAGCCATGAAAGTACTTCCCGTATCTTCGTATAAACCCTCAGCGTTGATAGTGTATGTATAGGTTTGTATGGGGACAGCAAACCAATGCTCTGTCTCTGATTTAGCAAGATAAGTCAGAGCCTTATAAGAAAACTCAGCAGGGGTGCCACTTTCTGGAAACACATATTCATTAACAATTCTTGGGATGCCAGACACATCAAATAAAGCGATTTTAGTTCCTTCCTGTATAGCTTCTTCACTCATGGTTTGAGAGTTAGGCGGCTCCAGAAAACGGTTTGGGTCGATATTTTGCCCAATGCCTAACACATAATTTTCATTGAGGGGGTGTAAATAAGAAGAGTAACCAGGCATTTCCAGCTCTCCTTGGATTAATGGACGCGCTGGATTACTAAGATCTATAACGTATAAGGGGTCAATCCGCTCAAAAGTAACTATATAAACTTTGTTATCAAAAAATCGAACTGCTGTAATGTCTTCATTTGGTTTACCAATTTCAATACTGCTTTGTAAATCTGGAAGTTGGCCAATTTTGCGTAACTCTCTATCATTTGCATTTAATGAAAATACCGATAAATAATGGTCAAATCTATCCGCAACGTCAGCTGTAAATTCAGTTGTCACCAGAAAAAGGTTTTCGCCCTTTTGCTTAAAACGCAGCTGTGGATTTTGCCACCCTACTGTACCACGAGCAAATGCTGTTCCATTGTATTGAGACTTGCCTTCAGGATTGAGCTCAAAATGATGAACTACAGTACTATTTTGTGGTTGATTACTCGTACTAAAGCCCTCGGTAGTAGCATATAAGAAAATATCCTGAGCAGATACATATACATCATCAAACCATCCATTAACACATATAGATGAAAAGTTATTAGGATCATTAATATCAAGACTAGTGATTGTAACAAGCCCTAAGGTTCCGTCCTTCAATGACTGATTTTCTGGGATAAAGCAACTATTAGCATTAACTAAAGCTCCATTCATTAATTGACCATTTTGCTCCAATGAATATTGAGGCAAAAAATCAAATATATCTAACTCTTTAATAGTGGATAAAACTTCGGCTTTTTGCACATCTGAAGTGGCTAGTGGAACATTTGGAGTATTAGCAAAACTGCTGATCAAAATAATTTTATCACCAATGCGTCTCGATGAAAGTAAACGTCCATCTCCAGTAAATGTGAAGCTAGGAAGAGTTTGCCCAGTATTTTCTAACTCATGCAAATCAATTGAGAACTTAGGTGCACCGGATACATAAATGGAACGTTGATCAAAATACATCAGCTCTGCAGACTTACCAATCGTAATGACTTTATTATCGGTAATATATATTTCCGATTGCCTAATATCATTATTCGTATCAACAAATGATAAGGTATGCGTTTGTATTAATTCTTTATTAGGTTGTTTTTCTAATACTCGAATAATCTGTTCTTCAGGATAATAGAAACCTGGTGATGTAAAGTCAGCTTTATCACTCTTACTTTGAGTAAAATCAGTGGGTGTTTGAGTGGTCAATACAAATAATTTTTCTCCGTCATATTTAATAATATCACTTTCATCTACCCCTAATTCTTGGGTAATTGTCTGAGAATAGTTTCTTGAAGTACTTACTTCAGAAGCAGCTACCATCTCATTGTCAGTACTATTTACAGAGGAAACACTTTGATAAAAAAGGCCATTTTGCTGTGATTGCAATAAACGTTCACGCGATACAGGGACTAATTTCGCTAGCGCAGTTTTAGGGGGATTAATTGTAGGAATCTGTACTTCATTTTCGGTAACTGTTTGTATCTCGGTTGTCGATGTGCCACCACAACCTAATAATAAAACAGCACACGCTCCAATAACAAATTTAAAAATTTTCATAATAAACAGGCTCTAGCCCAAACATGCCTACAACTTAACAATAAAAAAACCAACGAACAAGGTGAATTGAAAAGGAATGATTTAAGTCTGCTAATTGATTAATCGTGAAAGATGCAGATATTTTCTTAATACGAACAGAACATCGAATTATTTATCAGACTCGCAACCCAAGCTAAGGATTAAACAGTCGTTTTAGTATTAACTAGTTAGTCTAAGACTTATTAATTGAATTAAAAAGCACCTTTCTGAGACTAAGAAAGGTGCTCTTAACATAAAAAGTTCTAGATTATAAAGAGTGAATTACAACTGCTTCAAACGAACTGCAGCCCCACCGGCTCCAGCTAATCGTAACTTCAATTTATCACCTCGTTTTACTTGCTTTTTCTCTATGACGATATCGTATGGATTTGTACGAAAATCTGCTTTATCACCGTCACGATATACTTGAGCTTCATAGCTTGCTTGAGGATCTAAGAAATCTAGCAAAATGCTAATCTCGCGTTCATTTTGGTCTGTAATCGCACCGATATACCAATCATTACCTGTATACTGACGATGTTTTTTCTCTTTACGCGCAATAACAACATACTGTCCCACCTCACCTTGTAAAGCTTTGGTAATTTCCCAGTCAGTAGGAACATCCTTTATAAATTGAAATGGCGCGAGATTATTTTCATAGTTTTCAGGTAAGTCTGCCGCCATTTGTATTGGGCTGTATAACACGACATATTGTGCTAGTTGCCGAGCAATGGTACTTAATGGGCGTAGGAATTCTTTATTACCCCATTCTGGGCCACCTTCATTAATGCGCTCATAGCTCATGTCAAATATGCCTGGCGTAAAATCCATCGGACCGGATAACATGCGTGTAAATGCTAATAGTGGGATATGATTTGGCGGATTAGGTGGCGCCCAACCAGAATTATATTCTTGTCCTCTAGCACTTTCGCGTGAAATCCAGTTTGGATAGGTTCTACGTAATCCAGTATCTTTTACAGATTCATGGGTATTGATAGAAAGTTGGTATTTTGCTGCAGTGCTTACGTTCTTGACAAAATGATTCACGACGTCTTGGCTATCAGTATATTCATATTTCATAACCCCATTTTCATCAAGTCGCTTAAGGTTTTGACCATGAGCAACATAACCCGTTTTGATCTGCTCAACGCCTACTTTTTGGTATAAAGCAAAGCCGTCTTCCATTTGCTTTTCATAGTTCGTAATACCACCCGATGTTTCATGATGTCCGATTAATTTCACACCTACTTTTTGGGCATGTTCCGTAACCTTGTTGATATCAAAATCAGGGTAGCTCTCAGTGAAAGAAAATAGCTCAGAGTTTGCAATCCAGTCTCCATCCCAACCAGTGTTCCAACCTTCAACTAATACACCATCAAAACCATGTTGTGCGGCAAAATCCATATATTCAATGGTGCGCTCTGTGGTCGCACCATGCTTTTCACCGGAGCCCCAAGTGAATTTATCAATATGCATTCCCCACCAAATACCTATATATTTACCTGGATTTACCCAACTCACATCACCTAACTTGTTAGCTTCATTGAGGTTAAGTGATATGTAAGAATTAATCAGGTCAACAGCTTCTTCGCCAATTGTGATTGTACGCCAAGGTGTTACAAAATCACCGCTTTTACGAACGAGAACACCGTCTGCTCTTGGTGCCAAATCAGCAGTAAATTTACCCAGTTCTTGCTTGGTTAGACTCATCCCGGCAAAATCAACTAGTGCAGCCTCATGAATGGCAAGATGAATACCACTAGGTAACTTGACCGTCATAGGTGTATGCGCTGTTTTGACTTGATTCAGTAAGGTTTCGTTGTATAAATATTCATATCGTTCACGCCCTTGACCTGGGATCCAATAGGCCTTTGATGCGTGTGAATCAGGCAAGAAAAATTCTGTTAATTCGCGAGTGATGGCTATATCACCCTCATTTTTCACTTCGTATCTAAAACCAATTCCGTCGTCAAAAACTCTAGCACGCACATTAAATATCACGTTTTTATTTTGCATGTGAGTAAATTGCACGAGAACTTCATTGTGATTGTCGCGAATTAACCGTTGCTCACCCCAAGGTTGCTCCCATGTCTTATCATGGCTAGCGCGACTAATCTCAGTAAGGGTAAAGTCTCGATAAAATGACGGCGCCTGTGCAAAAGTAAAACCTAATTTGCTCGGCTTAATAACTTCAGTACCCTTATATTTTAGTGAATATCTAGCAAGGTTTTCACTATCACTAAAGCTTAATACAATATTTTTATTGGGAGATTCTACGATAACTTCAATCCCGAATACTTGAGTACTCAGGCTAATAAAAAACAGGGTTGATATTTGGAGTATTTTGCTTAATGAACCGCGCATGTATTGTCCTTAAAATGTTAATTTATTGTAATGATGCATAATTTTTTTTGATATGTACAGAAAAACTTAATCGATTAAGTATCATTCTTATTAGTGATTGCAACCCAATCAGGAACTGGATTTGGATGAAAAAATATAAACACGGTTGGAGAACACACTACAGTTATAACTGAGGAACACAATACTCATCTGAGTTACTTAACTTCATAATAATGATAAAACAAAACTACAGTTCAGTATCACAATTACAATTTACCCACTATATTTAATAAGCAATATCGCAAACAAAGAGGAAATACTATGCAAACTTTAACGCAATACGAGGCGAACAATGTTAATGGTGGTTTTGGTCTACCTGGTGCTGGTTTTGGCGCTGTTTTAGGAGGGCTATCTTATTTAGGTAGTGCTTCAACATCTGGGAGTTTTTCATGGGCTGGCTTTGGAACCTCAGTAGCAGTTGGCCTCTCTTCTGGAGCCGTAGGTGGACCAGTTGGTAATGCTATTATTAAATATGGATTAAGCAAAGTCAGTTTCTTTGGAGGAGCAGCTCAAGGGTTAACTAGTGAATAAGGACCGTAACAGGTTCAGTATTTCTTTTGGAGTACTGAATCTTATAATAATCTTCTTGGCACTGGCATTATTTACTTTAATCCCAGAAAGTTATGTGCAATCTATGTGTGTCTCTTTGGCAACGATGAGTATTTTGAATTTATATATATTTCCGTTCAACGATACGTTAAATGTAACAAGGAAAAAAATTCAATATTCGAGATTAAAGAGCATTTGGCTCAAGTACCAAATAGTATTTTTACTACTGCTAACATGGTCAATTAATTCAATGCTACTAGTTATTTAAGGCAGTAGAATATTTAACCAAAATAAATACTCCTGAACATGGTAAGTTTGTTATGGTTCAGTCTTTATTTAGCATACTTGCCTTGTTAGACACATCAAAGCTAAGTCATAAGCCTCGATAATAGTTTGGCAAGTATCATAACTTATCATTAGTTTATTTATGTGTTGGTGAATTTAATATTTTGTGTGCTTTAATAGCTATAAATACGAAGCCAAAAGAATTAATATTTTCATTTGCTTTATATAGAGGTTTTGAAAAGACTTGCTTTAGATAGATTACTAGCGATTGTTTTAATGAGGAGTTGGTAGGACTAGGCAGATTCGAACTGCCGACCTCATCCATGTCAAGGATGCGCTCTAACCAACTGAGCTATAGTCCTGTAGAAGTATAAAAATATGTATTCTCAAAATCTGTGCGCATGATAGTCATGTGCACGCTAAGAATCAAGCACAAATTCATTTTAAAAATGAAAATCTTGCATTTTGTCGATTATCTCATCAGAACTTGACCATTGCATAAACAATTCGCCTAAACGATCAGTTTCACTCAATATTATTTGCCAATATTTAAGCCGTGAAGATACATCTAAATTTATAAAATCATTCCGGTCTGAAATCTTGCCATAGGGTAGCTTTGCAATAAATTCATCACTTGGTACCAACATGACTACATTATCATAAGACTTGGTATGCGGTTTTCGATAAGGTAAACCTTTATCAAACCAACCTGGAATTGGATTCTTGTAAAAATGCGGATAAAGCACTAAGCCTGAACTACTGACAGGTTGTTGCACTGAAAAATCAAAATGATAATCAATGATTCCTCCATCTCTATACATACCAGTTGGTGCACCAGTGATATTCCTTACCCCGTCCATCACCAGTGGAATAGAGCCTGAAGCAACCAAAGCATCTTCTAGATTATTCTCGTTAAGTGGTACATAAGTATTACCAAGCTTGGCTGGGCAATCGTAATTTATTTCTCTTACCCCGAACGTTACTCTTTCATAAAATGATTTAATAGTTTTGCGCGACAATGTATTACCCATTGCACTACAAATGAGACCTAACATTTGTGCATATTTGTGAGTGTATTTGTCTAAGCCTTTAGACCTTGCAGTAATAAAGTGAGCTTTGAATTGTTTGTTATTTAGAATTTCGGATATCCCTTGCTCACCTAACATTAATTGTAAAATGTCCCGGGCACTTTCTGAAATCTCTGTCGGAGAAGGTTTTTCAGAATAAGTCGTACGAGAATAATGATGCGCTAAACGATTAATGGCAGCTCTTGGGTCACGCTGAGTTAGACAAGCTGTGCGAAACGCACCTGCAGATGTTCCAACAATATCGACAGGTCGACTAGCATGGCAAAGAAATTCCGGCACAATGACCCGATCTAAACCAGCGAGAACAAACCATTTTGGACCACCAGAAGCGCCTAACATGACAGAAAAAATTTCTGGGGTAAATCCATACTTTTTAATAGTTGCCTGTGCTTGTGCACCAGCATAAACATCTAACATCACTAAACCATTTATTCTTATGAAATATACTAACAAGATATCTTATAGGAAATAGTTGAAAAATATAGGTACTTCCTTTTTTTAATCCACAATGTGTATTTCTTATACAGAAATAGCACTTTGTCTGTTGTTATTATATCTGTAGCTGAACGAAACATATGGATGAAAAAGAAAAATTCATCCTATTGAAATCCTTAAGACCCAATAAAAACAATAGGTATAGCGAGATTTTAGTTTTTAACACAATATTAACAGTTTATTTTTTATACAATTTTGGAATGCCTTGTTTTTCCTAAACAAAACTTTAAATAGAATTTATATACACAAAGTTATCCACAGATCTGGTGGATAACTAGTATTTGATATGTAAGAGATATCGTTCATGAAGTAAGAAAAACACTTAGAACATAATTTATAGCCCGTTATGATAATTTTTATCGGATAAACACTGCAAAAAACTTTTAATTTGGGTTAATTAATCCATTGAAAAACAGTAATATGTTCGGAGTAAATTTTAGATTCCAATACTTAGGTAATAGTTATGACGACAATTTATGGTATTAAAAGTTGTGACACCATGAAAAAAGCAATAACTTGGTTAACTGACCATAATATTGATTACACTTTATTTGATTACAAAAAAGAAACGATTTCTGAACAATGGTTGACCAAGATGCTCAATGAGCATGGTTTGAATGTTGTCATGAACAAAAGAGGAACGACTTATCGCAAGTTAGATGATTCGACAAAAGCTTTGCTGGCTGATGAAGCCACCCCTGCTGCAGAAATCATTGCTATATTGTCGGCAAATAGCTCCATGATAAAACGTCCTATTTTAATCAATGGTGAGCGTTCTATTGTTGGCTTCAAAGATACAGACTACAAGGCATTTTTCGCATGAATTCTAAATCTAAAACTCGTTCATTTGTTTCTAACCCAAGTTCAGTTATTGAATTCTGCCAAGCCTTGATCCGTGAACCGTCGGTCACACCAGAGGATAAACATTGTCAACCAATGATGGCTGAACGTCTTAAACCACTAGGCTTTAATATTGAGACAATGGTTTTCCACGATACAACTAATATGTGGGCACGCAAAGGAACTTTAGAGCCTGTATTTTGTTTTGCAGGGCATACAGATGTTGTTCCTACTGGTCCAGAAGAAAAATGGACTCACCCCCCTTTTGCAGCAGAGATCCATAATGGGTATATTTATGGGCGTGGTGCAGCAGACATGAAAGGCAGTCTTGCGGCTATGGTAACAGCCACAGAACGTTTTATCCGAGATTATCCCAATCACAAAGGCTCAATTGCATATTTAATTACTTCAGATGAAGAAGGACCATTTATCAATGGGACAACGAAAGTTATTGATACACTCGAAGCAAGAAATGAAAAAATTGATTATTGTATTGTTGGTGAACCCTCCTCTACTGCAGTAGTAGGTGATGTTGTAAAATACGGTCGCAGAGGCTCTTTAACCGGTGACTTAATCATCAAGGGAAAACAAGGACATGTGGCTTATCCACATTTAGCCAATAACCCTGTGCATTTATTCGGAGCTGCAATTACTGAGCTCGCAAATACATCATGGGACGAGGGTAACGCAGCATTTCCAGCCACTAGTTTTCAAATTTCTAATATACATGCTGGTACGGGTGCAGGTAATGTCATTCCTGGTGAATGTGCTGTATGTTTTAATTTTCGTTTTTCTACTGAACAATCATTTGCGTCATTACAAAAACGTACGTTAGAAATTTTAGACAAGCATGGGCTTGATTATGATATTAATTGGACTTACAACGGCTTACCTTTTTTAACTGATTCAGGAACATTAGTAGAAGCAACAGTAACCGCAATCAAAAGTGTAACCGGACTAGATACTGAATTATCAACTGCTGGTGGCACGTCTGATGGTCGTTTCATAGCTCCTACCGGAGCACAAGTTGTAGAACTAGGTCCTGTTAACGCTACAATTCATCAATTAAACGAATGTGTAAAAGCGGATGACCTTCTCGTTCTAGAAGATATTTATTACCAGGTTCTGGTAAACGCGTTAGGTCAATAAGTCATGTTGAATTCTTTGGAGTTCATGGGATGTAAGGATACTCACGTAGTTCGCTTGGATACCATTGATCCGAGTAATAAGTCAGGAAAAATGCACTTACAACAAGCTACAGCAGAAGCTTTTTTAGACTTACAAGAATCGGCTTCTGCTGCAGGTGTGGATTGTCAAATAGTAAGTAGTTTCCGGTCATTTGAGCGTCAATTACAAATTTGGAATAGAAAATGGCGTGGAGAACTAGCGGTTCTAAATGACAAACAAGAACCGATAGATCTTGCTGCATTGGATAATAATGAAAAATGTCATGCCATTTTGCGTTGGTCGGCATTACCTGGTGCATCTCGTCACCATTGGGGTACTGATATAGATGTTTACGACCAACGTGCAACACTTGCAGCGGAACATCAACTCAAGTTAATCCCTTCTGAATATTATACCAATGGGGTTTGCTCAAATCTTTTTATATGGCTGACTCAATATGCAAAGAAATTTGGTTTTACCCAACCTTATGCACTTGATACAGGTGGTATTGGTGTAGAGCCTTGGCATTTAAGCTACGCACCTATTGCAAACCCGCTATTAGAACAATATCCGCAACAAGAACTTTATGATAAGCTACAAGCATCGGATATAGAAGGAAAAAGTATAATACTGGAACAGTTTGATTCCATACTACACCGTTACGTATTTATCTAATTTAAAGTTTAAGGAATATCATGGCTATTGGCTGGGTTATATTAATCATCATTGGCGTATTAGCTGTCATATTTTCTAATGTATTGCTTTTAAAAGACAGTAAAAGCTTTCAGTTACCCGACTCTTATAAAGAACGCAAAGCTGCTGAAGAGGCTCATCTCAAGGCACACGGGCTTGACCCTAAAACCCACCGAAAAGAAAAACACAATGATGATACCTCAGGTTTTTATTAAGCAAAGATAAGTTGCTCATTCAGCTGGCTGTGGAGGTTAAAAACATATCTAACTCTTATTTAATTGATGATTGACGTTGATGAGTTGATCGATCGCAGCATAATCCAAACATTTTTTACGTAATGTTTGGAGCTGTATGTCAGTATACGGTTGTGCTGTATATAATCCCCAAATGGGTTTAGGCCAAGCTTTATCATCTGTAAACCTTGCAATATGGTGCACGTGCAATTGTCTAACAATATTACCTAGAGCCGCGATATTCAAAGTTTCCGGTGCATAGCAATCTACAAGAAAATGACTAACAGCAGCTGACTCCAAATTAAACTGAGATGTTTGCTCGGCATCTAACTGGTGTACTTCCGTTACATCCAAAACCCTGGGAACTAAAATAAACCATGGGAATTGTTTATCGTTCATTAATAATAAGCGGCATAGAGGAAAGTCGGCTAGAAAAATTGTATCGTTTTGAAGACATTCATCTAGAATAAAACTCATACTTGTTCCCAAGGCTATCAATATTGGAGTAAGTCTTGATTATACCATGCAAGATTTATCTTTACGGAATAAAAAACAATACAGAAAAACCTCATTCATAAAAACAAAAAGAATTTCCACTATTTAACTTAGCTTTATACATTGCCAAATCAGATTTACGTTTTAATGCTTCTCCTGTATTAGCTTGTTTTGGGTAAAAGCTAATTCCACAACTTATTTCTAAATGAATACTCACTTCTTTGTAACTAAAAGGTACTTTTAACTCGCTAAATATTCGCTGGAGAACATCTTGAACGACTACTTTGGCATTGGTGGATGCTAATTCGGGTAATACAAAAAAGAACTCATCTCCACCTAAACGAGAAACAAAATCGATATCACGTATTGAGCTTTTTAGGATATTTGCCACATATATTAAACAATGATCACCAAATTCATGTCCATACTTATCATTCAAAGATTTAAACTTATCGATATCAATAAATACAAAAGCACAAGTTTGCTTATTACGTTGCGAAACTAGTAATTGTCGTTCAATAAAATCATCTAAAAATCGTTTTGTTGGTAATTTTGTTAATTCGTCATGGTGGGCTAAAAAATGTATCTCATCTTTTTGATGAGCAATAGTTTGTAACATTTGGGTCATTTCACGATAAAGTAACCCACCACAGACCAGACACATCATACTTGAGACGAAAATACCTACAATCACAGTTATCCATGAAGAGGGCATACTCGCATAAATGTTAGGGGAGACAGCATAAGTAAGATCACCATTGATAAATAAATATCCTATACCACCTAAAATCAGACACCACGCAAGAGAAAAAGAAATAGCATGTCGAAAACCGCATAAAATAGCGAATAAAAACGTGCCAAATGTCATAAATGTAGCAGCACCACTTTGCAATCCAAACGTCAATGAACCAGCAATCCCCATACAAGTAAGAAGAAACGTGAGAACGTATAAATCTCTTTTATAATCCCGTTTTTGTGGGAGTGACATAATAAGGTATGCAATAACTGTTATAACAATATGAATTGCAAAGATAGGTTGAAAACCGATATCAAACCAACGCCACAACGAAAAAGGTAAACCAATGGCACACGTAGTTGTGAAAGCAAGTAATAAGTTCCCTGTCAGCTTTGTTTTGACCTTATCAAGTTGCTTTTCATATATCTCTATTGAACGATACATAATAAACTTTTTCGATTAAAGTTTTTTAAGTATAGACAATATTCACCATAAAAAAATTAATTCGCACTAAATTTCATCTATTTACCCAGAATCAACTTTTCCAAGGCTTTGTAGCCATTATTCTATTAAAATATCATCTGTCTGAATCGCTTCTAAAGTCAGTAAAGCCCTCTGCCCCAAGGCTACATCAGCGTTTGGGAAAACAATCGCTTCCTCATCTAGTTGGACAGTATATTCAACTGATTCTGACTTAGTGTCTTCGTATTCACTAGCTAACACAGAACCTTGCTTAAATGTCGTAAAGTTAGGAGTATCATCTGAAAAGTGTAATGTAAAATTTTTAAAATTACGCATTATAGATTGCTTAATTTTATATAAAACAGGTATAGAAACCGGTGGAGCTTTATAGTCAACTGTTGTTGCTAAATTAAATAAGAAATCTTTAGCTTGCGTGAATTCTTGCATATTATTTTTGCCAAAAGGTTTTACTTTTCCCAATTCAACCGTGAATGCATGCGCCTGACAAACATTCGAAGAATAATATGAATAAGTAGTTGTAGGTGACTCTGAAAGTAAAATAGCTTGGATCCCTGCTCCAGCTAACCATGAAATTTGTTCTTGATTATACGGGCGCCCGTGTAAATAAGGGTAAACCACAAAACGAGGATATTTAGCAGCACGAATTGCCGTATGCAAATCGTAGTGATAACGTTGTGCTTGTGCAGGACCACGGGCAAAAAAATCCGAGGTAAGTTTTTCTAATAAAGCAGCCCTTGGAGCCTCCACTGAATTCTCAGAGCTTGTTGCATGCGCGCCATTAAACAAGCGATTCATATTTTCTGAAACAAAACGCTGACCAATATCCATTGCAGGTAAATTCGCAAATTGCACCATTAAACGGTGTTTAACAATAATGGATTCATTCAATATTTCAGTGACTAAAGCATCACATATTTCTATGGGTGCAGTTTCGTTCCCATGCACACCACAAGAATAAATAACTGATTTAAGACTAAGCTTATCACCATTGCTGTCTTTATCGTTGTTTTCATTGTGTCCAAAATTATCCAACGGCTGCATAGGTGAGAACTCTATTACGCCAGCACAATGCACTGTCACTTTGGTATGTGCGCCGATTGTGAACGTTTCGTATGGCAAAGACTTAGCGTTTCTAGAACGTTGCAAAAATGACAAGATAAGCACCTTTTATTCTTCTATTCATAAAAAAACCTGTATATGTTCTACTATGAAATATACAGGTTTATATTATACGACTTATATGTAATTTATGAAAAATTTACACCTTATTTAACCGAGCATGACTCAAGTTTCCAGATCTTTTTCACATAGTCTTGGATAGATCGGTCTGAGGTAAACTTACCCATATGAGCTGTATTTAATATTGCCATTTTCGCCCATTCTTGCTGATCACGATAAGCTGTATCTAAACGGGTATGCGCATCAGCGTAACTCGCAAAATCAGCAAGACAAAGATAAGGATCACCACCATCTAGCAAACTATGCTTAATAGAGGATAATGCTCCAGGTTTACCAGGTGTAAAGTAATCAGTATCTAGCCAATCAATTACCGCTTTTAACTCTGGGTTTTGGTAATAGTAATCATAAGGGTTATAGCCAGATGCTTTGAGTTTAGCAACTTCATCAACGGTTAAACCAAATATAAAGATATTATCGTCACCCACTTCTTCTGCAATTTCAATGTTAGCACCGTCCAAAGTACCAATCGTTAGTGCACCATTAAGTGATAACTTCATATTACCCGTTCCTGACGCTTCCTTACCTGCAGTAGATATCTGCTCAGAAACATCAGCTGCAGGGATCATTTTCTCTGCAAGAGAAACTCGATAGTTCGGTAAGAAAACAACTTGGAGTTTGTTATTAACACGAGAGTCTGCATTAATCTTCTCAGCAACAGCATTGATCGCATAAATAATATCCTTTGCTAATTTATAGCCTGGAGCTGCTTTGGCTCCAAAAATGAAAACTCTTGGATGCATGTCATAATCGGGATTTTCTAATAAACGACGATACAACGCTAATATATGTAATAAATTCAAGTGTTGACGTTTATACTCATGCAAACGTTTAATTTGAATATCAAAGATAGCCTTTGTGCTAACTTTTATCCCTGTTAACGCTTCAATTTCTTTAGCTAAAGCGGCTTTATTTTCTTGCTTAACCTTCATAAATTGTTTTTGGAACGTTTTGTTATTTGCATGTTTAGCTAAACCCGTTAATTTATCTAAATGCAACGGCCAATCAGCGCCTACTTTTTTGTCAATTAATGCCGATAGTTTGGGGTTACACGCTTTTAACCAACGACGTGGAGTAATACCGTTCGTCACATTCGTTAATTTACCAGGCCACATTTCTTCGAACTCAGGGAACAAGTTTTTCTTCACTAACTCTGAGTGAATCTGTGCTACACCGTTTACCGCAAAAGAACCGATAACGGATAGATTCCCCATGCGCACCATCTTTTCATCGGCTTCTTCGATAATGGATAGTTTCGCTTTCATAGCGTTGTTTCCTGGCCATGTTTTCTCAACTTCCGACAAGAAACGATGATTGATTTCGTAAATGATTTCGATATGACGTGGCAAGATCTTTTCAATCATGCGCACAGGCCATTTTTCTAACGCTTCTGGTAATAAGGTGTGGTTTGTGTACGCAAATACTTGGGTACAAATAGACCATGCACTATCCCAATCCAACTCCGCTCTATCAACTAAAATCCGCATGAGTTCAGGGATCGCAATTGCAGGGTGTGTATCATTGAGTTGAATAACAACTTGGTCAACAAAACGAGACCAATCATCACCATGCGCACGTTTGTAGCGACGAATGATGTCTTTTAAAGAACACGCACAGAAGAAATACTGTTGAATTAAACGTAATTCCTTACCTGCTTCTGTCTCATCATTGGGATAAAGTACTTTAGAAATCGTTTCTGCTTGAACATTTTCACGTTGGGCATCAACATAACCACCCGCGTTAAATACATCCCAGTTAAAATAATCGGATGCTTCTGACTGCCATAAACGAAGTACGTTTACCGTATTGCCAGAATATCCAACTACCGGGATATCCCAAGGAACACCTTTTACAATCATAGCTGGATGCCATTCTTTTTGGATCCCACCGCTGGCACCATATTTTGTTTCTACGTAACCGTATAGTGGGATTTCTTGAATGGATTCAGGACGGCAAATTTCCCAAGGGTTGCCATAATCACGCCAACTATCTGGTCGTTCGATCTGTTCACCATTTTGTATTTCCTGACGAAATAAACCATGCTCGTAATGTAAACCATAGCCAATTGCTGGTAATTCTAACGTCGCTAATGAATCAATATAACAAGCTGCCAATCGACCTAAACCACCATTACCAAGCGCCATATCAGGCTCTTCTTCTAGCACATCAGTCAAATTAACACCCAGCTCTTTTAGCGCTTTTTCTGCTTCAGTAAACACACCAAAGTTATGCATGTTATTTGATAATAAACGCCCCATCAGAAACTCTGCTGATAAATAATGTACTGCACGAGTATCATTCATATAATGTGTCTTTTGTGTTTTACGTAAACCTTCTAACACAAGTTCTTGAACTGCTGCACTGGTTGCTTTCCACCATGCGTGATTATCTGCTTTATTCTCGTCAGTACCGAGTGTACTGTGAAGATGACGAATAACAGAGGCTTTAAACTCTGTTTTATTTAACGAAGGGGTTAAACCTGCCATGAAAAAATTCCTTAATTCTTAATTTCGGAATTAGTGTAGCAGAGGGGAAGCAGACTTTGTGTTAAATAAATGTTAATTAACACAGAAAACACATGAATACGAATTCAAAACAACTGTTTTTAACATTTAATTAACAAATTAAAGGTTAAAAATAACATTAGGCTGGTTTAACATCAAAAAATGACACTAAAACAGCCTGTTTGACGTTTTTAACTAATAACTTCGGTCACTAGTTCCTGAGCTTCTGCAAGTAATGCCTCTAAATGAGCTTCACTTACAAAACTTTCAGCATAGATCTTGTAGACATTTTCAGTACCAGAAGGTCGTGCAGCAAACCAGCCGTTTTCAGTGGATACCTTTAAGCCGCCGATTGGGGCATTATTCCCAGAGGCATGAGTTTGTAACGCTGTAATCGCTTCTCCTGCAATATGCGTAGCTGTAATGACTGATGTATCCATTTTTGCAAGTGCTGATTTTTGCTCTAGTGAAGCTGCAACATCAATTCTTTTGTAAAACGGCGTACCAAATTGTTCAGTTAACTTAGCATAGTACTGACCAGGGTTTAAGCCTGTTTTAGCCGTAATCTCAGCGGCCAATAAACATAAAATGAAACCATCTTTATCTGTAGCCCATGGTGTTCCGTCACGACGAAGGAAAATACCACCTGCACTCTCTTCACCAGCAAAACCTATGGTTTGCTCCAGTAGCCCGGACACAAACCATTTAAAGCCTACTGGCATCTCCGCTAATGCGCGCTGACGATGTGCAACTACCCGGTCAATCATACTGCTAGACACTAATGTTTTACCAATTTTAAGATCTTTTGCCCATTCCGGTCTGTGGGTTAATACATAATCAATGGCCACAGCTAAATAGTGATTAGGGTTCAATAAACCATGGGTGGGAGTAACTATACCGTGACGATCAAAATCAGCATCATTACCAAATGCCAACTCATATTTGTCTTTATGTGCTAACAAACCGGCCATTGCATAAGGTGAGGAACAATCCATACGAATTTGTCCGTCTTTGTCTAGGTGCATAAACCGAAAAGTAGGATCGATAGTGTCATCAATTACGGTTATGTTTAAATCATATGTCTTGGCGATCATAGACCAGTAACGCGTCCCTGCCCCTCCTAGTGGATCGACACCTAATTGAAGGTTTGCATCTTTGATTGCAGCCATATCGATAACGTTTTGTAAGTCATCAATATAATCTTGAGCAAAATCAGTTTCTATGAGAAGTTCAGACTGCAATGCGTCTTGTAAAGAAATACGTTTAACATCTTCATTGCGCTCTTCAAGTAAGGCATTAGCTCGGGTTTGAATCGCTTGGGTCGCTGCAGTATCGGCCGGTCCACCATGCGTAGCATTATATTTAAAACCACCATCTTGGGGAGGGTTATGTGAAGGCGTAATAACAACACCGTCTGCTAGCTCAGTTTGTTTTGCATTATGTTGCAAAATCATCCGTGAAATAACAGGCGTTGGTGTGTAATCACCATTCGCTTGCAACACAACAGAAACCTTATTAGCAATAAGGACTTCTAAGGTGGTGTGCAAAGCGGGAACTGATAATGCATGAGTATCAATACCAATAAAACATGGACCAGTAATATTGTGGGCGATTCTATATTCCGCTAGTGCTT
>Ga0102954_1000001_pt1 | contig 107982 bp, 103 predicted proteins | sample SalPonA_C_H2O_MG_FD_78511 | JGI IMG/M metagenome (GOLD analysis project Ga0102954, IMG submission 78511) | Water microbial communities from South San Francisco under conditions of wetland restoration - Salt Pond MetaG R2A_C_H2O_MG | ecosystem: Environmental > Aquatic > Non-marine Saline and... | reverse complement strand
TAAGCAATTCACCCAACTCCCTTTAGCATTACTGGTATCTGCATTCGCTAGTTTTTTAGCGGCTTATGTTTGGGGGCTTTTTGCAGACCGTTCAGCTAGAACGACACAAGCGATTGCCGGTGGGGCCTGTGCTTTGAGTATATTAGGTTTGGCTACGTTAGATTGCGTTTTGAGTGAAGCGCAGCACTCCATGCGCGGTTCTACAGAGTTCCTAGCAGAGTCCTTTCAATATCAAACAGTCATTGCATTTGTCTTATTTTTTGCAGCTAACTTAGCTTATGCGGGAGTACGCACAGCGCGCAAAACGTACTTAATAGATGCTGTAACTACTTCAGTTCGTCAACAGCATGTAGCTGCAGGTAATACCCTTGTTGGCATGGGATTAATAGGCTTGGGCAGTAGCTGGGCGTTTATTTATAGTTATGTTCCAGATATCACCTTGTTTGCTCTTGGTTGTGTTGTTGGACTGGGTGCTTTGTACAGCTTAATACTTCCATCTGATAAATAATGCTATGACGTTATGGTAAAAAATAGTATTCGTCCTGCGCCAGACTAAGGTAAAAATATAGCCCTAATCCTGCACGGGACTAAAGTAAAAAATACGACTTACAAAGTTTGTTTTTACCAATAAAACTTAACACTACAAATCTCAGTTTTGAATATGTTACTCTAAACAAAAAACGAAACAGACCCTTGATGAAATCTTCAATAACTTGGCGCCACCACTTTGCACGCATAGCATTTACGTTACTCGTAATGGTAGCTATGATCTGTTCTATGCTGTTATGGGTATCGCGTTGGGTAGTTCGTTCACCTAAGTTTGTTCCTCAGCGTCCTCAGCGTTGGGGAGTTTATACCACTCCAATAAAAACGAGTGAGTGCTTATTCCATTGCGCCTCAGTGGGAGAAGTAGTTGCTGCATCATGTGTCGTTAAAGGATTATTGCAAGAAAATCCAGACTTAACTATTACAATAACCACGGTCACTGCGACTGGAGCGCAACGCGTAAAGGGTATTTTTGGTGACAGCATTCAGCATGTTTATTTACCTTATGATACGCCTTGGACTATGCGTCGCTTGCTGCGTAAAGTTCAACCCAAACAGGTTTATATTACTGAAGTGGAACTGTGGCCTAACATGCTTGCAAGTTGCGCTTCATTAGCTATTCCAACTGTGCTCATTAATGCTCGAATGACAGTACGTTCAGCTCAAAGATATCAGAAAATTGGGTGTTTATTTACCCCGATGTTAAGTCAATTAACGCATGTGTGCGCTCAAGGAAAACGCGATTATGACCAGTATCTTGCACTTGGGTTGGCCCCTGATAAACTCACTTTAACCAACAATGTAAAGTTTGATCAGATAAGTGATGTCGCGATACCTACAATGATTGTGCGATTTAAGACCTCATTACAAGAGCAGTCCAAGAAAGTATTAATTGCTGGTTCGACTCATGCTACAGAAGAAACATTTTGGCTAGAGACCTATCAAAGACTCGTTAAATCCACACCTAACTTAGTTCTATTTATTGTTCCTAGACATCCAGAACGGTTCAGCAAGGTCGCGCAAGAAATAGAAAAAAGCGGCTTAGCATGGCAGAAATGGTCAACGTTGGAAGAAGCGAAGTCATCCAGCTTAGATCCTATTACTCAAGTCGTTTTGGTTGATGCTATGGGGGTTTTGACACCATTGTATAGTTTGGGCGATATTGCATTTGTTGGCGGGAGTTTGGTGGAGAAAGGCGGACATAATGCACTTGAGCCAGCAAGTTTTGGCTTACCAGTGTTAATGGGCCCACATATTTTTAATAACCCTATTATTTGTCAAACGTTACAGGAAGTTGAAAATTTACACATTGTGGCGAATACTCAATCTGCGTTAACGTTATGTCAAAATTGGTTAGTACAGCCATTACTTGCTCAACAACAAGGAACAGCAGGACAAGAGGTGATCAAACGCAATCGTGGTGCATTAGATAAAACAGTGACTGTATTGAGCCAACTTAGCAAAGGATAGGAAACGTGGTAGAAAGCAAAGAGTACGTTGAACATGTGGAGCAAACGAGCGCCGAATCGTATGCTAAAGATACTCACAAAATCGTGATCATTACAGGTGGAGCTAGTGGCATAGGTTTAGGATTAGTGAAGCATTATCTGAGTAAAGGGTATGCAGTTGCCGTTTTTGATATTACGAGTAAAGAAGATTTAGCCGCCTCCCAAGACTCAGAGTTACAATCTATAATCAGTCATCCTCAAACACATTTTATTCACACTAATATGGCGAACAACATTTCTGTACAGAATGCGGTAAAGCAAGTACACAACATTTTAGGAGCGCCTAATATTGTGGTTAACTGTGCCGGTATTCTTCGCGCAGGTCCTTTCACTTCTCTAACAGCAGATGATTTTACTACCTCGTATCAAGTGAATGTACTGGGTACTCGACACCTAGCAGCAGCTTGCCTACCTTTAATGTGCAAGGGGGATCGATTTGCCATGATTGCATCAATGGCGGGTACGGTCGGTATTTATGGTTATACCGCTTATGGCAGTTCGAAATTTGCTGTACTGGGCCTAGCTCAGTGTTTACGAGCGGAGTACGCGAGTACAGGTATTAGTATTTCAGTGATATGTCCGCCAGAGATCGACACGCCAATGGTAGCAGAAGAAATCAGAACGATGCATCCAGCTACTCGGACTTTAAAAGATTTTGCAGGAAGATTAACATTGGCTGAGGCATTGCCAGTGATAATAAAAGGAATCGGGCAAAGACGTTTTATGATTATTCCAGGTTGGCAGGCGAAAATGACGTTCTTGTTGAATCGTTTAACGCCAATCTGGCTGCAAAACCGCGTGATGGATTTTTTGATAAAACGGCAAAGTTAATCCATTTGTCACAGAGCTTAAAAGATTGTGACTGCTACAAAACTGTATTACTTTAAAGTGACAAATTTTTCTAAAGACTTTTTTGGAAACCAGGCTCACGTACCGTTACATGCAGGCTGCATATTTTTGTGTGTTTGCAATATGTTGAAAGTATGGTGCTTTGCAGAGAATATATTACAGATAACGCAAATAAAAAAAGGAGCAGCTAATTGCCACTCCTTTCATTGTACAAACATGTGTAAAGATAGTTTCGTTCTATTTAAACACCATGCTTTTATTTTTAGTCCTCAGCTTTAACTGGAAAACCTCTATCACGCATTAAAGCTTCTACTTTTGCATCACGACCACGGAAAGCACGATAAGCATCTGCTGGATCCATTGCGTTACGCACTGCGAAAAGATATTTCACTAAACGCTCACCGACTTCTTTGTCGTAGAAACCATCTGGTGCGTTAGCAAAGGCTTCAGCTGCATCTGAGGTGAGTACTTCGGCCCACATATAACCATAATATGCTGCCGCATAACCCTCACCAGAGAAAATGTGTTGAAAGTGTGTTGAACGGTGACGCATTGGGATTTGGCTTGGCATACCCATTGCTGTTAGAGTCTTGCGTTCAAACTCTTGAATATCTTCGATTTGTGAAGGATCTGTGGTGTGATATTTCAGATCCATAATCGCAGATGCCATATACTCCGTTGTTTTAAAGCCTTCATTAAACGTTGAGGCATTCTTGATTTTTTGGACTAACTCATCAGGAATACGCTCACCTGTTTCGTGATGCACTAAGAATTGATCGATGACCTCATCGGTTAATAACCAGCGCTCTAATAATTGCGACTGGAATTCAGTGTAATCACGGACACCTGAGTGCGACGAAGGATATTTCACATCGGCTGCTAGGAAATGTAACGCGTGACCGAATTCGTGGAAATATGTTTCTGCGTCATCAAATGAGATTAACGTCGTTTGTCCATCTGGCGCTTTTACAAAGTTTGAATTGTTCGCAGAAAGGACATTGGTTTCACCGTCATACGTGGTATAAGAGCGATAGTATGTTGCCCATGCACCTGAACGCTTACCTTGACGAGCAAACGGGTCTAAATACCACAATCCAACATTATCGCCGGTCGTTGCATCGGTAACTTCCCAAACATTCACATCTTTATGCCAAACTGGAACACTTCCAGCTGCAACGGGCGTAAATTTGAAATTAAATAAACGCTCTGCCACATAGAACATAGCATCACGTAATTTGTCAATTTGGAAATATTGCTTCACCTCATCAGAATCAAGGGCATATTTATCCTTACGGACTTTTTCCGCGTAATAACGATAATCCCATGGTGCGATTTTAATATCCGCACCTGCAGCATCTGCAATCGCTTGCATATCAGCGACTTCTTGTTCGACTCTAGCAAGTGCTGCAGGCCAGACTTTATCCATCAAATCCATAGCGTTCTGTGGGTTTTTCGCCATTCGGTCTTGTAAGCGCCAAGTCGCATAATTATCAAAACCCAGTAATTGCACGCGTTCGTGACGTAACTCCAAGGTTTCTTTGATGATGGCATTGTTGTCGAATTCATCACCATTGTTACCGCGTGAATAGTAATTCGTCCAGACGATTTCACGTAACTCACGGTTGTCAGAATACGTTAAGAATGGGTCCATTGATGAACGTGTGTTAGTGACGGCAAACAGACCTTCTTTACCACGTTCAGTTGCTGCAGCAGCTGCTGCATTGAGATAGGACTCAGGTAAACCGGCAGCTTGTTCTTTGGTAAAAAACGTTACGTAGTTTTCTTCATCGTTAAGAACATTGGCAGAGAATTTGGTTGATAACTCTGAAAGACGTTTATTGATTTCAGCAGTACGTTTTTTACCTGCTTCATCAAGCATGATCCCGCTTCTAATAAATCCTTCATAAGAAGATTTTACTATGCGTTGTTCCTCTAAGGTAAGCGTTGGGTATTCGTCACCTTCATATACAGCTTTGACGCGAGCAAACAGTTTTTCATTTTGAGAGATTTTTGAGCTAAAATCGGAGAGTTTCGGGCTTAATTCACGTTGAATAGCGCGGAATTCTGGACTAGACATATTAGATGCCCAAATACCCCAATAAGAAAATACATTACTAAGCTCTTTGCCCGCTCGCTCCATCGCTACAAAAGTATTCGCAAAAGTTGCCGGTTCAGGATTATTTGCAATAGCGTCCATCTCTGCTAATTCAACTTGGATGCCATATTCTACAGCAGGGATAATTAGATCTAGGTCCATTTTGTCAAAGGCAGGTACACCTTCATAAGGTCCTGTGAAATCTTGTAACAAAATGTTTTCTTTGACGATTGAATCATCAATTGCGATTTTTGCTGCTGCAACCACGTCGCTTTGGGCGGCAGAAGTGGCAGGTGCTTTGGTATCACTACATCCACTTAATGCAATCACAATTGCTGCGCTAAGCGCCGTTAATAAAGGCTTTTTCATAATTTTTATATCCATCGTTGTTGTTTATATTCATGCTTAAACAGCACAAAACTGAATTCACATAAAATCTGTTTTTATTCACAACAATACATTAAAAAATTATAAGGGATTACGCAAATACAATTGTCTTATTGGCGTCAATGATTACTCGGTCTTCCAAGTGAAAACGCAACCCATTTGCTAATGCTGTTTTTTCACAGTCACGGCCTTTTCTGACCATATCTGTCGCTGAATCAGAATGTGATATACGCATGACTTGCTGTTCGATAATCGGACCTTCATCCAGATCACTGGTGACGTAGTGACAGGTTGCGCCGATTAGTTTTACCCCACGGTCATAGGCTTGTTGATAGGGTTTAGCACCAGCAAAAGAAGGTAAAAAGCTGTGGTGAATGTTGATGGCTTTGCCAGCCCATTTTTGACACATAGCTTCTGGTAAAATTTGCATAAATCGAGCAAGTACAACTGTATCTGCGGATAATTCAGATAAGATTGTTTCGATTTCGGTAAACGCATCAGCTTTGAGCTGGTTCTTAAAATCAACAAAGTAAAAAGGGACTTTATACCAAGCTGCAATATCTGCAATAGCTTGATGATTAGCAATAATACAAGGGATTTCACAAGCTAATTCACCTGTATGCCAACGGTGTAATAAGTCAGCTAAACAATGTGTTTCATGACTAGCAAGTAATGCTATTTTGGGTAAAGAAGCAGGGTCAGAAATATGCCAGTCCATTTTAAACTTCTCGGCAATCGGCATGAATGCCGCAGTAAACGTTGCCATATCTAGCGTCATACTATCAGCTTGGATTTCATGACGCATAAAGAACCGTTGAGTCGTGAGATCTGTGTGATGATTCGCTTCTAAAATAGTTGCGCCATGTTGTGCTAAGAACTGTGATACCTGTGCGACTAGACCGATTTGGTCAGGACATTGAATGGTTAGACGAAATGAATGTTGCATAGTGAAATGATACTTCCTGTGAATAAAATAGAGATGATGAAGAACAACAAATAGTTTCTGCGTATCAGTCAAATCTGATATCTAGCGAGCATATCATGAATAATTTAGAAAATGGACTAATGAGCTCAACTGTTTTTATACTTCTTCAATGCATATTTTTCTGGACAAAATATATGTTTGGGTGGTTTGACCTTGCACAATATAACCAGTATTGATTTCATTTATTGAGGAAATGCTAGTAATTAGATAAAAATAAATCCTAATAAAAACAGGGAATTGTTCCGAAGAGAAATTAGATATTTATAGATATAAATATCTAGTTTGACGTGGTAGAACGAAAGTCGTATGAAATTTAAGCAGTGTTTGGTTGTATAATTTACACAAGTTGAAATTTGTACAGTAAGTGCAGTTCGACGGAGGTAATACATGGAATAAGTTTTCTCTATATATTCATGTTTACCCCCCCCTCTATTAAACAAGGATACAAGGAAATAGTTATGTCTAGAATTGCATTAGTTACAGGTGGTACTCGCGGAATTGGTGAAGCAATCTGCATTAAGTTAAAAGAAAAAGGTTACACAGTCATAGCTAATTACGGTGGTAACGACCAGAAAGCTCAAGAATTTTCTGAGCGCACTGGGATTACAGCATGCAAATTTGACGTTTCTGATTTTACAGCGACGCAAACAGCGATTCAACAAATTGAAAATGACTTTGGTCCAGTTGATATTCTAGTGAATAACGCAGGTATTACTCGTGATGGTACGATGCACCGTATGTCGTTCGAACAATGGGATGCAGTTATTCAAACAAATTTAGCATCATGTTTTAATACATGTCGCGCTGTTATTGAAGGTATGCGTGAACGTGAATTTGGTCGCATCATTAATGTGGGTTCTGTAAACGGTCAAGCAGGGCAGTATGGTCAAGTTAACTATGCAGCTGCTAAATCTGGTATTCACGGTTTTACTAAAGCATTAGCTCAAGAAGGTGCTGGCAAGGGTATTACCGTCAATGCAATCGCACCAGGTTATGTGGACACAGATATGGTACGGGCGGTACCAGAAGAAGTTTTAGCTAAAATTATTCGTACAATTCCAGTGGGTCGACTAGGTCGCCCAGAAGATATTGCTAACAGTATTGCCTTTTTGGTAGATGATGAATCTGGTTTTATTACTGGTTCAACATTATCCATCAACGGTGGTCAACACATGTATTAAGACTTTGGCGAGTCTTGTTAGGGAGCGGCGTATGCTCTTGTTACAAGGACGTTATAAGGATATAGGTTTAGGCTAGATTCGACTCGACATTTGCTAACTCAGATGTAAGTTGTCTCTAGCCTTTCTCCTTTTAGAGCTATTATCTTTAGTGCTTTTCTAATGCTGTAAATACTTCTGGATGAGCAAAGCCATCAGCGACTAAACCTTCATCGAGTTGAAATGCTCTTATCGCTGCACGTGTCCCAGAGCCAATAATGCCATCAATGCCGTTAATCTTATAACCCAACTTTTGGAGTTTGCGCTGAAGTTTCTTCGCATCTGCAATACGAATTTTTGCGTTAGCTGGGAAAGGTACGACTAAACCAGGGGCATTATTAATTTGTTCTGCTAACTTACCTACCGCTATGGCATATGACTGAGAGTTGTTCCAACGCATAATAATATTGAAGTTTTGGTAGGCTAAAAATACAGGACCATTGTAACCAGAAGGTATAATCACTGCAGCTGGTAAATTGATATCAGGTAAGGCTTTACCATACACTGTCGTTACCCCTTGTTCGCGCCAGAATGATAAAGGATGGTGCTGTTTACGATCCGCTAGACTATAATCGAAACCTTCCGGTAGCTTAACTTCACGTCCCCAACGATAACCAGCTTGCCAGCCCAGTTGATGTAAAAAGTTGGCAGCAGATGCAAGTGCATCTCGTTCTGAATTAAATAAATCGATTTTATTGTCACCATCACCGTCTATTGCGTATTGCGCATAAGTGCTTGGCATGAATTGAGTATGCCCCATCGCGCCTGCCCAAGAACCTTTTAAGCTAGCTACAGGAAGTTGATTTGTTTGGATAATATCTAAAACGGTGAGGAGCTCTTTGGTAAAAAAAGACTTGCGGCGCGGTTCACAGGCTAAAGTTGTTAAAGCATCAATCGTTGGGATTTTACCTTTGTAATTCCCAAAATTAGTTTCTAAGCCCCAAAATGCCATTAAATATGGTCCAGGAACACCATAACGCTTGGTTAAATCACGTAAAAACTCTTTGTGCTCCTGATATTTTTCTTGGCCTTTGGTAATACGCCAATCATTGACTCGCTTCGTGTAGTAATCTTCAAATGTAGATAAAAACTCGGGTTGATTGCGGTCGAGTTGGACAACCCGTTGACGTTGTTTGGCCGAATCTAGAGTCTCTTTAAGTGTCTCTTCGGTGATACCTCGCTGGCTAGCTTGAGCGCGAAGTTCTGCTACACAGCTTGAGAATTCAGTAGTTTGTGCATTCCCTGTTGTACTAACAATTAATAGAGAGAGTATGAAAAAAAAGGCAGATGAAAAACGCATTGCTATCCTTGTTTGGGCAAATAAAACAATCTTATATTATCTTAGATGCCAAACAGTGCAAGGAGTTTCAATCGTATCTTTGCTTAGTCGTATTTGCGAATAAACTCAGTAATCAATGGGCGGATATGTTGGCGGAATTTAGAGCCACTAAATATACCATAATGACCCGCACCCATTTGAATGTGGTGCTTGCGCATGTCCTTAGGAATCGCCGTGCATATATTTTGTGCCGCTTCAGTTTGTTTTAAACCACAGATATCATCATCCGCGCCTTCGACGGTTAACAACGCTGTTTTATCAATTGCAGTAAAGTCTACGGGTTTACCTTGATAGGTAATTTTGCCGTTGACGAGTTCATTATTTTTGAAAATACGTTCAATAGTTTCTAGATAAAATTCGGCAGGAATATCTAAAACCGCCATATATTCATCATAAAACGCACGAAAACGATCGCTATCTTCTTTTTCTCCCACGAGAATATTTTGGAAGAAGTTCATATATTTTTTTGTATGCGTTTCTTGGTTCATGGAGATAAAACCGCCAAGTTGCATAAACCCTGGATAAACTTTACGACCCTGACCAGGGTAACCATAAGGCACTTCCATAATAGCAATATTCTCAAACCAACTCATAGGGCGCTCTTGGGCAAAATCATTTACTCGCGTGGGGTTTTGCGAGGGATCAATTGGTCCGGCCATTAACGTTAATGACTTAGGTGTCGCAGCGTCTTTGTTTTCAGCTAATACAGCTGTCGCGATTAATGCCTGCACTGTTGGCTGACAGATCGCAATCAAATGTGTGTCAGATCCTAAAAACTGCATAAATTCAATTAGGTAGGTGACATAGCTATCAAAAGAAAACGGACCTTCCGCAGCAGGGACTTCTCGCGCATCTGCCCAGTCAGTAATATACACTTCATGATCAGGTAATAAAGCTTCAACAGTGCCTTTTAATAGAGTTGCAAAGTGACCAGATAGCGGTGCGACTAGTAATACTTTTTGCTGATCCGTTTTACCCACTTTTTTAAAGTGAACCAGATCGCAAAAGGGTTTAGCTAAAACAGTTTCTTCTTTAACTAAATAAGTTTGTTCATCCGAGTGGACTTCTTCGATATTAAAGCCTAGCTTTTCGTAGCGACGCGTTAGACGCATCATTGTTTCCAATGTGGCGTTAGATACTCTTCCTGCCCAAGTATAGGCAAAAGGGTTTGTAGGATTGGTGGTTATATCATTGATTAGGCTAAAGCCTTCATGCATGAAATGCGCGCCGCGTGACAAAAAGTCATAGGCTTGATAATTATTCATAGAACTTCTCCCGATCTAAGACACACAAGGTGAATACAACTATATTGAGATAGAAAAAAACACTTCGTGTTACGCTCATAGGTGAGGAACAGCGAAGTGTTTATCAGGTCTTACTTATTTTGCAGCAGCAGTAACTTTACTTGAAAACTCTTCTGAAGAAGCTTTGATTAAATCAGTTGCTTGTTTCTGTGCAGTTGTAATCACTTCATAAGTTTCTTTAGCAGCATCTGTAACAGTTTCTTGTAAACCTTCAACATATGCTTTTTGCGTTTCAGCTAGGCTCATTACGTCTTTTTGTTGAGATGCAGTCTCAACAAAAGACATGCCGTTATTGAGTAAAGTAGAGAATAATGCATTTTGCTTTTCAGCAATGTCTTGCAAAGCAGACATATTTAAAGATGCTAATTCTGTTACTGGCTTCATTGACTCTTTAAGTTGTACGTTTAATTGATCAAACATAATATTTCTCCGTTTATTTAAAATTAGGTATTACTTCTTTGCTGTAGTTTTAGCTACAGGCGTATCATTCTTAGACGGTGCTACACGGGTCTGGGGTAGAGGTGTGTTTGCCGTATTTACTGGTACCGATTTTACTTTAGCTGTTTCCACTTTTTTAGGCGCTGTTTGAGCGCTCGTTTTGGTATCCGTTTTAGTTACTTTAGCAGTACTCTTAACTGTTGTAGTCGTCGCCTTTTTTGGTGTGGCTTTAGATACTACCGTTTCTGTTTTTTTTATATTAGGTTCGCTCGTAGCACTTTTGGTAGTCTTTTTAGCAACAGCCGGTTTCCCCTTTGGTGCTGCTTTTTTTTGCTCAGTCTTGGCGACGGGTTTAACTTTATTTACTTTTGGTTTAGCTGTTTTTGCAACTGGTTTTGCTGAAGCAGCAGTCTTCGGCATTTCCTTTGCGACATTTTGATTGCTTGGCATATCATTCAGTGATGTCTTTAAAACAGCAGTGTATTCATCACGCATGTCATTAATTTTGCTGTAAGTTTCTTTAGAAGCATGCGCTAAACGTTCTTTGACTGCTTCTGCATAAGCTGATTGTGCAGCAACAACACCTTTAACTTCGGTTTGTATGGTGAGCGATTCAACATATTTAAAACTGTCAGCCACAAATCCAGTAAAGAATTCAGTTTGTTGTTGTGAGAGTGACTCAAGCATTTTAGTGTTTAACGCAACCAAAGAACCCATAGGTTGTGATGACTTTTTAACTTGTTCTGTAAATTTACCAAACATGATGCTTTCCTTAAACAATTTTAACTCGGTTGCTGCACTGCAACATTTGTATGGTGTAACTATAGTGCATTGATTAAAGATTAGTCAAGATAAATTTGTTGCATCGCAACATAAATGCCATATAAAAACCACAAGCTATTGTAAATTATAAGTTTTTAAAATGGTGCGGTGCGCAAAAAATGTTGAAATTACCAGGTTCAATAGGGAAATGCTAAAAATAAATTAGTTGAGGTGGCAATTCTTATATTTTTTACCACTACCACAGAAACAAGGCATATTTCTTTCAATTTTACATACACCACTGTCCGTCTGGATGACACCTGAGGTGTAGCGCCATTCGCCATTCTCTAAGATAAAATCGGAGGTTTCATGCATCATGTATAGTTGTTTATTGAAGCGATAATAGGCTTTGAAAGTGACTTGCTGCCCTTGAGCACTTACCACATCCAATGCCAACCACTCTGTTAGGTCGGTATCTTGCGCTAAATCAATTAACGAAAGTTCACTTTGCTGTGCTTGTGCATAAGTATGTAGCACATAGGCAAAATTGCCGGTGGCATAAGCGGTAAAACGAGAACGCATAAGTGTTTCTGGCGACGGAGCATGCTTTTCCCTTTTGATAAAAGGGTAACAGCAAGACTCGTATGTTTGCTGACTACCGCAAGGACATTTATCAGCCATAGGTGGTTATTGACCTTTATCTTCGTCTTTCTTGCTTGTTTGCCAAGCTTGCATGTTCGTCTCCATCATTTTACTGAACATACCTAGAGGCGTACTGTTGACCATGGTTTTCATCATACCTTGCATTTGATCCTGTTGTTCCATAAAGGATACAAGTGACTGCTCTAAATATTGTCGCAGTACGGGTTGCATATCAGAGTCGTAAAAACGGATCAGCTGCTGTAACAATTTATCCGTGAGTAATGATTGGGCTTGATTGGTTTCTGATTCACTGATGATTTGTAACAAAACAGATTTTGTTATGACGTCTTTGGTTTTTGAATCGACTATCTCAAACTCAACACGCTCATTGATCATGCGCTTAATATCTTCAAGATTAATATAAACACTTTTGCTAGTATCGTATAAACGGCGGTTTGGGTATTTTTTTATGGATATCACTGAGTATTCCTTAATGGTCTATTTTTAGACTACTTGAAGGAGATACTCAGGTCAAAAGAAAAATGGTGCAGTGCAATACCTTATAAACGTTTCAACACATACTGTCCTGGCGCTGCGTATAAACTTGGGTAATTAGGATGATTTCCTGGTGTATGTGATGCTGTGGTTTTACCCGATTTAGGGGCTAACCAAGCATGCCAGTCTCCCCACCAACTACCCTCGTGCTGTTTGGCACCAGAGAACCACGCCTCAGCATCAGTACCTAATTCGTTATTGATCCAGTGCGGGTATTTACCCCCTTCGATAGGATTTATAACACCTGCCAAATGGCCTGATCCGGCTAAAACAAATCGTACATCATTGCCGACATATTGCATGCTTTGGTAAGCAGATTGCCATAGTACAATATGGTCTGCGATGGTTGCTAGTGAATATACGGGCACATCAATATTGGATAAATCAATTGGTACATCATCAATAACAAATGCCCCAGGTGTTTTCAGTTTATTGTCCCAATACGTTGTGCGCAAATATTGTTTATAGCAAGCAGCTGTAATATTGGTTGAGTCTGAATTCCAATATAAAATATCAAACGGTGCTGGATCTTTACCTTGCAGATAGTTTTTGATGAAAAAGGACCAAAAAAGGCTATTTTCTCTTAATAAGCTGAACGATAGGCCTAAAATCCGTCCATCAAAAATCCCTTTGACTTCGGCATTTTGTTCTAGCATTTTTAACATATCTTCAGTGAGATAATTACCAATTTCGCCTGGTTCAGCAAAATCTAATAAGGTAGTGAATAAGGTAAGGGAACCAATACGTGTATCGCCTTGAGCACGTAGGTAAGCGGTTGTTACACTACTAAGTGTACCGCCCACACAAAAACCAGTTAAGTTGACTTGTTTGGCTTTCGTGATTTCACAAACAACATCTAAAGCCTTTATTGGTCCTAGTTTCATATAGTCAGTGAAATCTTTTTCTGATAATTCAGCATCTGGGTTGACCCATGAAATCATAAAGACTTCATGGCCCGCTTCAAGTAATGCTTTGACCATCGATTTCTTTTCGTCAAGATCCAACACATAGTATTTGTTGATGAACGGTGGTGTGAATAATAGTGGGTTGGCAAATGTTTTAGCTGTTTTTGGAACATAATGAATGAGTTCCATTATTTCATTTTGATAAACAACCTCTCCAGGTGTATTAGCTAAGTTTTCGCCTACAGTGAAAGCGTCCGAGTCAGTTTGACTGATTTTTAAAGCCTCAATCGGACTTTTTTCTAGGTCAGACATGAAGTTTTGCATGCCTTTAATAATACTTTCACCATTAGTTTTAAGCAGTTCCTCACACACTTCTGGATTGGTTAACACATAGTTTGTTGGTGATACAGAGTTAATATATTGACGGGTATAAAATTTGATTTGATCAGCCGTTTTCGCATCTTTAAATGACATGGCATCGACCACACTTTCAAGCATTTGTGAATTTAACAAGTAAGATTGTTTCATATAAGAAAATACGGGGTTTTCTGACCATTCATCATGCTTGAAGCGATGATCACCACGCTGTTCATTAACAACTGGGGTAAACTTTTCCCCCATCATGGCTTTACTTGCTTCTTGCCAGAGTGAGGTTTGTTGTTCCATGAAATGCATCTGAGATTGTAGGAGCTTCTGAGAGTCGATTTCCACATCATCTGACATGAGAGATAGAAGTTTATTCGGGTCAAACATAGCTGCAATATTGTCTTCTGGCGAGCCTTGATTACCTTGTTTACACAATGCATCCTGTACCATTGCATTAAAAATATTTGCATATTTATTGATATTTTCGATGATTTTTTCTTGTTCGTTTTTATCCATAGTTCTGCTTTACCCGATTATTGTGGTTATTAAATATACTAGAGTTACACGTTATAAATGTCTATGAGACCAAGACTAGAGTGTTATGTGTTTGCTCTGAATATCTTTTTCTGGAGTCCTATGTGCTACAATTATTTGGTGTATGTTGTGTATTTAATCGGTAAAAAATTCGGCCATGGAGTGTTATGAGTAAATTTTGGGGGTGGTGTAAGAGACATTTTTGGTCATTTAGTATCGTGTGCTTAACCATACTCTTGGCATATTTGTTTTATTTGGATGCGCAAATAAAACCTCACTTTTCTGGGAATAAATGGCAGGTACCGGCACAAATTTTTGCTCGCCCCCTAACACTGTCTTTGAAACAAGAAATCTCTGCTAAAGAAGTCGTCGATGAACTCAAGTTACTGGGCTATCGCAAAGTGTCTAACGTATCATCAGTGGGTGAGTATGCGATTACTAAAGATACTTTGCGAGTTTTTCGACGAGCTTTTCATTTTCCAGATGGATTTCTATCTGCATCCGAATTAACGATTCGTTGGCGCAATAAACGGATCATGGAATTAACACGAGAGCAGGTAAAAACTACTGAAATTCGGCTTGAACCGTGGTTGGTAACTCGCATGTCTTCCGGCAGTAGGGAAGATCGTATGTTAGTGAAAAAAGCAGATTTACCCCCATTGCTAATCGATGCTTTGGTTCTGGTTGAGGACCGTAATTTCTATTCCCATTGGGGGGTTAATCCTTTAGCCATCATACGTGCCTTATTAGCTAATATTTCTGCTGGTAAAAAAGTGCAAGGCGGTAGCACTCTAACTCAACAGCTTGTGAAAAACCTTTATCTGACCCGAGAACAGTCTTACGTACGAAAAATAAAAGAGGCATTAATGTCGCTAGTGATTGATGCTCGCTATAGTAAAAACGAGATTATTCTCGCTTACTTGAATGAGGTTTTTGTGGGGCAAAATGGTGGGAAGGCTGTCCACGGTTTTGGCTTAGGCAGTCATTTTTACTTTGATCGCCCACTTAATGAGTTAAACCTCCCAGAAATCGCGACGCTAGTTGGAATGCTCAAAGGTCCTTCTTACTATAACCCACGTCGTCATCCAGAGCGGGCAAAAAACCGTCGTGATTTGGTTTTACGGATTTTGTTTGAAGCAGATAAAATTGGTAAAAATGAGTATTTATCAGCTATAGAAGCTCCTATAACAGTTGCTGCTGGAGCGAGTTTAGCAAGTGGTCAGCACCCTGCATTTATGGAGCAAGTACGCCGAGAATTAAAAACCGTTTTGGTTGAACCCGAATTGCGCGAATCTGGCATAAAAGTATTTACTACTCTTGATATCAATGCTCAACGACGTGCTGAAAAGGCTGTAACTACACGGACTGAATCAATTGTAAAGGCGAGAAAGTTACCGAATTTACAAGCTGCAATGGTCGTCACAGAGCAACGCACTGGAGAAGTTCGCGTTATTGTAGGGGATAAAAATCCACAACAACAAGGCTTCAATCGTGCTCTAGATATCAAACGTTCGATTGGTTCTTTGATAAAACCTGCAATCTATTTGAGGGCTTTAGCGCAACCTGAACACTACCATTTGGCTAGTATAATCACAGATGAACCTGTTGTACTGGAAGATGAACAGGGCCAAGTTTGGCGACCACAAAATGCTGATAAACAGACTCGTGGTACGGTATCTATATTGGAGGCCATTACTCAGTCTTATAATTTGCCAGCTGTACGCATAGCGCTAGATAATGGCTTACCTGCTTTACTCGATACTTTAGCTGATCTTGGTGTCGAAGAGATGGTACCTGAATTACCAGCAATCACCTTAGGAGCGGTTAACTTAGCCCCCATTAGTGTGAATCAGATGTATCAAACACTCGCTAATAATGGCGAGTATCGACCATTGCATACCGTATCAGCCGTGTTGTCGACAAATAACCAACTGCTCTGGCAGCATGGGGCATTCAGGCAACAACGCGTGCCAGAGAATGTGACATATTTACTCAACTACGCGTTACATAAAGTCACTAAAGAAGGAACTGCTAAGCGTCTTGGGCAGTATTTTCCAAACATTAATATGGCAGGTAAGACGGGCACAACTAATGATTACAGAGATAGTTGGTTTGCAGGTTTTGACCGCAACTTAGTTGTTACAATATGGATGGGTGACGATGAGAATCAACAAACTGGGTTATCGGGAAGTAGTGGGGCCTTGAATATTTTTATCGACTGGCAAAAAGAAATGTCGCCTAAATCCTTGGCGCAAAGGTTTCCAACAGGGCTTGATATTGCTCATTTTGAGATAGGCACAGGTATCCGCATGCAACCTGGTTGCCCAAATAGTCTTTCCGTACCAGCGATTATTTCAGCACTACCGCAACAAGCTAAAACCTGTGCAGGAAAAATCGCACCGGTGACTCAACCTAAGGCCACACCTGCCAAGAAAAAACCCTGGTGGTTACGAATTTTTAGCTAAGTATTTGAATTACGTAAATAGGTTTACTTAGCAATTAGCTATTTATCCTTTTACTTCACTTTTGCAAGACGTTGATTAATAAATTTTTGAAAATTTTCATTTTGTCTGCAGTGTAATGCTTGAATAGTAAATTGACTGATGACAGCTAAGGTTTGATTTAAAGTAGATGAGCAGTCGATATCAATTTTCGATTTTTGGAGTATCTTTTGTGTTCTCTCTGCATCAGTCAAAGGTGCTGGACCTGCAATCAATTCTGGAGATATAACAGAACGAGCATACTTTTTAGCGGATAATTGGGCGCTCTGTTCAAGTTTATCGATTTGTATTGCATGTAAAACTGCCTCGGTTTCGCTAGGCAAGCCTGAAAATAAAGAATCCGTTCCTTGTGCTTTTTCGATAATAAAACCAATATCTCCCTTAGGTTTCAGTAGTTGTTCTTTGGTTTGAGCTTCCAACTCACTTATATCAAAAGTGGGTATAGCGCTTTCCAGAGGTAGTGTGGCAGTTGGTATTTGTGATATCGAATGCTCTTCTGGGATAGTTTGGTTTTCTGCAAGGGGAGGACTTACTTTTGTCTGCTGAACTAGATTGGTTTTTTCCGACGACTCCGTTTTAAAATTTTTACTTTCAATATCATAAGCAGACAGTGCTTCAGGTTCTCGTATTGTGTTTGATTCTGGCGCAATAGAGGTTGCTTCAGTCGTTGAGAGTGTCTCCTTTGTTAATGGGGGAAATATCATTTGGGCTTGAATAACCGACGGTTTGGAGTTTTGCGGCGCTTTAAATTGAGTAAAATGCACTAGCGCCCCAATCAGAAGCATATGTAGAGTTGCGGACACAACAATGCCTAAACCAATATTTATTTGTCGTACAGGCTCTATAGGTGATAAGGGGCTGTGTTGAGTGTCTATTTTCATGCTCTCTATGATATGGTTTTTATGGAATAGTTCCTTGTTCTTTTGATAAGAAACATTAGAGATTCCTCAATATATTCTAAAAATCAATAAGCAATATATTTCACAGTGATATTGCACTTATTTCGTGCAATAGACTTTGTTATGAAATGAAGTAGTGCATAAAAGAATATGTTTAAATATTAAATTTTTATCCAAGTGATTGTTTTTAATAAGATAATCTGATTTGGCACAACCTTTGAAAGGAAGTAAGGGAATCAGAATTATAAACTCATGGAGAAATCATATGAAATTAATCACAGCTATCATAAAGCCATTCAAGCTTGATGATGTCCGAGAAGCCATCTCAGAAACAGGGGTAGATGGTCTGACCGTTACCGAAGTAAAAGGTTTTGGTCGCCAAAAAGGCCATACCGAGTTATACCGAGGTGCTGAATATCAGGTAGATTTTTTACCAAAAGTTAAGCTAGAGATTGCAGTTAATGACGATCAAGTTGATCGTTTGGTTGAAGTCATCACTGACTCAGCTAAAACTGGCAAGATTGGAGATGGCAAAGTCTTTGTCTATGATTTAGAGCGTGCCGTACGAATTCGTACTGGTGAAGCTGATAACGAAGCTTTATAAGGAATAATATAATGGAAACGACTTTTGAATTGGCTTATGCCTTAGATACATTTTATTTTTTAATCTGCGGTGCGTTAGTTATGTGGATGGCTGCGGGGTTCGCAATGCTAGAAGCAGGTTTAGTACGCGCCAAAAATACCACTGAGATCTTAACCAAAAATGTCGCGCTTTATGCGATTGCTTGTACGATGTTCATGATTTGCGGTTACAGTATTATGTACGGTGGTGGTGAATTTACCACTTTCTTGAGCGGTATTACTGGTGATGGCGCAACAGGTGTTGCCGAAGACCCGGCGACTTATGCTCCTTCAGCCGATTTTTTCTTCCAAGTCGTATTTGTAGCTACGGCAATGTCAATTGTCTCTGGCGCAGTTGCTGAGCGAATGAAACTGTGGGCATTCTTAGCGTTTACAGTTGTCATGACTGGTTTCATCTATCCAATGGAAGGATCTTGGACTTGGGGTGGTGCAGATGTATTTGGCATGTACAATCTTGGTGACTTAGGGTTTTCAGATTTTGCCGGTTCAGGTATTGTTCATATGGCGGGTGCTGCAGCAGCTTTATCAGGTGTTTTATTCCTAGGTGCCCGTAAAGGTAAATATGGTAAAGACGGTCGTGTTAATGCGATTCCTGGCTGTAACTTACCACTTGCTACACTAGGTACATTTATCTTATGGATGGGGTGGTTTGGTTTCAACGGTGGTTCTGTGTTAGCAACTGCGTCAGTAGAAAGCGCTAACTCAGTAGCGGTAGTTTTCATGAATACTAATGCAGCTGCAGCTGGTGGTTTAATTGCAGCTTTATTAATCGCTCGTGCCCTGTTTGGTAAAGCAGATTTAACGATGGCTTTAAACGGTGCTCTAGCAGGTCTAGTTGCAATCACTGCAGAACCTTCAACGCCAACACCATTACAAGCAACATTGTTTGGTGCGATGGGTGGTGCATTAGTGGTATTGAGTATCATTGCATTAGACAAATTAAAACTAGATGACCCAGTAGGCGCTATTTCTGTCCACGGTGTTGTTGGTTTACTCGGTTTACTATTAGTACCAGTCACTAACTCTGATGTGGCATTCTCTGGTCAAATAGTAGGTGCGTTAACTATTTTTGGTTGGACTTTTGTAGCGAGTTCGATTGTCTGGGTCATTCTTAAGAGCACAATGGGTATTCGTATTAGTGAAGAAGAAGAGTACGAAGGGGCTGACGTGGCTGAATGTGGTTTAGAAGCATATCCATACTTTACATCTACTAAGTAGACCCTTTAACCGGAACTAACAATAATAACAAGGACATATTAAAGATTATAAGGACCCAAAAAGAACAACAAGGACAATATATCTTTAATACATATAACATTTTCTAAAGTGTGTTCACCCCTCCTCGGAGGGGTTTTTTTATGCTACAGATTTACTTATAAGTGTTTAATGACTTTAGCTGGATTACCCGCTATCACTAGATTATCACCAAAACTTTTGGTCACCACAGCCCCTGCACCTACTACGACATTATTACCTAAACTCACACCTGGTAAAATTATCGCACCACCACCAACCCAACAGTCGTTTCCAAGAATAATGGGAGCTGCACTTTCAAGGCCTGACCGACGCTCACTGGGATCAAACGGGTGATGGGCGGTGAGTAAAGAAACATTCGGAGCTAGCATACAGTCATTGCCTATCTTGACCTCGGCACAGTCCAAAATAGTGCAAGAAAAATTGGCATAAAAGTTTTCACCAACATGAATGTTGTAGCCATAATCACAGCAAAAAGTATTTTCTACGTATAGTCGTTTACCTGTACTGCCGAAAAAACTTCGTAAAAGAGAGGCTCTTTGCTTCACAGATTGTTCTGGGATAGCTGCCAATTCGCGTAAAACTGTACGTGCGCGCATACGTTCAGCAACTAGTATTTTATCGCTCGCAAAATAAGGTAAACCTTGTACCATTTTTTCTTTTTCAGTCATCTGTTTTACTCATCTGCTGGTCTGAGTCTAGTTATCTATCAAGACTTATGTGATGATAGGGTTTGCTGGGGAGAGTAGCAGGTACTCTCAGGAAAAACTATTAAAGAGAGTACATCATGTCTCAATCTAATTCGGAAAATACACCTGAAAATATGCAGGCCTTTTTGCAAAGTGGTACGGTCAAACCCGCTCCACAAGCTCAACCTAAAAACCCTCTACACGGACTAACCTTACAAACTATTTTGACGAAACTCGTCGAGCATTATGGTTGGGAAGATTTGGCAATAATGATTAGAATAAATTGCTTTAAGAGCAATCCTTCGATTAAATCTTCTTTGAAGTTTTTACGTAAAACAGAGTGGGCTAGAACAAAAGTTGAGCTTTTGTATCTCGACACATTTTAAACAGGTCTTGTACTAAAAGTGCGAACGAAAAACTTAGAGTACTTAGTCATAAATGAAAATAACCAAGTACTCGATTAAATGTACCATGTGCTTGCAGTTTAGAAGGCAACTTACATGCCGTTTTCTTTTAAAACAATTAGGTAAATATTATTATGGAACACTCTTTAAGTATAATTAAAAAAACGATAAATACGCTTAAACGTATGCCAAAAACTCCATTATTGATAACTGCTGTATGGCTTAGCTCTGTTGCACACCCTGCTTTTGCTTATGATAGAGTTACAGGCCATAGTTTTGCTAGTCGCTCGGAAGTTATTGCCCGTTCAGGGATGGCCGCTACCAGCCAACCTTTGGCTACGCAAGTGGCGCTGGATATCTTAAAGTCTGGCGGTAATGCGATTGATGCTGCTATTGCTGCCAATGCTATGTTAGGTCTCGTTGAGCCAACGGGTTGCGGTATTGGGGGAGATTTATATGCGATTATCTGGGATGCTAAAACCAAAAAATTACATGGTCTAAATGCTTCTGGCCGCTCTCCTCAATCTTTAACCATGGATTATTTTACTGAGAATGATATTTCGGAAATTCCCAAATTTGGTGCTTTACCTGTATCTGTTCCTGGAGCAGTAGATGGTTGGTTTGAGATGCATAAAAAATTTGGTTCAAAACCTATGACAGAGATTCTAGCTCCTGCGATCCAATATGCTCGAGAAGGTTTTCCAGTTACCGAATTAATAGCATATTACTTAGATCGTTCAGTTGCACGGATCGGCCAATATGACGGGTTTAAAGAAACATACATGCCAAATGGCAGAACTCCACGTAAAGGTGAAATATTTAAAAATCCATATCTAGCTTCTACATACGAAAAAATTGCTAAGGGTGGCCGTGATGCATTTTATAAAGGAGATATTGCACATACAATTGATGCCTATATAAAAGAACAAGGCGGTTTTTTATCTTATGCTGACTTGGCTTCGCACACATCGACTTGGGTAGAACCTGTTGCTACTAACTATCGTGGTTATGATGTGTGGGAATTACCACCTAATAGTCAAGGGATAGCTGCTTTACAAATTCTGAATATTATGGAGCGCTATGATGTTGGAAAAATGGGTTTTGGTTCGCCAGAATATGTGCACACATTTGTTGAAGCAAAAAAGCTCGCTTTTGCCGACCGTGCTAAGTTCTATGCCGACATGGACTTTAATGACATCCCTGTAGATACTCTTATTTCAAAGCAATATGCAGCAGAGCGTCAAGCCCTAATTGACGATGATAAGGCTGCCAAGCGTGTTGATGCAGGTTTGAATGAGGGGGATACAATCTATCTTACTACAGCGGATAAAGACGGTAACATGGTGTCTCTCATTCAAAGTAATTTCCGTGGTATGGGGTCTGGTATGACACCGACACGTCTTGGGTTTGTCTTGCAAAATCGCGGAGAGCTGTTTGCTTTAGATCCTCAGCATTTTAATGCTTATGCACCTAATAAACGCCCTTTCCAAACAATAATACCGGCGTTTGTTACCCGTAATAACCAACCTTACATGAGTTTTGGTGTCATGGGAGGCGGGGCCCAGCCACAGATGCATGCTCAAGTGGTCATGAACATGATTGATTTTGGGATGAATCTCCAAGAAGCTGGAGATGCCCCACGGATTTTGCATTCGGGCTCATCTAGTCCGACTGGTTACGAAATGCTGGACGGTGGTTACATCAGTTTAGAATCTGGCTTTAGCCAAGCAACTCGGCGTACATTATTACAAAAAGGGCATGTGTTAAGAGATGTCTCTGGTGCGTTTGGTGGATACCAAGCTATTAAATATGACGCGACTAATAAGGTGTATTATGGCGCCTCTGAGTCACGTAAAGATGGACATGCAGCAGGATATTAAAATTAATATTTGCTATAGTTACGAAATGATAAGAAGGTAACTTTTATTCAAATGATAGGCCTAGGAAATAATTGATTATGTCGCAACCACAAAAAGGTATTTGCGCAGAGCCTAACTTACATGCCCAGTATTTAATGTACAACGTATTGGATGATGATAGTCAAGCGCTGCGAGCTAAATTGGCCCGAGTCCTCGATATTTTTGCATACTTTGATGATGAGCATTATGAGGCAATGGTGTCTGGAGTTATTGCCATTGGGTCGGATTATTTTTCAGAGATTTACCCAGGTCTTCGACCTCTGGAATTAAGCCCTTTCCCAGATATGCAATCGGGGGATCGTTGTGCTCCTTCTCAGACTTCTGATATTTTCATACAAATCCGTGCAGACCGTCTAGATATCGTTCATGCTATCGCTACTGAGATAAATGAATTACTGCACTTGCATGTTGAGTTAGTTGATGATTTGAAAGGCTTTCGTTACCTTGATGGACGAGATTTAAACGGTTTTGTCGAAACTGACGATAACCCGCGAGGCCCGCAAAAATTAGTAGCCGCTGTCATCGGTGACAGCGATCCTGATTTTGTGGGGGGAAGTTACATTCACATTCAAAAGTATCGCCATGATTTGCGTCGTTGGTCTCTTTTATCAGAACGTCAACAGGAACAAGTTATCGGTCGTACAAAGGCACACAATCTTCCTAGTGCACTAGCAAATGCAAGTTCTCACTATATTCGTACACGCAATGCTGACGATGGGTTCCATGATAACCATAACCAGATGGTTAGACAGTCCATGCCTTATGCAAATATCCAGGTACAAGGTTTGTTTCAAGTTACATGCAGTGCTTCTATTAAGCCCTTTAAGTCGATGTTACATTCTATGATTTTTGGTGGGCCTGATGGTGAGTATGACGCGTGGTTGGATTATACTAATGCCGAAACTGGTGGGGCTTATTTTGCACCATCTATTCAGTTCCTTCGTGAGCGTGCCAAAGATTGAACACTTTTTTTCATCGTTTGTCGAAATTAAAATTATGAGGCACGATTACACTGAGAAGAAGTGAAAAGATGGACGACTTTGAAAAGTGTGAAACTCGCTTTCTCTAACAGCACCTCGGTGCAGGTTTAATGCACCGAGAGGTTGTATTCTCAATCCATTGTTAGCTTAAATGAGCTACTTCAGCAAAGACCTTATCTGCAGCTGCAAGCGTAGCTTCAATAATTTCAGCAGTATGGGCTTTAGATACAAAACCCGCTTCAAAAATCGCTGGAGCAAGATAAACACCAGCTTCTAACATGCCATGATAAAATGCTTTAAATTGTTCGTTATTACACGAAATTGCTTGCTGGTAATTCGTCACTTTTTCGGCATCAGTAAAAAAGATACCAAACATAGACCCTGCGACATTATAAGTCATTGGAATACCATGTTTATGTGCCAGTTTGGTTAGTCCTTCTGCAAGTGCTTGGGTGTTACTAAAGATACTAGTATATAAGTCAGGTTCCTCTAGTTGATTTAGTGCAGCTAGACCTGCAGCCATAGCAACTGGGTTACCAGAGAGTGTACCTGCTTGATAAATCGGACCGGTAGGAGCTATGTGAGTAATAATTTTAGCTTTACCGCCAAAACACCCCACAGGCATACCGCCACCGATGACTTTTCCTAAGCAGGTTAAATCTGGTTCGACACCAAAACGTTCTTGAGCACCACCACGAGAAACTCGGAAACCAGTCATAACTTCGTCAAAGATAAGCACAGCACCATACTCATCACATACTTCTCGCAACCCTTCAAGAAACCCTGGGACCGGAGGAATACAGTTCATGTTACCCGCTACAGGTTCAACAATGATACAAGAGATATCGTCAGGACATTCAACGAATGCTTGCTTGACACTGTCTAGATTATTGAACTCTACAGTGATCGTGTGTTTAGCAAAATCATCAGGTACACCAGGAGAGGACGGAACACCCAAAGTCAATGCACCTGAACCTGCTTTTACTAAAAGAGAATCAGCATGGCCGTGATAACACCCTTCAAATTTTAAGATTTTATTGCGTGAAGTGTAACCACGTGCGAGACGAATAGCCGACATGGTTGCCTCGGTACCCGAGTTCACCATTCTGACCATTTCCATCGAAGGGACTAGTTTGCTGACTTTTTCAGCCATGTGAATTTCTGCTTCGGTAGGAGCTCCAAAACTCAAGCCTTCATAGCTAGCGGTAATAACTGCATCGCGGATTTTTTCGTTATTATGGCCAAGTACCATTGGGCCCCATGATTGAATGTAATCAATGTAGCGATGACCATCTGCATCCCAAATATATGGGCCATCTGCTTTTGTGATAAAGCGTGGTGTGCCGCCTACCGCTTTAAATGCTCTTACTGGAGAGTTCACGCCACCTGGGATCGTCTTTTGTGCGCGGGCGAATAATTCTTCTGATTTAGTCATTTTATTGCTTACTCTTAAATATTTTTATTAGTGTGCCACAAAACTGGCTTTTCGTGTTTGTGGAGAATATCTGAAACACCTAAAGTTAGTGCAAATAAAGCCATCCTAACCAATACACCATTATCCGTCTGCCGAAAAATAGCTAAGTTAGGGTGGGTGTTTAAATCATTATCAAGCTCATTCGCTTCAGCACGAGAATCACGTGGGAGAGGATGCATAATCACGGTTTTTGATTGAAAGTGTTTGGTGTAAATCTGTTGGTCTAGACGGAATTTGCCACGATACTTATCGGCTTCATCTTGGTTAGCAAAACGTTCTTCTTGAACACGAGTTTGATAACAAATATCCGCATCTAAGCTCCCTTCCAACTGATCGGTAATCGTGACTTTGTGCCCAGCACTAGCGATTACATCTAAGACTGTTTGTGGCATAGCTAGGGCCGCCGGTGCAACCAAGGTAAAGTGAATGTTTTTAAATAAACTTAACAGCTTAGCCAGAGAGTGTACTGTACGACCATATTTAAGGTCTCCAATCATGGCAATATGTAGACCATCGATAGATTGTCCGTGGGCTAAACATTCTTTTTCAATAGTGAAGAGATCTAACAAGGCTTGAGTAGGGTGCTCATTTGCACCGTCGCCGCCATTAATCACCGGAACTCGACTACCGCTGGCAAATTCAGCAACAGAACCCGCATCAGGGTGGCGCATAGCGACAATATCGGAATAACCACTGAGTACTCGGGCCGTATCATATAATGACTCGCCTTTGGCCAATGCAGAGTTGCTCATACCTGTAGTTTCGCGAACTTCACCACCGAGTAAGTTAAATGCGGTACCAAAACTCACTCGGGTTCGTGTACTTGGTTCAAAGAACAAATTGCCTAAAATCGCACCGCGTAATACTTCAGTACGTTTTTGACGCAAAGCATAAGGTTGCATTTGATTGGCAACTGCAAATACTTCTTCAATAGCGTCACGGTTGAATTGATTCACCGATAATATGTGTTGGCCAGTAAATTGGGCAGTCATAAGAAATGTGGATCTCTACTCAGGAGTTATTTTGAGATTATATCAAAAAAAACAGTTTAAAGACTAATTTACTCTGTTAACTGTAAGGCTAAAATTGCTTGGAATTTTTTACAACAAACACTAGCAAATGTCTTTTGTGCAGCTAGGTTCATTGGGGAGGATAAGCCAAGTAAGCTTTTCATATGAAAATCACTTTTGAGTAAATTATAAAAATCGACACTTAAAGTGTGCGTCGTTCCTATATCTAATTGCGGATATGTTTGTCTAATACACACCGAAACGAAATCGGTTGCTTGTTGTGGGCCAGTTTCATAAAACATTTCAGCTACTTCGGGGTGTGTTTTTGCTTCGGCAATCACTACGTTGTACATGTCGATAACTAATTGGTCATGCATCAAAGCGATGAAGTGTTCTGCAATTTGTCGTAATTTTTCCGATAATGTGATGGACGACTCAAGTAGGGCCTGATCATTCAATTGATATTGCGCACATTTTTCATTGATTACCGCTTCAAATAAAACGGCTTTATTTTTGAAATGTGAATAAACAGTTTGCTTTGAAACATCTGAAGCTTTTGCCACAAGATCCATTGAGGTGTTTGTAAAACCTTGTCGCAAAAATAACTGCGATGCTTGTTCTAAGATTTGTTTTCTTTTTTGCAGACTTTTTGGCCGGCCAGCAATACCCGCAGGCCCGTTATCTGAATTAACATCATTAAGGCTGTTATTATCTTTCATTTTGAGCTGATAGGTTTTGATATCAGGCCCCCTCTACATAAACGCACAAGCAACGAATTATGTTTATTTAATAATCATACTAGACAGTCTAGTAATTCCATATTAGCATTAGTCAACAATTTGTACATCTAATTTTTGGAACATACATGGCAGGTAAAACGTCACATGATGAAACAAATACAACGGTCACAAGCAATCCTAGTAACTCGCCAATAACTTTGTTTGGGTTAGTGGCTGTTGGTTTGTTGGGCTTAGTTGTCTTAATGATGTTTTCTGGTAGTGGTGCTGCCAAACAGGATGCGGAGCTAGTGGTTGAACAGCCAGTATTGGTTTTTCCCATTGCTTATCAATCACAGTATGCCAAACCTTATCGAGCGAGTGGTAAAGTAGAATCAAATCAACAAGCATTAGTAGGCTTCGAAAATAGTGGCAAAGTTGCGCAAATCTTCGTAGAAGACGGTGCTGAAATAATTGCAGGGCAAGTTTTAGCTATCTTAGATACCCAGCGCTTGAAAGCACAACTAAATGAGCTAATTGCTGCCCGAAGTTTGGTTGAAGCAGAAGTGCGTTTAGCCCAAAATACCAAAGATCGTATTGTGGATTTAGCTACCCGGGAACTAGATTCAGTTCAGCGTTTAGATGAAGTATCAGAAAATTTAAACATTACCCAAGCGCGTCTCACACAAATTAATGCACAGATTGCTTCATTGCGTTTGGAAATGGAAAAGTCCACTATTAGTGCTAGTGCTAACGGCAGCATCATAAAGCGCATGGTTGACCCTGGAGCCGTTGTAGCTGTGGGTCAGCCAATTTTTGAAATCGCATCAACGACGGCATTACAAGCCCGTATTCCACTTCCTCCACATGTCGCTAAAACTTTAAGTCAAGACGATGGTATCTCTTTAAATATTGGTAATAACTCTTTAAATAGTCAACTCAGCTCTTTGGGAAGCCAGCGAAATCTTCGAACTCGCACCCTCGACGCTCTATTCAACTTACCTGCAAATGCCGATATATTGGTCGGCGATTTGGTCACAGCGAACCTAACTGTCGTTGAACAACAAACCGGTGCATGGATCCCTGTTTCAGCTCTTGCTAGTGGAGTTCGTGGTATGTGGACAGTCCTTGTCGCTCAACAAATCGGTCAAACATTATTAGAAAGTCGAACGGTCGAGATTATTTATACCGATGGTGAAATGGCATATGTTAGCGGTGCGATCGCAGATAATGAACTAGTCGTTTTAGCGGGAACTCACCGCTTTATTGCAGGACAAAAAGTGCGTGCAGATTTGTATTCAAAAGTGCCATAAGAGGAATTTTAGATGTCTGATATAGATAAAAAATACCCATGGTATACAATTTTTGTTAGAAGTGGGCACTTACTCTCGTTAGCTATTATTATCATTATGGTGGCAGGGCTTTCTGCAATAAATAACTTACCAAGGTTAGAAGATCCGCGTATTGACTTACGTTATACCTTAGTCCTGACTTTTTTTCCTGGGGCGTCAGCAGAACGAGTTGAAGCTTTAGTATCTGATGTATTAGAAGATGAATTACGGGAATTGTATGAAATCAAACGAATTGATTCGACTTCAAAAGCTGGTTTTTCCTTACTCACTATTGAGTTACAAGATTGGGTAGATAATCGTACTAACCAGCAAATATTTGGCAAAATTCGTGACCGTTTAGATGATGCTGCAGAACGTTTCCCTGAAGGTGCCATGGATCCTATTATGGAAGATAATCGAGGTGCCACTGCATATACTGTGCAATATGCTTTGAGTGCGCAACACCCAGATACAACTTCAATTACTATGGTGTCCCGATTTGCCCAAGAGTTTGCGGATAATTTACGCAATATTTCGGGTTCTGAAGTCGTGAACATCTATGGTGCTCCCACCGAAGAAATCACAGTAAGTATCGATCCTAATAAATTAGCCGTTGTCGGACTTACCCCGTTGGATGTAAGTTCGGCGATAGCTGGTGCTGATCCGAAACTTCCGGCAGGTATTGTTTATACTGACAGCTTAAATTTACGTGTCCAAGTAGCACAGGAGCTCTCGAGCCTAGACGTTATTAGTAATACTCCTTTGTTGGAAGTGGCTGGTGATTATTTACGTGTAGCAGATGTCGCTACCGTCACTCGCGGTTATCAATCGCCTCGTCAAACATATGCATTGTTGGATGAACAAGATGTCATATTTGTGGCTGCTCGCATGCAGACAAATGTCCGAGTAGACCAATGGACTGAGCAAATTAAAGCACAGGTAGCGTCGTTTGAAGAGATATACGGCTCCTCGGTAAACGTCGATTTGGTATTTGAGCAAAACCGTTATACTGACGCTCGTCTCAGTGAACTCAGTGGTAATTTATTGCTCGGTTGTGTGGTAGTTATGTTGGTCATTCTTATCTTCATGGGCTACAAAGCATCTTGGATTGTAGGTTTGTCTTTACCTTTATGCGCTTTTTTTGCGGTCTTTTCTTTAGGCTTCTTTGGTGAATCTATTCACCAAATGTCAATATTTGGGATTATCATTGCGATTGGCTTACTAATTGATAATGCAATCGTGATGACTGATGAAATCAGGCAAAACTTACTATTACCTGGTATGAGTCGTGTTGGCGCCTTGGTTAAAAGTGTTAATCACTTATTTGTACCTTTGTTTGCTTCAACACTCACCACTATTTTAGGTTTTATGCCGATTTTTCTACTCAATGGAAATATAGGCGATTTCATTGGTTCGATTGCGATCAGTGTCGTAATGGCCTTATTTGGTTCTTTTTGGATATCATTATCGATCATTGCAGCACTTGCTGCCCGTTTTTTACCAAAATCACATGTCGAAAATACTCCTTGGTATGTACAGGGTTTACAGCGGCCTAAAATATCTAATGTTTTTCAGATTATATTGAAGAAAGGATTGACCAAACCATTACAAATTTTACCTATTATTATTGGTATTTGTATTATGGGGTTTGTACTAGCTGGGAATCTTGCGAATGTATTTTTTCCATCCGCAGACCGAGATCAATTTGCGATAGAAGTAAATCTCCCTATTGGATCGAGCATTGCAAATACTTATGCGTTGACCAAACAAATTCAGCAAAAAATAATTTCGTATAAAGGAGTAGAGCAGGTACATTGGTTAGTGGGTAGTTCTATTCCTACTGTTTATTACAACCAAGTGATGAACCGTGATAATTCACCCGAGTACGCTAATGGGGTTATTAAAGTAGATACGATGGAGCGTGCGGCTCAACTTATTGACCAACTCCAGTTAGATATACAAGCCGAATTCCCAGAAGCAAAAATTGTTGTCAAAGCATTTGGTCAAGGTCCTCCTATTCCTGCTCCTGTGGAGGTAGATATTTTTGGTCCCGACCTAGCAGTATTGGAAGAAATTGGACGTGATGTACGTTTGATATTATCCCAAACACCTGGAATTTCCCAATCGTTTGCCTCGATTGCTTTGAATGAACCTGAGGTCATTATCAATACTTCTCGAGATCAAGTTAGTTTATCTGGCTTATCTTTGAATGACCTGTCTTTACAACTACAGCTAGCATTAAATGGTGTTGTCGGTGGCTCTATTGTTGAGCAAACCGAGGAAGTACCAATTCGAGTACGTATTGGAGATGCTCAACGCAGTGATTTGACAAACTTGGCAGCCTTACCCTTGGCAAGTACCCACTATGATATTAATAATCCATTCCTACGGGTTTCAGCATTAGGTGAGTTTTCAGTTGTTCCTTCGCTGACAGGCATTACACGTAAAAATAGTGAGCGGGTTAATCGTATTCAAGGCTTTTTACTACAAGGTGTACCTGCGGTAAGTGTTGCGCAGAAAATTGCAGTAGCACTTGCAGATTATCAACTACCTCCAGGCTACAAGATCAAAATGGCGGGCGATGCTGACAAACAAAATGAGGCCCTTGGTCAATTAGGTACTTATGCACCGGTCTTATTAGTGATGATGATCACTACATTGATTTTATCATTCCAAAGTGTGCGTTTTGCCGCTGTTATTGGTTCAGTAGCTGTTCTCTCGGTTGGTCTAGGAATGCTTAGTCTTTGGTTATCTGGTTTGCCTATTGGGTTCAATCCCTTGTTGGGTTGTGCGGGTTTAATTGGCGTTGCAATTAATGGTTCTATCGTTGTTATAGCAGCCATCAAAGCAAACCCCAAGGCAATGTCAGGAGACACCGACGAAATTGTCGCAGAAACAATGAGTTGTAGTCGTCATATTTTATCAACTACCTTTACAACAGTCGGTGGATTAATTCCTTTATTGTTGTTTACTGCTGGTTCTTTCTGGCCACCACTTGCTGTTGTATTAGCCGGTGGAGTTGGTTTTTCTGTAATGTTATCGTTGGTCTATACACCTATACTTATAGGGAGCTTATGTCGAATCCGTCAACGTAAATTAGACCGCGCAGAACATAAAAAATTGGCTAAAGTAGGAGTTTAATATTCACGTATTGCGTTAAATTTTATAGCGGTTTCATATAGTCATAGATAAAGTGAACCGAAAATCGATTAACGTCTTAAAAAGTCATTACGAACTAATTGTGCACATCGCGGATCCATGCGTGTTAGTATTTTAATTATGATCTTAGATTTTAGGACTTATTGAATCTGGTATGACTGAACAATGCATAAAAATTAGAGCAAACTCAAAGGGTAATGGTATTACATCTTCTATTATGGGAGGCAGTGCATTACTTCTCGGTTTTATTTTGCTTACCTCTTTGCCAAAGTCTCTTGTTTTAATTGCGATTGGTATTATTAGTTTGGGTATAATTGCTTCGGTTATTGGTTTTTATAAAATTAAAGAACCAGAACATAGCATTATTTTGGACCAAGCCGGTATTTCTTATCATCATCGCCATGGGCAATGGCACATTTCTTGGAATAATATTCAACGTATTGATCAACCTCGTATCACACGAGGGATTGAACAAATCGATTTGCACTTGGTCGGCATTAAATTAAAAACCTATCCAAGTTTTCTGGATACCATTTCACGCCGTCTTATGACGAATACATTAATTGAACAGCGCCCTTTGCTTATGCAGAATCCTGATACTGAGTGCAGTAGTGGCATGTGTGGAGCCGATGATTTAATCGAAAAAGACCGGTTTAAGTTACCAGATGGTTCTTTTGTGACGGGGGTGCAAGGTATGTTTGCCAATCGTATGAATAAGTTACGTAGTCGATTAGGATTTGATGTCTTTATCAATGAAGCTGAACTAGATCGTCCAGTTCATGAGTTTGTGCAACTTTTAAGAGCTTGTCAGGCGGATATTGCCTCCAAGAACTGAGTATTTAATACAGCTAAAGAGTTTTGTTAGTGGACTCTTTTTCAAACGTTTTGATTACTTCTTTAGCTTCTACTAGAACTCGTTCCGCTTCGTTAAGTAGCATATCAATTTGAGCATTCAAGTCCTGCTCAAGATTATTTTTATAATTGTGCTCAATCGTAAAACAGAGATTCAGGAGTTGGGGTACACCTGTATAGCAGCAAGCACCATGCAGTTTGTGAATATTAGCTTGGAGTTCTTGAATTTTTGATTGTGTTAACTGGCGTTTTATATCGCGCATAGTCTTTGGTAAAATAACAATAAACTGACTCAGTAACTCCTTTGCTGCGGTACTATTGTAGTTTGCACGGCGAATGGCTAACTCCCAATCAACACTCTTCTCTACCTGTGAGTCATTCACTAAACCATCTGATAAAGTAATATCTGGAAGTGTTTCTGTTGGCTGACACCACATTTCGATAAGCTCACATAATGCCGATAAATCTATGGGTTTTGCGATGAAATCATCGAAACCAGATTGTAGGTAATGTTCCTTATTTTGTTCAAAACCATGGGCAGTTATTGCGACGACAGGTGTCCCCATATTCCTCTCAATTTTACGAATATGGGAGGTCGTAACGAAACCGTCCATTTTAGGCATTTGTATATCCATCAGGATCATATCAAAGTCTGTATTCCGGCATTTCTCAAGCGCATCCTGACCTGAATTTGAGAGTACTAATGTTACATCGGTTGCTTTGAGCCATGTGTCGAGAAGGCGCAAGTTCATAGGTAAATCGTCTACGGCTAAGATCTTTAAAGGTGGTAGAGATTTTATGCGAGACTGCATGAGACTGATGTGATTCTTAAGTCGAGTCTTTTCGAGTTGTTCCACTTTGTTTTTTGACAATGGCAAGGATAGTTCTGCAAAAACATCAAGTGTAAGTTTAGATTCCAACCCCAACGGTTTCGTACCGATGTATAAAAGTACGATTTTTTTAATTTTTAACTTTTTAATTTGATTTAAAAAAAACAAAGATTGTGCTGAATGTACTTGAGGACAAACAACAAATGCATAGTCAAAACTGTTCTGATTTTGACTAGAGAATTCTTGTAAATACTGACAACTCTCAACAGAGGTCGTTTGCATGCCAATATCATACAGGAGTTTGGTTGTTGCTAGACGAGATTCATGAGAGGGGTCAAAGACCAGAGCATGCTTCCTGTTCAGAGTCGATTGAGCATCAATAGTCTGTCCTTTTACGGCTAATGTTTGCTTTATAGACACTATAATGGCCTCTCAAATTCTTCAGCTGATTCAATTAAAAGTTTAGTCTTGCAAGTGCTTAATAATCTTTAAGTGTTATAAAAAAATAGGTGGTACGCAATTTATAAGACCCAATCACCAATTACAGCTGCGGATAAGAAGATAAAATTAAATATTATATTAAACATCTTCATACTAACACATTAAGTCATGTAATTTAGTCTCGACCTGTATTATTATCCGTATAAGTCCAACCTATAATAAAAAAGACAGCTCATGAGTAATGAAGTCACAATAAATCAAGATGGTATTGAACAGCTCCCTATGCGCCGTTTTACGGAAGAGGCGTATTTGAATTATTCGATGTACGTTATCATGGACCGAGCGTTACCGCACATTGGTGACGGTTTAAAGCCAGTACAGCGACGAATTATTTATGCTATGTCTGACCTTGGATTAAGCGCTAATGCTAAATACAAAAAATCAGCCCGTACTGTGGGCGACGTATTAGGCAAGTTCCATCCGCATGGTGATAGCGCCTGCTATGAAGCTATGGTATTGATGGCTCAGCCTTTTACATATCGTTACCCTCTCGTCGATGGACAAGGTAATTGGGGGGCGCCAGACGACCCCAAATCATTTGCAGCTATGCGTTATACAGAGGCGCGTCTTTCAAAATTTTCTGAGGTGCTCCTTTCCGAATTAGGTCAGGGCACTTCCGATTGGCAGCCAAATTTTGATGGTACCATCCAAGAACCGAAAGTGTTGCCTGCGCGTTTACCACATATTTTACTCAACGGTATAACAGGTATTGCAGTCGGTATGGCGACTGATATTCCACCGCACAACGTGCGTGAGCTAGCCGGAGCTTGTGCTAAGTTATTAGATAATTCAAAAACGGAATTATCAGAGTTGTTGGAAGATGTGCAAGGCCCTGATTATCCTACTGATGCTGAGATCATTACCCCTCGTACAGAGATTCAAAAAATCTATGAAACTGGTCGAGGCTCGATCAAAATGCGTGCTGTCTATCGTAATGAAGGGGGGGAAATTGTCATTACAGCCCTGCCACATCAAGCATCTGGTGCCAAAATTTTAGAGCAAATCGCAAATCAAATGCAGAACAAAAAACTGCCTATGGTAAGTGATTTACGCGATGAGTCTGACCATGAAAACCCGACCCGCTTGGTTGTTACCCCTCGTTCAAATCGAGTTGATATCGAACAGTTGATGCAGCATTTATTTGCAACAACCGATTTAGAAAAGAATTATCGTGTCAATATTAATATGATTGGCCTAGATGGCCGGCCACAAGTTAAAGACTTAAAAACAATCTTGTCAGAATGGTTGGTTTATCGCCGTGATACTGTGACTCGCCGTTTACAATACCGCTTAGATAAAATTTTAGCTCGCTTACATATTTTAGAAGGCTTAATGATCGCTTTCTTAAATATTGATGAAGTAATTGAAATTATTCGTAACGAAGAAAAACCAAAGCAAGAATTAATGGCACGTTTTGGTCTATCTGATATCCAAGCAGAGGCCATTCTAGATTTGAAACTACGTCATCTTGCAAAATTAGAAGAGATGAAAATCAAAGGTGAGCAAGATGAACTTGCAGCTGAACGTGACAAACTCCAGTTATTGCTGGGGTCAGATCGTCGTATGAAGACCTTGATTAAGAAAGAAATCTTAGCTGATGCTGAAACTTACGGAGATGAACGTCGTTCTCCTATTGTCGAACGGGGTGAGGCTAAGGCCCTTAGCGAAAAAGAATTAATGCCATCAGAGCCAGTCACCGTGGTGCTATCTGAAAAAGGTTGGGCAAGATGTGCTAAAGGTCACGATGTAGATGCTGCTGGTTTAAGTTATAAAGGCGATGACAAATATTTGGCGAGTGCGAAAGGACGTTCTAATCAACCCGCTGTATTTATTGATACTTCGGGCCGAACATTCAGTTGTGATGCTCATGGGTTACCTTCAGCCCGAAGCCAAGGCGAACCGTTATCAGGTCGCTTCGGAATAGTTGCTGGAGAGACATTTACTGATGTCGTAATGGGTAAAGACGAACAGCAATTCTTAATCTCCAGTGATGCGGGTTATGGCTTTGTGGGTACTTTTAAAGATATGTTAAGCAAAGCCAAAGCCGGTAAAGCTTATCTGTCATTACCACATGCAGCTAAAGTTATTACACCTCAACCCGTCAACGATATTGCGAACGATTTATGTTTATCTATATCTAATGAAGGACGTATGCTTCTATTCCCATTGAGGGATTTACCGTCATTAGGTAAAGGTAAGGGCAATAAATTAATTAATATTCCTTCTGCCAAAGCCAAAACTAGAGAAGAATTTGTGTTACATGTTGCGGTAGTTCCTTTAAATGCTGAAGTTAAAATCATTTCAGGTAAACGCGGAATGACATTGAAACCAGCTGATCTTGCACATTATATTGGTGAAAGAGGCCGTCGGGGAAATAAATTGCCACGTGGTTTACAACGGGTTGATGAGATTGTTATTTATCACTCGGTAGATGTGGTAGAGGATGAAGAGCCTAACTCAACCAACCTTGAGTGAGACAATGTTTCCGGGCAGAAAATAGAACTATAATGGATAATAAATAATAAAAAGCTGAATATAATCTAAAGATTCATTCAGCTTTTTTATTGTGTTTTTACATTAAAACTAATTTACATTGGTACTTTCAAAGATTTTATCTGCTGATGCAGCAACAAATCCCTGGTAAACCTCACCATTATTTAATGGATAACGCTGAGCAAATTCATAAAAACAACTAGGAATATATTTTTGCGAATCACTGAATTTTACAAGTGCTTTGTCAGCCATTGTAGCTGATTGAGCAAGACAAACCTCTTTGCCCCCTTTTATCTCACCACCCGATTGATTTAATACAAAGCCATTGTCTTTGAGTAATACGTTCATCTGTGTCAATTCAGTAATTTTCTGTAAATGGTTAATACTAACGGTAAAGTGGTTTGCTCGGAACCCCCATGCGGCTAGCCATGCAGCATATTCGCTCTCAGCAAGTAATGTTGCGTACTCATCATACGTAATATCCCAATGTGTCCCTGAATATAGAAAGTCAGTTTGTTGAGCAAGTTCATCAGGTACAGTTTTTAGCATATTGTAAATGATAGTTTGGGCGGTAGAGGATAGTTCGTCCACTTTTAATTCACTGATAAAGACCTTTGGTTGGTTTATATCAGGATGTTCGTAATGAAATGCATTTAATTTTTTACTGGAAAAATCATACTCACCAGCTTGCTTATAACCTAAACGAACAAATTGTTTAGCCAAATCGCCAACACGCATACCGGGGAGGGCAAAGGTCCGCAAAGCAATATGGTCATTCACGATATTCGCTTGTTCATCGGTCGTTTGTATCAGTTTATGGATCTGCATAGCCGAAGGGGTAATAGTTAAATAATCATCCCATAAACCAGCAAATAACGTCTCTATTTGTGTATGCATATCGTTATCCTATATGTCGTAGGGCGACAGTCATTGTTAGTTAAAATATAATCCTGGATTTAATGTTTCAGGCAGGACTCCTTGCTCTAGCTCGACTGAAGCCACAGGGTAAGCGCAGTAATCAGCTGCATAAAATGCGCTCGCTCGGTGATTCCCACTTTCGCCAATACCGCCGAATGGGGCAGCACCAGACGCACCTGTTATAGGACGATTCCAGTTTACAATACCAGCTCTGATATATGCATAGAAAGTATCCCAAAGGGCAGCATCATCAGCCAGTAGACCAGCCGATAAACCAAACTTGGTATTGTTCGCTTCAGTAATTGCAGATGAGAAATCGGAGTACCTGATCACTTTAACTAGCGGACCAAAGTGCTCCTCGTCAGGAAGTTCACTAAGGATTGATGTAACATCAATAATTCCAGGAGTCACAAATCCTGTCTCACTGTCTAAATGAGTTAACTTAACTAGACTTTGAGCGCCCAAAGCTACTAACTCTGCTTGTGCTGCAACCATCAAACTTGCTGCTTGAGCAGATATCATTGCCCCCATAAATGGTTGGTCTTCGGCGTCATAAGCACCTACACGGATTTTTTTTGTGACTTCGATAAGACGCTCTAAAACTAGGTCTCCATATTGACCAACAGGGATAAACAAACGTCTAGCACACGTGCAACGTTGTCCTGAAGTGATAAAGGCTGATTGCACAATATCATGGACAGTAGCGTCTAAATTCGTTGTTTCAGCTACAATAAGAGGATTATTACCACCCATTTCCAATGCGAGTATTTTTCCAGGATGTCCAGCAAACTGTTCGTGGAGTAATTTACCAGTACCGGACGAGCCTGTGAAAAATAGACCATCGATTTGCGGGTGAGAAGCCAAGGCTTTACCTGTATCAACTTGACCTTGAACAAGATTCAGTACGCCTGTTGGTAAACCTGCTTTGACCCACAATTGTACCATGAGTTCTGCCACTTTTGGGGTTAGGTCACTGGGTTTAAACACAACGGTATTCCCTGCTAGTAAGGCGGGAACAATATGCCCATTAGGTAAGTGGCCAGGAAAGTTATATGGGCCAAATACTGCGACAACTCCATGTGGCTTATGGCGAATAAAAGCTTTGCCCAAGGGCATTGGATTTTCGGTAATTCCGGTGCGTTGCTGGTATGATTTTTCTGACAAACCAATCTTACCCACCATCGCAGCAGCTTCAGTAGCGGTCTCCCATAGGGGTTTACCTGTTTCTTCAGCAATGGTTTGTGCTAGTAATTCCTTATTAGCGACTAATGTTTCACCATATGCTTGGACATAGGTTTGGCGTTCAGCGAATGTGAGTAATGACCAGGTTTGAAATGCCGAACGAGCACTTGCGATTGCTGCATCGATCTGAGCCTCTGTAGCTGTCTGCCCAGTCCAAATAACTCGGTTTTTTGCAGGATCAACGGATTCCATCGTCGCGCCAAGGCCGGCAACCCATTGGCCGTCAATATAATGTGTTGTCATAATGCTTCCTAATTCTGTCGTTAAACTGGACTAACTCTCACGATATCACCATTTTTTATATGCAATGCATCCATTGCTTGTTGGCTGATAATGATATGGTCGTCAGTGATACTGATAGGCTGACAAACTGCGCGATAATCAGCGACTTCAGTATTTATTATTATGTGTAAATTATCTTCTGCTACGGGACCAGCAATAGCCGGCTTTCGCGAAGATTCGCGGATGGTTTTTATTTGGTCTAAGTCGGCTTCAACAGCTGGTCCAGCATCAAAAATATCGACATACCCACGATTTTTAAACCCTTCTTTTTCTAGCAGTGCTAAAGCGGGTTTAGTTTTTTCATGCACGGCACCAATCACAGCTTGTGCAGCCTCAGAAAGTAGGTTTACGTAGATTGGGTATTTAGGCATCAGTTCAGCAATAAAGACCTTATTACCGATGCCTGTTAAATAATCTGCTGTGGGAAAATCCAATGAGAAAAAATGAGTCTCAAGCCACTCCCAAAAAGGTGAACGTCCGTTTTCGTCACTGACACCTCGCATTTCAGCGAACACTTTATCTGTGAAGCGTTCAGTATGTTCAGCAATAAACAAGAAACGAGATTTTGACAAGAATTTGCCGATATTGGGTAATCTTGCTGTTTCTCTCAAAAACAACGTACAAATCTCACTCATGCCAGTGTAGTCGTTACAAAATGTTAAGATCTCGACTGTGTTATGTATGTTGAGTTCACGCGATGAATGTACGACTTTTCCGACGTGATAGTTATAGAATGCATCGTCAACACCCACACTCGATTCGATGCCACAGGTACCTAATACAGTGTCCGTACTTGTATCCTCTAACACAAAAAGATAACTTTCATCTTCTGGATGAACGACTGCTTTGGTAATGGAGTTAATAGCCCTTCGTATTTTATTTTCCAGCAAGGTGTCGTTATCTGGCAGTGACGTAAAGCCAATGCCAGACTCAACCGCCACTGCTTTCAATGCAGAAAAATCACTTTCTGCAATAGGACGAATTACTAACATATTATGCGGTCTCTGCTAATTTATCTTGTGCAACTACATGAGCAATACCTGCCTCAAAACGTTTTAAACCTTCAACAATATCAACATCTGGAATAACTAAAGATGGTGCAAAACGCACGACATTCATGCCAGCAATAAGGCACATGAGACCTTGCTCCGTTGCCGCCATCATAAAGTCACGAGCACGACCTTGGTAGTTCTCGTTCATGGCACAGCCCAACAACATACCTTTACCACGTATTTCTGAAAAGACTTGGTATTTGGTATTGATACGCTCTAGATGTTCACGGAATAGTGCTTCTTTAGCTTTTACACCATCAAGTATCTCTTGGTTATTAATGATATCTAGGGTCTTTTCGGCAATCGCACAGGCTAAAGGGTTACCGCCATAGGTAGAACCATGTGTTCCTGGCTTTAGACTTGCTGCAATTTTAGCCGTAGTCAACATTGCACCGATCGGAATTCCGCCACCTAAAGATTTTGCCGTAGTTAGGATATCAGGGACGACATCTAGACCCATGTAAGCATATAAATGCCCCGTGCGACCCACACCTGATTGAACCTCATCAAAAATCAGCAGTGCATTGTGCTTTTCACATAACGCTTTTACACCTTTAACAAAATCAGGGTCAGGCGTAATAATTCCACCTTCCCCTTGAAGAGGCTCCATCATAACTGCGCAAGTATCATCACTAATTAACTCAGCAAAAGCCGCTAAATCATTATATGCACAATGTTCGACAGCTCCTGGTTTTGGTCCAAAACCATCTGAGTAAGCCGCTTGTCCACCTACAGTTACGGTAAAGAAAGTACGTCCGTGGAAACCTTGAGTGAAGGCTATGATTTTATCTTTGCTGGCAGAAAAGTGCTCTAAGGCATATCTACGTGCTAGTTTTAGCGCTGCTTCATTAACTTCTGCACCAGAGTTCGCAAAATATACACGTTCCGAAAATGTCGCATCATTTAGTTTTTTAGCCAAGCGGATAGCTGGCTCATTAGTGTAAACATTGGAAAGATGCCATAGTTTCTCACCTTGCTCTTTTAGGACATTAACGAGTTCAGGATGACAATGTCCTAGAACATTAACCGCAATACCACCAGCGAAATCAATGTATTCCTTACCTTCTTGGTCCCACACGCGTGAGCCTTCACCTTTAACGGGAACCATACTGGCTGGGCTGTAGTTTGGAACCATTACTTCGTTAAATAATTCACGAGTGACTTGCATAATTTAAACCTCAAAACTGTAAATACCCGTACAAAATACTCCTTTTTAGCTCCCTTGTAAATCTAATAAAGCCCGTCAAAACAAGGGTTTGATTGATATTGCATAAAATATGCATAAGTATTTACACAATGATTTTAGGTCGCTTTTATTTTATTGAATTATCAGGAGGGGTATAACGAAATAAGGGAGAATATTATTTGAATATACAAAACGGCTATTTATGTAAAAGTTTTTTACAGAAAACTCTACTTTGACTGTGAAAAGTGAAATTTGCTCGTATTAGTTTGGTTGAGTTTAGTTATTTTCTCAACTGATGAACACATTGACTGATTTGATTTTTAAAATACTAAAGAGAGAATAAATTCTTGTTGAGGAAAAGTTATTAGTACAGAACTTGTTTTTGATGTTAAACAGTAGGTGCAGCAGCCTTTAAGAAATTTTGTAAAATGTCGTGACCTGCTTCAGTTAATAATGACTCAGGATGGAACTGCACTCCATAAATTTGTTGAATGTGGTCTTCAATTGCCATTATTTCTCTTGTGTTATCCATTTCACACCAGGCTGTCACTGCAAAGTTCGCGCTTAGAGTATCCGCTGCAATTAGCAAGGAATGATAGCGTGTTGCAACAAATGGATTTTCGATATCAACAAATAATCGACTAGCACTATGATGAACTTTAGCTGTTTTACCATGTAACACGTGTTTGGCACGCGTTATTTTTGCACCGAAAACTTGAGCAATAGCTTGGTGCCCTAGACAGACACCTAACATGGGAATTTTACCTGCAAAAGTTGCAATGGCCTCTAAGGTAACTCCAGATTCATTAGGTGTACAAGGACCTGGCGACAAGACAAGATATTGTGGATTTAGTATCGCTATTTCTGAGCAGGTTATAGCATCATTACGAACGACTTTGACCTCCTGTCCTAGCTCAACAAAATAGCGAGCTAGGTTATGAGTAAATGAGTCGTAATTGTCAATGAGTAAAAGCATATTGTAAATTAACGCTGTGGTGTAATAAAACCTACCGCTTCATACGCTTTGGCTAATGTTTTGGATGCCTTTTCAGATGCTTTGGCAGCACCCTGTTGCATCACTTCTTCTAGATAGGCCTGATCAGCTCTAATAGTGGCGTATTTTTCTTGGATTGGTGTGAGCATTGCGACTACAGCGTCGGCGACATCACCCTTTAGGTGACCATACATTTTATCAGCATACTCAGGTACTAATTCATCGATAGCCCGGCCGGTGGTACAGGATAGAAGTGATAGTAGATTGGATACTCCTGCTTTATTCTCTGGATCAAAATAGATATTTGCAGCTTCGTCTGAATCTGTGACAGCACGTTTAATTTTTTTGGTAATTTTTTTCGTATCTTCTAACAATCCTACAAAGTTATTTGGATTATCATCCGATTTAGACATTTTTTTGGTTGGATCTTGGAGGCTCATTACTTTGGCGCCGCCAGATTTTGGAATATACGGGTTTGGTAACGTGAAAACATCACCATAGATATTATTAAAGCGAGTTGCAATATCGCGCGTTAACTCAAGATGCTGTTTTTGGTCCTCGCCAACAGGGACTTCACTTGCTTGGTAAAGTAAAATATCTGCAGCTTGTAAGACCGGATAACCATATAAACCGACGTTTATATTCGTAATGTTTTTAGCGGACTTATCTTTGAACTGGGTCATGCGGTTAAGTTCACCCATTTGGGTATAACAATTTAAAACCCAACCTAGTTGCGCATGTTCTGGGACATGAGATTGCATAAAGATAGTGCTCTTTTCTGGATCGATGCCGCATGCTAAATATAACGCAAGGCCATCAAGGCAAGCTTCTCTAAGTCCAGCAGCATCCTGGCGAACTGTAATGGCGTGTAGATCCGCAATCATAAAGAGACAATCATGCGTATCTTGCATCGCGACCCATTGGCGCAAGGCTCCCATGTAATTACCGATGGTTAACTGACCAGAGGGTTGACAACCACTTAATACAACAGGTTTTTGCATAATCATTCTTCTTTATATTTGATAAAAGGCACAACTAAATTTGTACAACTTTTTGTAAGTTATAACTTGAGTGATTTTTATACACTTGAGAGTTCTTCCCGCATCGTATTTATCACTGTAGCGTAGTCAGGCTGGTTAAAAATTGCGGAGCCAGCGACAAACATATCTGCCCCTGCAGCTGCGATTTCTTTAATATTTTGGGTGTTTATACCGCCGTCTACTTCTATTTTAACATGAGGGTTGCGATGTTGAATAAAACTTTTTACTTGGCGAATTTTGTCTAGGGTGTGAGGAATAAATTTTTGACCACCAAAGCCTGGATTAACAGACATTAATAAGACGTAATCGAGCTTGTGTATTACATGCTCCAACACGCTAAGTGGCGTCGCTGGATTTAAAACCAGTCCAGCTTCACAACCTCCAGCTTTGATTAGTTCAATACTACGGTCAACGTGTAACGAGGCTTCTGGGTGAAAACTAATCATAGAAGCGCCGGCAGCGACGAATTGCTCAATTAAACTATCTACTGGAGTGACCATTAAATGAACATCTATTGGTGCAGTAATCCCATAATTGCGCAACGCTTTACAGATTGGTGCCCCAAAAGATAAGTTAGGAACGTAATGATTATCCATTACATCAAAATGTACAATATCCGCCCCAGCAGATAAAACAGAAGCCACTTCTTCGCCCAAGCGAGCAAAATCAGCAGAGAGTATAGATGGCGCAATAAGATAATTGGTCATGAGGTTTCCAAAGTGATTAGACAGTAACTAATGTTAATTTGTGTAGTGCTTAATTATGCCATATACAGGTAATAAGGGGGAATCGAGTTCGACTAAAGCCCCATAAAATATTAGCAGACGTGCGTACTTCGATTGTGCGACATTGCTCACTTTTGGTGCATAGAAAAATATTATGCCTTATGTCTTATTTGTTAAATTTTAGCTAAAACTCAATTAAATCAATGTTTTATTTAAATATTGTTCTTCTGGCACAAACTATGAATAAGTTTTAGTAGATTTTTAAAATTATTCTCTATTACTTGCCGGTTGACTGATAAGTAAGAGAAAAACAAAACATACTATAAATGGAGCTTCACATGAAATTAATAAAATTAACTGCAATCAGCGCAGCATTATTATCAACATCAGCAATGGCCGATTGGTCTGCAAATGTTGGTTTAGTCAGTGATTATCACTTCCGTGGTATCCAGCAAACTGAGTCTGCATCGGCATCTGCTGGTATTGACTACGAAAATGGTGGCATCTATGCGGGTGTTTGGACGGCTGAAGTTGAAGATGGCCTAGAGGTTGATATATACGGCGGTTACGGATACGAATTCGAAAGTGGTCTTGGCTTAGGTATTGGTTACACTTCTTATCAGTATACAGGTAATTTCGATTCTCAATATGATGAAGTTAACTTAAGTGCATCATTCGGTATTGTAAGCCTAGAATATAGCTTTGGTGATTGGAAAGGTCCAGTAGATGCACCTATGGATATGGAATACTCATTTACCGGTATCACGCTAGAGCACAGCGGTTTTTACGGTACTTTCGGTACTTGGGGCACTGATTTTGAAGGCGAGTATTTAGAATTTGGTTACGGCACAGAGTATCAAGGTTTTGATTTAGGTGTTAGCTTAGTCTCTAGCGGTTCAGACTTAGATGATTCTGAATCATTATACTTCTCTATCGGTAAATCATTTGATTTATAAGATGCAGGTATAGGTCAGTTTTCTGCTGAGCAATAATGTGATGTTGACGATATCACTAAATATGTGTTTGGTGTTAGGTGACAAAAAATTATAAAGACCAATTGTGAGCAACTTTCAGGATGAATTTTGTTTTACATTGGTCTTTTTTTGTATATGGACTATAATAGTAATAAGACTTTTATTTAAACGTCTTTTTTAGAGGTAAACACAATGTACATATCGAGCAAGTTGGTTGGTTTGTCACTTATTGCAGTTGCTGCTGTTGCGGTAGATTTTTTTGCTACAGACTTTACCGCGTCTAATCAAAAATGCTTAGAGCCCACCTCATCGTCGTCTGTATTTGTTATACCTAATCTTACACCGAATACGTCTTCATTCTCTCAACAAATGAATCAAGCAAGGTTTGGTAATGCTCCACATACAAAAGTTGAACCCCTTGGTGAGGACCAAATCGAAGGTTGTTTGGCACCTGAGCAAAACCAAGTAAGTTGGTTGAATTGGGTGTTTTCTGATAATGATTCAGCTACATTTCATTACTTAGATTTATTAGAGTTACTAACCACTAACCGTAATGATGATAATTCAAGCTCACAAAGACCGACTAGTAGTTAATTATGTCGCGTAAAGCATCTCTTTGGCAAGTCATAAAATCTGTCGCTGCAAGCGCTATTGGCGTCCAGTCGAGTAAAAATTACGAGCAAGATTTTGCCACGAGTAATCCACTTCCATTTATAATTGTTGGGATAATTTTTGTGTTAAGCTTCATTGCAACCTTGGTACTGTGGGTAAATTACATGCTAGCGTAATGGTAGCAAGATTCAGGTAGTAAAAAATTTAAAGTGGCAAAGTAAAACCTGAACACAAGTAATACTTATATTTTTCGCTTCTTTTTATACAAAGCCATCATTTCATCTACTTTTACACGCTCTTGGCCTTTACGACTAATTGAACGATGTACTGATAATTTATGAATTTTATCGGCTTTTTGATAGATTTCACGGGTAAAGGGCACATCGTGATTTGAAATTAGTACGATAGTACCTTGGCTCGCAATATTTTCTGTTGCTTGTACTAATCGTCTTTGTTCGTCAGGACCAAACTGGTTTCCTGCATAGGCAGTGAAGTTCGATATTTGTTTCACAGGAGCATATGGAGGATCACAGTAGATCATATCCGTAGCCTTGGCTTGGGCAAATGCTTCGGCAAAGTCACCTTGTATAAAAGTGGCACGTTGCGCTTTCTTTGCAAAAAAAACAATTTCATCTTCTGGGAAGTAAGGATTTTTATAACGTCCAAATGGCACGTTATAACCGCCACTTTTATTATAACGGCATAAACCATTATAGCCGTGACGATTCAAGTATAAAAACAAACATGCTCGTTCCATTGGTACTGACGAGCTGTTGAAGATCTGACGCAACGCATAGTATGATTCTGGTGTGTTATTACTAGCAACGAATAGGCGTTTTGCGCTATTAATAAACTGAGTACAATCTGTTTTGATAATATTGAACAAATTTATCAAGTCAGCATTAGTATCCATCAACAGATATTCATCAAAATCTAAGTTTAAAAAAACTGAGCCCCCCCCCACAAACGGCTCAATTAATCGAGTGCGTTTTCGCTTAGGTAATAGGTGGTGAATATCAGAAACAAGTTTCTTTTTCCCGCCAGCCCATTTTAGTAAGGAACGATGTTTAGGAGTTATCATCTACTCGATTATTTTTGAATATGGTAGCCTGTACACTTTTTAACAAAGGGCGTCATGGCTTTTGTTTCAGGTATTAAAGAGTTTATCCTGAGAAGCTAATCTTGCCTAGTTGAAAAGTAATTATTTAAAAATACGACAGTTCAATTTCCGTCAAACGTTTGTATTCCATAACACCAAGTCTAATATTCTTACCAAAGACATTGATGAATTCTTGTACAAGCGCGTTTTTGTCTAAAATAATCAATTTGGTATAGCTGTTACTCAATCTCTAAATTTGTCATGGATTGATGATAATTTAGCGTACCATTGATTAAATACGGTATTTTTTAGCACTCAAGTACTTGTTGTATTTCTTCGTTTGTGACCTCGTCTGTCACGATTGCTTGGCCGATACCTGTAGGTATAATGAAACGTATTTTTCCGGATAAGACTTTCTTGTCATGAGCCATGTGTTTCATGTAAGTCGTGCAGTTCATATTCGCTGGGCCTGTAACGGGTAATCCAAATGCTGCGTGTAACGCAATAATACGTTTAACTTCTGATTCGGTTAGCCAACCTTTTACCTGTGCTATTTGTGAGGCAATAATAGTACCAGCTGCAACAGCTTCTCCGTGTAACCAATTCCCATAGCCCATTTCAGCCTCGATGGCATGGCCAAAGGTATGTCCTAGGTTTAACAGTGCACGTAACCCTTTTTCTCTTTCATCCTGAGCAACAATTTCAGCCTTGATTGCACAACAGTGACTAATAACATGGCTAAGGGTTGCCGGCTCTAAGGCTTGTAAGGCCGTTATGTTTGCCTCTAACCAAGCGAAAAGTTCTGCATCGTAAATAATGCCGTACTTTATGACCTCAGCCATACCGGCTGCAAATTCTCGTGGAGGGAGGGTTGCTAATGTTTCGGTATCAATGAAAACAGCTTTAGGTTGGTAAAAAGCGCCAATCATATTTTTACCTAAAGGGTGGTTTACAGCTGTTTTGCCCCCTACAGAAGAGTCTACTTGTGACAAAAGGGTTGTTGGTACTTGAATGAAATCAATACCGCGTTGATAACACGCCGCGGCAAAACCAGTGATATCACCAATAACTCCGCCACCTAATGCAATTAATGTGGTATCTCTAGCTGCGTGAGCTTCTAACAAAGCACTTTGAATAATTGTAAAATGCTTTAAGTCTTTAAATTGTTCGCCATCAGGTAATATTAGGTCACTAATTTGACTATCGATAGCTTGGTTTAAAGTAGTTCTTAATTGTTCAAGATATAAAGGAGCGATGGTCTCATTTGTAACAATGACAACGTGTTGGCTTTTAATGTTAGTGAACAAAGAGGGGGTCTTGGTACAGCCTGCGCTGACATAAATGGGGTAGCTACGCGCCCCAAGTTCAACTGTTAGAGTAGTCATGGGGCGAGCTCCTTGGATATTACAGACCGATTTTTTGGATAATTTGATTTGCTACAGAGCGAGCGCTTTGCTCGTCTGTATCAACTATATAGTCTGCCACTTCTTCATAGAGTGGGTTGCGTTCTTCAGCAAGGTTTCTTAATACCGTTTCAGGATCATCTTTTTGCAGTAAAGGACGTCGCTTATCGCGCTGAGTGCGTGCAACTTGTTTGTCGATAGTGGTTTGTAAATAAACTACAATACCACGAGCAGAAAGACGATTACGGACTGCAGGAGTGACAATTGAGCCACCACCAGTTGCCAAAACAATGCCTTGCTTATCAGTTAATTCATTGATGGTGTTTGCTTCGCGGTCACGGAAGCCATCTTCGCCTTCAAGATCAAATATCCAAGCGATATCTGCCCCAGTTTTGCGTTCAATTTCTTGATCTGAATCGAAAAATTCTAAATGTAGTTCGTCTGCTAGGTGGCGACCAATTGTGCTTTTACCAGCACCCATAGGGCCTACCAAAAAGATATTACGTTTTTCAGCCATATCTGCTTAATTCGCTTTATTTGAAAGTGAAAGATATTAATGGGGAGGTAAGTTTCTAATAAACCCCATTAGTTGTTATGTCTAAGCGCACTTGGCTTTGTGACACAACGCCTCATACCTCGTAGTAATTTCGAGTGGAGCGGATTATCGCAGTCTTAGCAATGGTATTCAAGTAATTCTATTGGCTTATTTCTATTCTATGATGATTTTCGGCGTAACAAAGATCAATAACTCACGTTTTTGTTCAATACTGACCTTGGTTCTAAATAAATTTCCCATTAATGGAATATCACCAAGTATAGGTACTTTAGTACTATCATTGGTGCTGATATGTTGAAAAATACCACCAAGTACAATTGTTTCACCATTCTCGACAAGGACTTGTGTTTTGATTTCTTGAGTATCAATTGCAACTGCAGGCCCGGTTGAAGTAGAGACAGTTTCACCTCGAGTATCTTGAGTGACTATTAAGTCCAAAATTATTCGATTGTCAGGTGTGATATGCGGGGTCACTTTGAGGCTTAAAACGGCTTTTTTGAACTCAACAGAGGTAGCACCACTCGATGTTGCTTGTACATAAGGTATTTCTGTACCCTGCTCAATATACGCTTCTTGTTGGTTAGCTACAGTAATCCTTGGGCTAGCAATGATCTCACCTTTATTTTCAGATTCTAAGGCAGATAACTCCAAGTCTAGAATAGCACCATTGATTAAACTCGCTATTTGAACACCCACACGACCAGCAGCGTTAGTCACAGGTAAACTTATATTTAGACGGTCTGAAAGTTCAGTATTGATAAATCCGCCACTAGCAATTTTACTTGCCCCAGTTGCTGAGCCAGAAAATGTATTTCCATGTGAATTACTTCCTGAAAATCCCCATCTGACACCAAGTTGTTCATCGACATTATCACGGACCGTAACCATGCGTGATTCAATTAATACTTGTTTGACTGGGATATCTAACTCATAAAGTAAGCTTTGTGCTTCATCGATTGAACTTTGTGTGTCTCTGAGTAACAAAGTATTTGTGCGACTATCCACGGCAACCGAACCCCGTGGGGATAAGATACCTCCTTGTGCTGATTTGAGAATATTCGCCATGTCTTGTGCTTTGGCGTAATTCACTTTTAAGTTTTTAGATAACAAGGGGGTGAGTTGTTGGACTTGTTGTTGAGTTTGCAGTAATGCTGTATCTTGTGCGGCAAGTTCACTTTGTGGTGCTATCAATAAAATATTACCTTCGATGCGTTTATCTAAGCCGCGAATTTGTAAAATCATATCGAGTGCTTGATCCCAAGGTACATCTTTTAAGTTAATTGTGACATTACCGATGACAGAGTCAGTCGTTACTAAATTAAAGTTATTTATTTGGGCTATAATTTGAAGGATCTGACGCACTGGGATATCTTTAAAATCTAAAGAAATTGGCTTGCCTTCATACCCTGCGGCCTGCTGATTTAATCCTGACTTTTGTTCTACTGGTGCAAAAGTTAGAAATAAGCGATGAGAATCTTGTACTTGTTTAATAGCATGTAGTTGTGAAGCTCGGACCACCAGAGAAACTTTATTTTCATCAACAAAGCTTTCGATACTTTTTATACTGGTAGCAAATTGACTGACATCAAGGACCGCTAGTTGCTCAGGATTAAGATTATACTCGGTAAACGAAAGGGTTGTATCCATTCCAGTTTGGATGATGTTACTCAAGGGAGCAGTTGTATTGAAGGTAAGCGCTAACACACCGTGGCCAGTATCATTGCGTAGAAAATTGATATTTTCTAAGGTAGCTTGAGTACTGCTAGTTGAGCGTGGGACTAGCACTTCGGCGGTGTGTATGGATAGGGTAGAAGCTTGAGCCCACACTTGGCTACTTAAGGCCATACAAATAATCCATACTAAACTAGCATACCTCCACAAGCTGGACCATTCTTGATAATAAGTACAACATTTGGCTATGAATTGTAAATAACGATTGACTAGGATAATTAAATTAAACATTTTCTGGAACTCTTGTACGCTCGGCACTTAATGAAATTTCTTTTTTTTGATAACAGCCAGCTCCATCTGGTATTAGTTGTAAAATATCGATAGTTTGAGCATTAATGGCAGTTATTTTGCCATGGAATAATCCAATATAATCCCCTCTCTGAGCCTTATGCACCTTCCCATCGCTAGTCTTAAATAAAGCGTAAATTTGTTGTGCCGAACGAATAAAACCGGAGAGTTGAATGGCCTCTACTCCATATTGCTCTAGGCCTAGTTTTTGCCGATTAAGGTTTGGGGTTAAACAGTTTTGTTGTACAACCTGAACTGTGATAGGAGTATGCGTTCTGGGCATGATGAAAGGACTCCGTAATTTTATGGAGCGATATTCATATGCAGGAGGTATAGCAAAACTCGGTGCAGCTTCAATAGTGACTTGTGCTTGATTTTGCACCTTCATAGTGAAGGTGACCAAATCATCAGTTTTATGAGTGCAGGCAGGGGTCACTAGTACTAAAAATATGATGTGTAATAAACGGTTCATAAAGGCTCCTTAACTGTAGTCTGAGTTATCGCCCTGTAAGTCTTCGCTTGAAGCTGAAAAGATAAGCCGTTCGTTTCTTGTTTCAACACAAAATCATGTAATGTAACTATTCTAGGTAAACTTGCTATTTTGGTAACAAAAACACCAAAATCATGGTATTTGCCAGTAACTTCTATTTGTATTGGTAGTTCAGTGTAAAACTCTTTACTTACTTCTGGTTGCCAGTGTAAAAGCTTGAAACTTAGACCCGAGGAAGTACCAGCATGGGTGATGTCGTCTAACAAACCTGGTGTTTCGTTACTAGTGGGAAGAGTTTGAAGCATGGTCGAAAAGTCAGCTTCAAGTAATTTTAATTGCGTTTCATATGGCTCAAGATTTACGGCGATATGATATTTGGCTCGGTATTGATTTTTGAGTGTTTTTTCCTGAGCCGTCGCATCATCAAGGATTGGAAGTATTGGTTGTATCACTAGGTAAAAGCTTAAAATCAAGACACTAAGTGTGGCCAGGATACAAAAGAATATCTTAATTTCTTTGGGCCAAATTGCAATGTCAGTAGAATTTAGCGCATTGAGGTGTTTAAGTTGTTGGAAGTCAAAACTCATTCAACACCGCCTGTTGTATCTGCAATAATAAATCGAGGCGCTATATAGCTTGCGATATTAAATGTTAAACGAAAACGATTAACCCGTTGAGCTGAGTCTGGCTCGGCAGTGATAGATGATATTTCTGGGTCGATAAATATTGGGGAATCACCTAATGCCCGTATGAATGCAGCTAGATGATTATTTGAAATCGATGTCCCCTCTAAGATAAGGATGTTATCAATGCTATGTAGTTTGTTGAAAGCTATACCGTTGGGGATAATTTGCGCAAGCTCATCAATGATTTTCGGGGTTGCGTTACGGAATATCTGTAGTTGTTCAATCAACTTCATTTTTTGTTCTAATGTTTTTTGTTGGATGCGCACCGCTTTAATTTTTTCGACTTTTATATCTAAAAAAGCAATTTCTTGTTGTAAAAATGCATTTCGGGTTTGCTGGATTGAAAGTAAATGTTCAATACCTATGCTGACTAGCCAGAGGCAGGTAAAAGCAATACCTGAGATACTGCCCAGTAAAGCTAAATAATGCTTCTTTTGTTGTTCGCGCTTTGTTATGCGCCAAGGAAGTAGATTTATCGATGGCATGGATTAATACTCCGCGCTGATAACCCAATCGCTAATATCATAAGGGGGAGAGTTTGCTTAAATTTAGTGGCTATTTCAGCCTGTTTTGCAGGCCAATGTAAGGTATCCTTAATAGTTAATTGGGTACAAGGTATACCTAATTCTGCAGTTAAAAATGTTGTTATGTTTGGCAGCATCGCAACGGCACCAGAAAGAATGATATGTTGTATAGAGCTATCTGGAACAGCCTGTTGCATCAGTTCTAATGCGCGTCTGATATTTTGCTGTAGTTGACTTAAAAAGACAGATAACACACGATCCTCCCAGCCTTCAGGTAGTATGTTTTCTGTCAGTTGTATTAGTGCATCGTGGCGTTCTAATTGGTAAGCAAGCATGATATCTTGGAGTAAAGCTTCAGAACCAAAATTATGGTCTTTGGCATAAATGGTGTTGTCATTTTCCAGTACAAGGATATGTGACAACTGGGTACCAATATGTAAAAAGACTGTCGTTTTTTGTAAATTTTGAGCGGGATAAATCAGCCGATAAGCGTTAGCTAATGCATTAAGTTCCGTATCAACTACAACCGGGGTAAGTTTCTGTTCTCTCAGTAAAGTATTCCGCGTATCTACTACATTGCGATGTGCAGCGGTTAGTAAAATATCTTTTTTACCTAAGTGAGTTTTACTGGAGCCAAGGCTTTCAAAATCTAAATAGATTTCTTCTAATGGAAAAGGAATTAGGCTGTCAACATCGAGCATTAACTGTTCTTCCAAGCAATATTCAGTAAGTACTTCGTCCATTTGTATTAACTTCGAAATAACCGATGGCCCGGCAACTGCAATTGCTGAAACTGCCTGTTGAATCTGCAATTGGAGCTTGATTTTTTTTAGGGAATTACTGATAGCATCAAAATCTTGTATGCTACGCTCCATAAAAGCGTTACCAATGATATTTTCATGAGCACACCCCAAGATCAAAAAGCCATCTGTTTGTGGCTGCAAATAAACAGCTTTAATAGATGTAGACCCAATATCTATCCCCAATAAAGGTTTGGTTTTCTTGTTAAAAACGGTAAACTTCACTACTTTGATATCCTGTTTGATAAAGCGAATCAGACGGTTAAGATTTTACGGCATGTTTGTCTTTAAATATTATGCTTTGCAAACCTTTGCAGACCATAGTTTAGTTACAGCTAGGGGAAAGATATTAAGAGTCCCAACAAACATACATACGTATAGAAATATATGACATAGGGAATTTTTTGCGTACTTATGCAGGCGATTATTAAGATATTCAGAACTTTAGTGGTGTTATTTGGCATCGGTATAGCCGGTGGCTTAGTCATTATCGCAGGTTTATATTTTTATCTTAAAGCTGACCTTCCTTCGGTAGATGTCTTAAAAGATATCCGCTTGCAAACACCTATGAAAATCTATACCGCAGATGGTTTATTAATATCTCAATATGGTGTCAAACGTCGTATTCCGGTAGCGATTGAAGACGCTCCTAAAACTCTTATCCAAGCCGTATTAGCAACTGAAGACTCTCGTTTTTATCAACATGAAGGCATCGATCCTATCGGTATCGCTAGAGCGATGGTCAATTTAGTTGCTACGGGTGAAAAAGGGCAGGGTGGAAGTACGTTAACTATGCAGTTGGCACGTGGTTTTTTCTTGACTAGAGAAAAAACCTATATTCGTAAAATTAAAGAAATATTTATTGCGTGGCACATCGAACAAACGTTAACGAAAGACGAAATCTTAGAATTATATTTAAACAAAGTCGAATTAGGTCATCGAGCTTTTGGTTTTGGCGCGGCCGCGCAGGTTTATTATGGCAAATCTCTCGCTGAACTCACTCTTGCACAGACAGCTACATTAGCAGGATTGCCAAAAGCTCCATCCGTACTGAATCCTATTAGTGGCCCTGAGCGTTCAATTGAACGTCGACGTACTGTTTTAGTAAGAATGCTACGTGAAGGTTATATTGATGACGCTACTTTCAGAATAGCTCGTGATGCACCTGTTACCGCTCGTAAACACGGTGCTGAAATTGAGCTCAACGCGCCGTATCTTGGCAACTTAATCTACAACGAAATGATCGATATGTTCGGTAAAGAGCAGGCTGAAACCAATGGCTACAAGGTTTATGCAACGGCATCTAGTGAGTTACAAAAGGCCGCTCAAAAAGCTGTGATTCAAAATTTGCATGACTATGATGAACGCCATGGTTATCGTGGGCATATCTCTCATATCGTCAACCTACATGCCGCTTACCCTAAAGACGAGGAAGTTTTCGAGCAAACTTGGCATGATGAAAGTTTAGAGGAGCAAGACAGTACCTCAGGCCTAGGCTTAACCGGTGGTCAGGCAATACCAGAGAGAAGTGTATTCAGTTCAAATGGCATAGATAGTCAGTCAAAAGTGACAGAAAATCTAGCCAATCCAGGTTTAGTAGAGGTTCAATTAACGCCAGAAGAACAGGCAGAACAAGCTCGTCAGATGCTAACAGAAAGTATCTTAGCGGATGAGGAGCGGACAATAGATTTGCTTAAACAGGTTGATCCCGTTTACCCAATCATCCCTGCTGTTGTTTTGGATGTATTTGCACAAAGCGCATTAGTTATGACCCAAACAGGCCAGAGAGTCACATTGCATTGGCCAGGTATAGCTTGGGCTCGTCCTTATATTAATGATAAGCGGCAAGGGCCTCACCCGGAATCCGCGTCTGCAGTCTTGGGGCTTGGAGATATCATATATATTCGCGAAAAAACTGAGAATGAGTGGTATCTCAGCCAATTACCGGAAGTAAGTGGGGCTTTTGTTGCTTTAGACCCAAATACTGGAGCAGTGCAAGCCGTTATCGGTGGCTATAATTTTTATCAAAGTCAGTTTAACCGTGCTACACAAGCAAAACGTCAGGTCGGATCTAACATAAAACCATTTATTTACTCTGCTGCGTTAGAAAATGGTTATACCCTTGCTAGCGTCATTAATGACGCTCCAATTAATCAATGGGATGCCAGTAGTGGAGTTGCATGGCGCCCGCAAAATTCACCAGCAGTTTACGATGGGCCGATTCGTATGCGGGTCGCTTTGGGTAAATCTAAAAACGTGGTTTCTGTCCGTTTACTGCGGGGCGTTGGGATTGAAAATGCTGCTCGCTACCTAGCGAATTTTGGATTTGATATTGACGAAATACCTAGAGATGAAACCCTATCTTTGGGTTCTGGTTCGCATACGCCTATCGAAGTTGCTACTGGTTTCTCGGTTTTTGCCAATGGCGGATTTGCAATTCAACCTTACTTCATTGAAAAAATCACGGACGCCCAAGACAATATTATCTGGCAACCCCGACCGCTAGTTGCTTGTATGACTTGTTTGGATCTTGAATCAGATGTTATGGATCCTGTTGATATTGCGAGTGAAAGCTTTACGCTAGGTGATGATAAAGCGCTTGAAGCTGCTCTTGCTAGAGAATTAACGATGCTCGATGACTTGATAGAGAGTGCTGACCAAAAGATAGATAAAGACAGCACGCAAAACACCGAACTCAATGATAAACGCGATTATATACAAGCACCACGAGTGATCTCTGAACAGAACGCTTTTTTGGTCAAACACATGTTAAGTACTGCCGTTCGAGCAAATGGTAATTGGAACAAAAAAACCTACTGGTTAGGGACGGGATGGCGCGCACGTAATATATTACAACGCACGGATATTGGTGGAAAAACAGGTACAACAAATGATTCAAGAGATACATGGTTTACCGGTTATGCACCTGGTTTAGTTGCAACTAGTTGGGTAGGTTTTGATGATAGTCAAAGACAACTTGGGCGCACCACCCGCAACCAAAATTTAGTGAATTTAAATCCCGAGAAATTTAATTGGATTGGCAACGGCCTAATAGGCTCTGAGGACGGTGCAAAAGCTGCTCAGCCGGCTTGGATAAGATTTATGCAGGTTGCATTAGCTGGTATGCCAGAAACACCTTTAACCATTCCCCCGGCGGTTACCCAAGTAAGGATTGACAGGAATACCGGTAAATTGACTAAACGTACCGATCATACTGCGATGTTTGAATTTTTCGCCGCAGGCACTGAACCTGTATTGATGGTTCGAGATGATCAAGTCATCGACCCTCTTGATGATACTCAGACACAGGTTGAAGATGAAGAGGATATCTTCTAGTCGCTTTGTATTTCTTTTACATACCTCATGAAGCATAAGAACAAAAATAAAACTAACGACAAATAATGGACAATCAAGAATGAAAAACGAATCGTTTTTATATATTCCACATGCAGGACCGGCTTTACTGGAAACACCGCTACTGAATAAAGGGAGTGCTTTTACTGAAAGAGAACGTAAATCGTTTAACTTGATGGGGTTGCTCCCCCCGCGTTACGAGACAATCGAAGAGCAGGTTTCACGAGCGTATCAACAGTACAAAAGCTTTGATGAGCCAATCAATAAGCATATTTACCTGCGAGCGATTCAAGATAACAATGAAACTTTGTATTTTCGTTTAGTGCAAACGCATATTGCTGAAATGATGCCGATCATCTATACCCCTACAGTAGGTGATGCCTGTGAGATGTTTTCGGATATATACCGATCGTCTCGCGGACTATTTTTGTCTTATCGTGAGCGTCATAATTTGGATGATATCTTGCGAAATGTGACGAAAAGTAAGGTTAAAGTCATTGTGGTAACGGATGGTGAGCGAATCTTAGGTTTGGGTGACCAAGGCATTGGTGGTATGGGGATCCCTATCGGGAAACTCGCATTATATACTGCATGTGGTGGGATCAGCCCTGCGTATACTTTACCGATTACGCTTGATATGGGAACGAATAACGAAAAATTGCTCAATGACCCAATGTACATGGGCGAGCGTCATACTCGTGTCGACAAAGAAACCTACTATGAATTCATTGAATTGTTCATGCAAGCTGTCAAGCGTCGCTGGCCAGAAGCAATGGTGCAGTTTGAAGATTTTGCTCAGCCTAATGCAATGCCTATTTTGAATAAATACCGTCAAGATTACTGCTGTTTCAATGATGATATTCAAGGAACAGCTGCAGTTGCTTTAGGTACATTGTTGTCGGCCTGTCGGTTGGCAAACAAAAAACTTTCACAGATGAATGTCACATTTGTCGGTGGTGGCTCTGCCGGTTGTGGTATTGCTGAGATGTTGATTCAGCAAATGGTGCATGAAGGGTTAGATGATGCAGCAGCACGTAGTAGGGTCTTTATGGTCGACCGATATGGCCTGATTACTTCAGGTATGACTAGTTTGATGGATTTCCAAGAGAAGCTAGCTCAAGATCCCAAAGCACTGAGTGATTGGGAAATATCCGGTGAATATGCCTCATTATTAGAGGTGGTACAGCAAGCTAAGCCTGATATTTTAATTGGTGTGTCAGGTGTCGCTGGTTTATTCACTCAGGAAGTCATTGAAACGATGGCAATAAATCATCCATTACCGATAATTTTCCCACTATCAAATCCATCCAAACGAGTTGAAGCGCATCCTAAAGATGTGGTGGAATGGACCAATGGTCAGGTTATTTTAGCTACTGGAAGTCCTTTTGAAAATGTAGAATACAATGGTCAAACGTTCCCGATTGCCCAATGTAACAATAGTTATATTTTCCCAGGAATTGGTTTAGGGGCTCTGGTGGTTAAAGCAAAGGTGATTAGTGATGAAATGTTGATGGCTAGTTCAAATGCTTTGGCTGAAGTGTCACCTATAGCAAATACTGGGAAAGGAGCTTTGCTGCCACCGATTACCGACATTCAAGCAATCAGTAAGCGAATTGCTTTTGCAGTGGCGAAAGTGGCGATTGCCCAAGGGCATGCTTTAGCTATGGATGATGAGACCTTACAGCAAAGAATTACTAAGTACTTCTGGACACCCAAATATCGTGAGTACAAACGAGTAAGCCTGTAAGTCTTCAATCTGCTTTTGATAAAATGTAAATATTTACCTTAGTACTTAAATTTCTAGGGTAAATATTTTTGAGTTTCTTTGGAAGTTATATAACTCTTGTTTTGCAGTGGGTAAAACGTCTTTTTCAGCTTCTTTAAAGCCTTGTTCTAAGAACCAATGCGCAGTTAATGTAGTTAGTACAAATAAAGTGTTAATGTCTTGCAGGCGCGCTTGAGTCGATAGTGCTTCTAAGAGGCGTTCACCCCTATTTTTACCTCGATACTGTATATGTGTAGCTACGCATGCAATTTCCCCGAAACCATCTGGGTAAGGGTATAGTGCAGCGCAGGCAATGATCATTCCATCCCTTTCTATCACTGTAAATTGGGCAATTTCTTGCTCTAAGCGTTCTCTTGAACGCTTTACCAGTGCACCACTTTCCTCAAGCGGTTTGATGAGTTGTAAAATGCCACCAACATCTTCAATTTGTGCTGGACGCAAGCGTTCATAATGATTTTCAGTCACCAGTGAACCCGTACCATCACGGGTAAATAACTCTTTAAGTAAGGAGCCGTCAATCGCATAACTTACGCAGTGAGCACGCGGTATACCGGCTCTTACCGAATGAGCTAAAGCGTGAATAACTGAAGGCTCATTAATGAGTTCGTCAGCCGCAATGAGTTGTTCAAATTTAGCTAACTCGACATTACGCAGTAAGGCATCATCTTGGGTAATAAGTCCTTTATACGAGGAAAACGCGATCAATTTATCCGCTTTCATAGTATCAGCGGCACATGTAGCAACTTCTTCATGGGATAGGTTAAAGACTTCACCGGTAGGCGAGTAACCCACTGGTGATAATAAAACGATATAGCCATCATCTAGGTGATTACTAATCCCTTCGGAGTCGATACGACGAACATATCCTGTATTTTCATAATCTACACCTTCTCGTACGCCCATGGGTTTTGCTACCACTAGGTTGCCTGAAGCTACACGGATCTGAGAGCCGTGCATAGGAGAATTAGCTAGTCCCATTGTTAAAAGAGCTTCAATTTGCGACCGTACTGAACCGGAAGCATCTTTTACGCATTCTAACGTCGTTTTATCAGTAATCCGTATATCATCATTAAAACGCCCTTGAATATGACGCATAGAGATACGCTCTTCGATTTGTGGACGCGCACCATGCACGATAATTAAACGGACACCTAAGGAGTTTAGCAGAGCAATATCATGGATAATTGTAGGTAAATTTTCACTTGCTACAGCTTCACCACTAAGCATAATGACAAAGGTTTTCCCTCGATGCGCATTGATGTAAGGCGCTGAGTTGCGGAATAAGGAAATCATATCTAAGTGGCTAAGGACCATATTGTTTCTCTGTGTAAAATCATGGGGACAATATGTCCCTCTTGGTACTGTTATTAACTTGCTTGTTGCTCAGCAACAAATTGTTGTGCTGCACTGACGGCTTTTGTCACAGGCTCAATTCCTGTACCACCTAAGATATTGCGTTTATCAACGAGATATTCTAGTTGTAAAATTGGGTACACATCATCTTCAATCACAGCGGAGAATTGTTTCAACTCGGCAACAGAAAGTTCTTCTAAGGCCTTGCGTTGACTGATAGCAAAAACTACCGCTTGGCCAGAAATATCATGGGCGGTGCGGAATGGGATCCCTTTATCAACCAAGTAATCTGCCAGTTCAGTTGCATTTGCATAGCCTTGTTGTGCCGCTTGTTGACAACGCGCTTTATCGACAACCACACTGTCTAATACTTCAACTGCAATCGATAAACAAATATGCCATTGCGTCACGGCATCCATCGCGCCTTCTTTGTCTTCTTGCATATCTTTGTTATACGCTAAAGGTAGGCCTTTCATGGTGACCAAAAGACCTTGTAAGGAACCAAAGACACGACCACATTTACCGCGCATTAACTCCAACGCATCTGGATTTTTCTTCTGTGGCATTAGGGACGAGCCAGAAGTTACTGCGTCACCCAGTTGAATAAAACCAGACTCACCAGAGTTATAGAAAATCATATCTTCAGCCATGCGCGAAATATGCATCATGCTGGTAGAGGCACAAAACAGTAATTCAAGCACGAAATCACGGTCTGAGACTGCGTCCAGACTATTAGTACAAGGAGCAGTGAAACCCAGTTGGTCTGCGATATTTTGGCGATCAACAGGGTAGGTTGTACCGGCTAACGCACCACAACCCAACGGGCTGAAGTTCATACGTGCTAAGGCATCATCTAAGCGTGAGACATCGCGTTTAAACATTTCAACATAAGCGAGTGCCCAATGCGCAAAACGCACAGGTTGCGCACGTTGTAAGTGCGTATAACCTGGAAAGATAATGTCTTGGGTACGTGCAGCTAATTCGGTAAGCGCAGCGATAACGCCTACTAAATCTGTGCGTAACATAGCGATATGGTCTTTACACCACAGTCTAAAGTCGGTCGCAACTTGATCGTTACGGCTTCGACCCGTGTGCAATTTACGGGCGATGTCACCTAAGGTTGCTGTCAATTCTGCTTCAACAAACGCATGAATATCTTCTTCCTCGGTTTGACTGAAATCCAAGGTACCTGCTTGCGCTTGGTCTAGCAGTGCTTGTAATCCTGCTTCAAGCTGAGTTTGCTCATCAGCAGTAAGTACCCCTGCGCCCTGCAAGGCACGAGACCAGATAATTGACCCAAAGATATCTTGGCTCGCCATTACTTGATCAAAACCAATAGAATCATTTACCTGGCGAAACATATTACTACTTCCACCACTGAAGCGACCGCCCCATAAAGCCATGTTATATATCCTTTTTAGTTATTTTTTATCAGCATCGTGCATTGCTTTAATGCGAGAAGATAAGCTAAATAAACGAATAAAGCCTTCGGCATGGGATTGGTCGTAGACGTCATCTGCACCGAATGTCGCGAAGTCTTCAGAATACAAAGAATTAGGTGATTGGCGTTGAATAACAGTTGCCGTACCTTTGTATAATTTCACAACGATTTCGCCAGTAACTAACTGGGCAAAAGAGTTCGCGGCAGCTAATAAAGAGTCATTTAAAGCGGTAAACCAACGGCCGTCGTACATCACATGTGAAAACTCTAAGCCTAATTGCTCACGGAATTTTAACGCAGATTTGTCTAAAACTAGAGTCTCTAGTGCTTTGTACGCTTTCATTAATACTGTACCACCCGGAGTTTCATAACAACCACGAGACTTCATACCAACGAGACGGTTTTCGACAATATCAATTCGACCAACACCATGTGGTGCAGCCAAGTTGTTTAACTCAACTAAAGCGTCGTATGCACTTAACGCTTGGCCATTCACGTGAGTTAATTCACCTTCTTTAAACGTTAGGTTAATCGTTGCTGGAAGGTCTGGTGCATCCATTGGATCAGTAGTTAATGTCCACACACCTTTAGTTGGCTCACACCAAGGATCTTCTAATTCACCACCTTCGTGTGAGATGTGCCATGCATTCGCATCACGGCTATAAATTTTAGTAGCTGAAGCTGTCGTTGGAATATTACGCTCAGCAAGATAATCTAGAAGGTCTTCACGAGATACCATATCCCACTCACGCCATGGAGCAATAACAGTTAACTCAGGCGCAAGTGCAGCAAAGGCACCTTCAAAACGTACTTGGTCATTACCTTTACCTGTACAACCGTGACACAAGGCATCAGCGCCAACTTTACGAGCAACTTCGACTTGCGCTTTAGCAATCACTGGACGCGCCATTGATGTACCTAATAGGTATTCGCCTTCATAGACAGCACCTGTTTTGATCGTTGGGAAAATAAAGTCTTGGACAAACTCTTGCTTCAAATCAACAATGTGACATTCTGAAGCACCAGAAGCGATTGCTTTTTCATGTAACCCTTCAAGTTCTTCATCTCCTTGACCTACATCTGCCGCAAAAGCGACAACTTCACAGTTATAGTTTTCTTTTAACCATGGCACGATAGCGGATGTATCTAAGCCACCTGAGTAAGCTAAAACTACTTTTTTGATAGTCTGTTTTGACATAATTATATTCTCTCACCTAAAAGCTGGATCATAATGGCATTTTGCGCATGCATTCTATTCTCAGCTTGTAACATTAATAATGACGCATCCGAATCAATCAGTGCGCCTGTAATTTCTAAATCTCTATGTGCCGGTTGGCAGTGCATTACGTATTGAGCACCACTTTTCTGCATTAAATCGTGGTTGATTTGATATGGCATGAACTTTTCTTTGATATCGGCCAAAGGCGTTTCATCACCCATAGATAACCAAGTGTCAGTATACAACACATCAACATTTTCTAAGCCAGAAATATCATGAGTTTCACGAATATCTGCACCGGTAGTTTGTGCTAACGTTCGCGCCAATGACACAATCTCGGGATCTGCTTCATGCCCTTTTGGCGTTACGACAACTTGATGAACACCCAACAATGCACCTACAATCAATAAAGAATGCGTCACATTATTACCATCACCGATGTAAGCCATCGTTTTCCCCTTTACATCATGGAAAACTTCAGCCATCGCTAAATAATCGGCTAAAGCCTGACAGGGATGATATAGGTCACAAAGGGCATTAATGACAGGTACTGATGCATGAGCTTGTAATTCTTCTAGAGTGCTGTGTGAAAAAACACGCGCGATAATTCCATCAGCCCAACAAGATAAGTTTAAAGCCATATCTTTAGTATCTTCACGACCGGCTAGATTATTGGCTTGGGCATCAAGGTACACTAAGTGACCACCTAATTTTTGGATCCCAATATCAAAACTAACGCGCGTACGTAATGATGGTTTTTCAAAAAGCGCTACCAATGACTTACCTTGCAGGGTATTGCGAAAATCTGAAGGTGCACGTTTGACATGTAAAGCCAATGCTAATAAATCTTGCATTTGTGCTGGAGTGGTATCTTTAAATGTCAATAAATCCTGTTGCATGTCATCATCCTATATTTTGTATTAATTCATATCGTGCTACTGGTAAGCGATTCAATTTTACTGAAGTAGACACTTAATTTTCTACGTTTACTCAGGAATAATATGGGTACCGAAAGTACTCAAATTTTCCGCGTCGATGTCCCGCATTTTAGACCAATCACCAATGATTACCCGACGTTTTAAAATATCTGCTGACTCTAAAGCGGCTGCGACTTTAACAATCATGCCGTCAGTGATTACTTGAGTATCAACCAGAGTCGTAAATGCAGCTTGATCAATGGTGGGAAGTTTTTGTTTGTTCTGATCTAATACCCCAGGGACATCGGACAATAACATTAGATCTGCATCTGCCAAGGTCGCAATAACTGTTGCGGCCTGATCAGCATTCACGTTCATTAAATCACCGTGTTTATCTGCACCAATAGAGTTAATAATGGGCAAAAAACCATTCTGGCATAACTGCGTGAGTAGTTTTGGGTTTTTAGCCGACGGGATCCCGACGTTACCCACATCGAGTGGGTGTCGAGCACATTCGGTCATTTGGCCATCAGCGAGCGTTAAACTAACCGGTGACAGTCCTGTTCCTAACGCAAAGCTTAACATTTTTGTCGCATATTGTCCGGCTAATGCACCAGCAACATAAGGAATATGTTCAGGCGGTGTAACTCTTAAACCGGATACTTTTTGACTGGTAAACCCTAGTTTTCCAAGTAAATCCTGCACACCTGCACCGCCACCATGGACTAAGATGACTGGGCGATACTGCAAGATATTTTTTACGCTAGTAAAAAACTCAGTTTGCCCTGACGGCGCATCAATAAATGCTCCACCGACTTTAATCACTAGAGGGTTCATATTTGTGCCTCAGGCAATAAGCCACTCATGATTGGAAGACCTTGGGTCAAATTGGCACATTGGATAGCTTGGGCGGCAGCACCTTTCAGCACATTATCTATCGCGGTGGTTACAACGACGTAATTTTTTTGTTCGCTATGTGCAAAATGCACATCACAAAATGGTGTATGTACCACATCATCGATTTTCGGTGCGCTCTTTCTTAAACGAATACAAGGTGTATCCGCATAAGCTTGAGTAAATGCCGAACGGATTTGTTCGGTGGTAGTACCGGGCCTAACCTCTGCGGTAATAGTTGCTAAAATACCACGCTTAAAGTTACCTAAGTGTGGTGTGAAGATAACTTCGTGACCTAAATAAGCTTCGATTTCAGGCATGTGACGGTGTTGTAATAATCCGTAGGCTTGTAAACTGACTTCGCAAAAACTATTGCCTAATATGGCTTTACGACCTGCACCACTGACCCCTGATACTGCATTTATAATGGGTAAGGTGCTGGTCAGTAAGCCTGCAGAGTTTAAAGGTTTGAGTCCTGTAAGGCTAGCGGTAGGATAGCAGCCCGGCACTGCGATTAATGAGGCCTCAGCTATTTGCTCAGGATACCATTCGGCAAGCCCATAAATAGCTGCTGTGCGCCACGTATCATCAGTATGTGGGAATCCATAATATGCAGCAAATACATCAGCATCCTTAATTCTAAAAGCACCAGACAAATCTAATATGACTGCACGTTTACCGGCGAGTTGTTGCATCCAATCATGGGAGGCCTCATGAGGCGTTGCAAGGAAAATAACGTCATAATCCGAGCCTAGCTTAGCCAAGATGGTATCGTTTAACGGTTGGAGTGGGTCTGAATTAATGCCGATTAAAGCGCTGTGTAAACTGTCTATGGGCTTATGCGCATCAGCAGAATGCTCTGAAACAAACAACCCATCAAGATTATAAGTATTATGCAAGCTAAGATATTTGACAAGTTCAGCGCCAGTGTAACCACTAGCGCCTAAGATACAAGTTTTAATCATATTAGAAGTCCCAGGAGATATAATTATTCATTGAAGAAAAATCCTTTTTACCTTTATTAATAACTACGACAAACTACTAATAAAGGTAAAAAGTGTTGCATATTGGGTGTAAACTACGCACTCATCGTAGCACAAAACCCATATTACAAAGGCAGGGAGAGTGTAAAATTGTTGAAAGTTGTTTTTGCATGCTAGCGATTCACAAAATAAATATTATTGAATTAACCATGATCAGGCGGCTAATGACTTAATTGAAGTAAAGTATACTAAATATAAATACTTATTCAACAAAAATGTATAAATATTCATTTTATTTGCATAATACATCAGTCTATAGCATCAACATTTAATTAAGACTATTACTATTGAGTTTTAGGCAATAACTAAAAGAGATCTTACAGGTGCACTTTTGCAAGAATAAGCGTTATCAGCAGTGTATACTTTCTTATATCCTAATTTACAAAATAAAAATTAATAATCCTAATGAACTTTAGTCTATATCACTATTCACCTGACGAATATACAGCTTACGATCCATCGAGTCGAGCTGTTGCACATTGGGTAGTAAGTGTTTTGCGCACTCATTTGAGAAGTTCCTCAGACCGCAATTTTAACGCAATAGTGCCTGTTAAGTCGATTTTAGCGGAACTTGATATTCATTTATGGAGCAATACTAAAGCTAGGGAAGCATCATGAGAATAGGATTAACTACAGAAGTAGAATTATTAAATGGTACAGGGGAATTAATTGATGCTTGGTTTGCCCAAAATGTCGAATCCAATACGCTGACTACGCCAGATGGTATTCGTTTAGCTTATGCCTCGATTACTCCTCAACCAAACCTACCGACCATAGTGATTTCAAGTGGACGTGTTGAAAGTTACGTCAAATATAAGGAAGTTATTTTTGATTTGGTCCAACACGGCTTTGCAGTTTTTATTCATGATCATCGCGGTCAGGGCTTATCACAACGGACGTCCCATCACGCTCAGCATGGGCATGTTGATGATTTTGCTGAATATGTTACTGACTTACACTATTTTGTTAGTGTTATAGTGCAATCTTACTGCCCACGTCCGCATTTATTGTGTCATTCAATGGGAGGCGCAATTGGACTTTTAACTGCGCTCAAATATCCAGAGTTATTTGCAAAGATAGCCATGACCTCACCGATGTTTGGTTTGCGTGTGCCAGTTCCAATGTGGCTTGCGCATTGTGCTATGTGGTTAGGGTTGTCATGGTCCAAACTTACTCACAAAGCACATTATTTTTTAGGTCAGAAAGACTATACTGAGGTTCCTTTTGCAGAGAATCGATTAATGCGTTCACAAGTGCGTTATCAGCGTTTTAAGAAAACTCAATACGCATTGCCAGAAACGCAGCTAGGCGGTGTGACATTTCAATGGGTTGCAGCTGCCAATGCTGCCCTAGAGCAAATTACAAATAAAGCTATGCAGTGCTCTAACCAAGTTCTATGTTTAAGTGCAGAAAGAGAACAAGTTGTCGATAATGTCCCCCAAGCAGAAGTAGTCAACTTGATCCCAGACAGCACTTATTATGTGGTTAAAGAAGCTGAACATGAGATCTTATTTGAACAAGATCACATTCGTAACCCAGCTTTATTAAGCATCATTAAATTTTTTAAAGGCTAATGAATATAGTATATATAGTAATAGTGAGTACTAACTAATTCACTATATGTAGATGGAGAAATCAATGTTAGATATTGTGTTATACGAACCAGAAATCCCACCGAATACCGGGAATATTATTCGCTTATGCGCCAATTCAGGCTTTGCTTTACACCTCATTGAGCCGCTCGGTTTCGATTGGGATGACAAGAAAGTCAGACGGGCTGGTTTAGATTATCATGAGTTCACCAAAGTAAAGCGTTACCCCAATTTACAGGCATATTTAGATGAGAGACAACCTAAACGGATTTTTGCTTGTACAACTAAAGGTTCGATGTTTCATTCAAAGGCAGAATATAGCCTTGGGGATGCTTTGATATTTGGACCTGAAACACGTGGATTACCTCATGAGTTTATTATGAGTCTACCTGAGTCACAAAGAGTTAGAATACCTATGCTACCAGATAGCAGAAGTATGAATTTATCAAACGCGGTTTCTGTATTTGTTTATGAGGCGTGGCGTCAAATGGGTTTTCCTAACGCGCAATAGTAATACTCTAATGGAATATACAGGTAAACTTAATTAGTAAGATAGGTCAGTATACTATTCGCTTTTTTGTTCGCGTCCTAATAAGTCAAATGCAGCTTCTTGGGCATTTTTGTTTTGATAGAGTACAGCATAGATTTGCTCAGTAATGGGCATCTCTACTTTATATTTTTGGGCAAGCACAAACACTTCTTGAGTATTTCTATGGCCTTCAACGACTTGGCCTATTTCCTCTATAGCGGCTTTGACACTTTTGCCAGCACCTAAAGCAAGGCCAAAGCGGCGATTACGAGACTGATTATCAGTACAGGTCAGTACTAAATCACCTAAGCCCGCCATTCCCATAAAAGTTTCTGCAGACGCCCCAACAGCTGTCCCTAGGCGAGTCATTTCAACAAGGCCACGAGTAATGAGTGCTGTGCGCGCATTAGCACCAAAACCGAGGCCATCAGCTAAACCTGCACCAATTGCTATCACATTTTTTACAGCCCCCCCGAGTTGCACACCTATAAAATCCGGGTTCAGATAAACTCTAAATGATTTTGTACAATGGAGTTTTGCTGCAATGTCTTGAGCAAATTGTGGATCAGTAGCAGCCAGAGATATAGCAGTAGGTAGACCCGCAGCCATTTCTTTGGCAAATGTTGGACCTGATAAAATGCCCATTGGACGAGCTGGCCCAATAATTTCTGCTGCAACGTCTTGCAGGAGTCGGCCTGTTTCTGGTTCTAATCCCTTAGTTGCCCATACAACACGATGTTGCGCAGTTAAATAAGGCGCAATTTCTGTTAAACAAGCAGCAAAGGCATGTGACGGAACAACCACTAGTATATCGTTAGAGTGGGCCATTACAGAAGCAATGTCAGGATTTAAATGGAGACTATCTGGGAAAGTATAACCTGCCAGATAACGCGAATTCTCGCGGGTTTCTGCCAAGGTTTTAAGCGTAGTCGAATTGCGACCCCATAAGTGTGTGTCAACGCCATTTCGGGCTAAACACATTGCTAGAGCTGTGCCGTAAGAGCCTGCACCAAGCACACTTATGGTTGTATTAGACATATTTTATGCGTCAGTCTGTGATGCTTGGGCTTCTTCTTTCGCACGGTTTTGTAGATACGCTTGGAAGACTGCATCAAAGTTTACAGGAGCAAGATTTAACGGTGGGAAGGTACCGCGATTAACCAAGTTTGAAATTGCTTCACGGGCATAAGGGAATAATGTGTTCGGGCAAAATGCACCTAATAACTGAGCGCGATTTGGTTCAGGAATATCAGCACCAATAATGAAAATACCAGCTTGTTGTACTTCACACAAGAACGCAACTTGGTCTTCAACTGTAGCTGTGACAGTAACCGACAAAGTTACTTCAAATACGTTTTCTTCTAGTTTAGCTGTTTTGGTATCTAAATCTAATTTGACTTCTGGTTTCCACTCTTTAGCAAAAATAGCAGGAGAGTTAGGTGTCTCAAAAGAAATATCCTTCGTGTAGATGCGTTGAATGTTAAATTGTGCTTGTGCTTGATCCGCACCGTTTACTGCTTGTTCAGCCATGAGAGTTCCTGTTTAGATTAATTACGCAATTAATGCGTCAAGTTTGTTTTGAGATTCAAGAGCAAGAAGGTCACTGCAACCACCAATATGCGCTCCGTCAATGAAGATTTGTGGTACGGTAGTTTGACCATTTGCACGCTCAATCATTTCAGGACGTCTGTTCGGTTGCTCTTGAATATCAACATTAGTGTAAGTAACACCTTTGCTATCAAATAAAGCTAACGCACGTATACAAAACGGGCAGTAGTCTTTGGTATAAACTTCGATTTTTGCCACAGTAATAAATCCTTAATTTGACTTAACGAGTTACTGGCAAGTTTGCGCCAGTCCATGCATTCATGCCACCTTTTAAAACATCTGTTTTGGAAAAACCTGATTTATGTAGTTTGGCAGCGACTTTTTTCGCACTCATACCCATTTCACATACTACTATTATGGGTTGGTCTTTATGTTTTTCAAGCTTTGCAAAGTTACCAGCGGTCACTTCTTCAGATTTGATTTGACGAGCGCCTAAAATATGACCTTTTTTGAAATCTTCAGGTTTACGAATATCTAATAAAATTGCGTCTTCTTTGTTTATTTTAAAAGTAGTTTCTGTTGGGTCTAATTCTTTGTAAGGTGCCAGGAAACCGGCTACAAAACTGTAAATTAAAAGCACGACGAGAGCTAGCCAGATGCCAGCTAGAAAAAAATTATTAGTTGCAAACTCGATGTACTGTTCCATAAAAAACCTGTTTTGGTATTAATTTTAGTCGACAAAGTATATCGGAAATGGAGCGTTTGACCAGTATTTCAAGCATAAACCTAAAAATTCAATGTTATCTCGCCGCATTTTCTTTATTGATGGGGGGATAAATGGTAATTTATGCACTAGAAATTTTGTTTAAATTAAAGATTTGTTGAGGTTATATGTCACACGCGGAACACGCCACTCACCTTCCGAGAAAAACCATCGCGCTTTTAATACTCGATGGTTGGGGATATCGTGAAAATCCTGAAAATAACGCTATCTTAGCAGCGCGCACACCAAATTTAGATGCCCTTAAGGAACAATACCCCGCCACCTTGATTTCAGGCTCTGGTTTAGACGTTGGTTTGCCTGAAGGTCAAATGGGTAACTCAGAAGTAGGGCATGTTAATTTAGGTGCAGGTCGGGTGGTTTATCAAGATTTTACCAAGATTACTAAAGCGATTGCTGATAACGAATTCACTACAAATGAAGTATTAGTTACGGCTATTGATAAAGCCGTGTCTGCAGGTAAAGCCGTTCACCTAATGGGACTCTTGTCTCCAGGTGGGGTGCACTCGCATGAGGAGCATATTTTTGCTGCTATCGAGTTGGCGGCCCAACGTGGCGCTAAAGACATTTATTTACATGCTTTTTTGGATGGACGTGATACGCCACCGAGATCCGCCAAGGACAGTTTACAAGCAGCAGATGCTGTCTTTGCGAAAGTAGGTTGTGGTAAAACAGCCTCAGTTATTGGCCGTTATTACGCAATGGATCGCGATAATCGCTGGGACCGCGTTGAAATTGCTTACAACTTAATGACTCAAGGCAAAGGTTTACACCAAGCAGATAGTGCAACGGAAGCTTTAGCTGCAGCTTATAGTAGAGATGAAAATGACGAATTCGTTCAAGCAACCACGATCGGCGAACCGGTTAGCATGGAAGCAGGTGACGCAGTGATTTTTATGAACTTCCGTGCGGACCGTGCACGCCAGATGGCACACACATTTGTCGATACTGACTTCACCGGTTTTGCTCGCGGTGAAGCATTAGACTTATCAAGTTTTGTGATGCTGACTGAGTATGAAAGTAACTTAGATATTCCATGTGCATACCCACCTGAAGCTTTAGTTAATGTTCTAGGTGAGTGGTTAGAAAAAAATGATAAAACACAGTTGCGTATTTCTGAGACCGAAAAATTTGCGCACGTCACTTTTTTCTTTAGCGGAGGTAAAGAAGATGAATTCAAGGGTGAACAGCGTATTTTGATCCCATCCCCAGATGTCGCCACCTACGATCTGCAGCCAGAAATGAATTCTGAATTACTTACGGATAATTTAGTTGCAGCGATTGAGTCTGGTGAACATGATGTCATTATTTGTAATTATCCAAATGGCGATATGGTAGGTCATACTGGTAACTTTGACGCAGCTGTTAAGGCTTGTGAAGCAGTCGACCATTGTATTGGTCGCGTAGTGGAAGCCCTAACAAAAACTGGTGGAGAGTGCTTAATTACTGCTGACCATGGTAATGCTGAACAAATGCAGGACCCAAGTACGGGGCAAGCACATACGGCTCACACTTCAGAGCCTGTTCCTTTCATTTATGTAGGCCGTGATGCAGCTGTGCGTAATGACGGAACGTTGAGTGATGTTTCTCCAACCATCCTGCATTTGTTAGGTATGGAACAACCTCCAGAAATGACAGGGCAACCAATCATGGTTCTGAAGTAAGTTATCGTAAATGATGCTTTTGCGTATGGTCATTTGGCTTGGGACACTCTGTTTTGTGTCCCAGGCTAATGCCGTTCTGCAAATACAAACACCGCAAGAACAAACACAAGAAATTACAGCCAATGACAGTAAGGTCCAAGCCATCCAATCAGCGCTGGTGCAGCTAGAGCAAGAGAAAAAGAAGAAAGAACAACGTCGAGCAAAATTATATTTAGCGTTACAGAAACAAGAAGAAGCCATTGCTCTCATTGCTAAAAAAATTAATCAACTCAGTAATCAAATACAAACTAACCGCACCGAAACACAGCGGCTAAAGCTCGAAGCAAAAAACTTGCAAACAGTGATTAAAAAGCAGCAAGCGGCACTTTCTGCTCAGATTAAATCAGCCTATGCGTCTGGGGATAATGACCTCACCAAAATGTTATTCAATCAAGACCAGGCACGTGATGTTGAACGCATGCTGACGTATTACCAGTATTTTTATCAACAACGAAAAATCAATATCGATAAGTTTAAAGCATTATTCGCAGAGTTAAATGAAGTCGAAACTGCTTTGAGTCAAAAACGATTTGAGCTCACTCAAATCGTCTCCCAGCAAGAATCTAAACAACTAGAATTGCAGAAACAACAAGCTTCTCGTCAAGTAGCACTGCAAGCAGTTGAAAGAGATATTGAAGGAGATAAGTCCAAGATTGCTCAGTTAAAAGCTGATGAACAACGTTTGTTAGATGCTATTAAAACTGCTCAGCAAGCAGCTGTTAGCCAAAAATTAGAACTAAAAGGCTTACATAATCAAAAAGGTCAGTTACTAGCTCCTGCCTCAGGAAAATTAAGACGCTTATTTGCTACTCGTCGCCAAGGTCAATTAAAATGGAAAGGCATTATCATAAATGGAGATGCAGGTTCACCTATTCAAGCAATACATGTGGGTAAGGTACTTTACTCCGGTTGGTTACGAGGTTTCGGCTTGGTCTTAGTAGTTGACCACGGTTTGGGGTTTATGAGCGTATACGGTCATAACCAAGCTTTATTAAAAGAACCTGGGGATTATGTAAGACGGGGCGAAACAATTGCGCTAATGGGGCAAAGTGGGGGCCAAACCCGCCCAAATTTATATTTTGAACTGCGCAATAAAGGAGTACCTGTCAACCCAACCGCTTGGTTGGATTTTTGATGCCCAAAAGTATTATCTATTTTTTATTACTTACTAGTTTTGTAATGCCAAATGCAATATGCGCAGTAGTGAGTCCAGAAGCTGAAAAAACAAAACCTGTAGTGACTATCGTAATTGATGATCTTGGTTATCAAACACGTGATTTTGGTTTTTTAGATTTACCCTCAGAAATTACATTTGCAATCTTACCCAATGCTCAATTCTCAACTGTTTTAGCACAACGCGCTCATGCTCAAGACCGAGACGTCATACTTCATATGCCTATGGAACCGTTAGAACACAGCCGTGAATTAGGTAAAGCTCCTTTAATGAGTAATATGGACAGGCAGCAACTTGCATATACTTTTAAAAATGCCTTAGCTTCGGTACCATTTGCCATTGGTGTGAACAACCACATGGGGAGTAAGTTCACTCAATTGTCAGGGCCACTCCTAGGTGTTATGGATTTTCTAAAAGACACTGGAATGTTCTTCTTAGATAGTCGCACTACACCGTTTAGTAAAGCTTATGAAATCGCTAAGTCTGCCAATATTACGGCTTTACGCCGCGACGTATTTTTAGACCATCAAAAAACACCTGAGTTTATGCAAATCCAACTCAAACGCCTGATAATCAAAGCAAAGCAAAATGGTCAAGCACTAGCAATCGCACATCCGCATCAGAGTACACTTGTTTTTTTACGAGAAATCCTACCTACGTTGCATCACGCTGGTGTTGAGTTAGTTGATATTCAAACATACCAGAATAGAAAAATCCCTCAGATTTAACGTGCGTATTGCAAAATATTAATGTTATACTATAACACTTAATGAATGAGGCACGACTTTTGAAACCATCACAGTACGAACAATCAGACAGTTTTTTTGATAGAGCAGGAGTTTGGATTTCCAGTCTATGCGCACTTCATTGTTTATTACTGCCTATATTGATACCACTTATCCCTTTGATAGCAAGTTCATTTGTTGCAGAAGTTTGGTTTGAAAGAACAATTCTAAGTATTTCTATACTAATTGGTTTTTGGGCTTTATTCATCGGCTTTTATAAGTACCATCGCCAAATCTATCCGGTATATAGTTTGGCCTTGGGTGGCCTTATTTACTGGCATAAAGATATTTTTGGGCATGAGTATGAGCCATTCACAATTGCAGTGGGTGCGTTTTTAATTATTGGTGCCCATTTATTGAATATGAAATTATGCAAAGCATGCGATGACTGTGCAGAAGATGCTTGCAAAGTGTAAAACACTACACTGTCCAAAAAGTCTTATAGATTTCTGATTTTAAAAAGTGTTTTCTCAGATTATTCAATTTTATTTCCCCACAATACTCAGGATTATTTAGGGTTGTACCGGTAAGGGTTTAAGCTTTTGTATATGCTGTTATAACCGCTCGAGTTTTAGCAGGTGAGTTACTGAAAACCCCGTCCACTTGCATATCATATAGTTCACATATTCTAGTCGGATCATCAACGGTATAAACCCAGCATTGCATGCCTCTAGCATGAATATCCTTGACGAAGAGAGTATCACACATAGTATCTTCGATAGCACAAATCTGAGTCTGTAAATCTGCGGCATAGCGTCCATAGTCAATCGGTTTATGAGCCGATAAAGCACCAAAACGACAAGAAAAATTGGCTTGGCAGTTTTGTATTATATGGTGGTCAAAAGATGAAATAATCGAATTTTGATTGAGTAAACCTGCAGTAAATAAAACTCTTAAATGTGTTAAAGCTGAATTTCGGTCAACCCAGCTTTTGATTTCTACGTTGACCGATACAGTATTATTGATAAGCTTTAAAGCGTCATCTAAGGAGGGTATATCGAGTTGTTTTATCTCTTGGGTGGATAACTCTGCTAGAGAGCGATTGATTTGGTGTGTTTTAGATAAATCAAGATCATGTGTCACCCATGCACCTGATGGTAAAAAATGTACGTCAAATTCAATCCCATCAACCCCGTGCTCTAGTGCCAAACGAAATGCGCTTAACGTGTTTTCTGGCGCTTCAGTACTAGCACCACGATGGGCAATGATTTGCATAGATTACCTTATTATTCGCTGGAATTTGTCGCCTGTTTTTGTGTGTGAATCGTTTCATAAATAGCTGCAGAGATCACCAAGATCCCACCAATGAGTGTTTGCCAACGCGGTGTTTCATTAAGCACAAGTATTGCAAGTACTACTCCGTAGAACGGTTGCATACAGGCTACCAATGAGAACGTTTTCGCACGCAGGTGGCGAAGGCAGGCCGCAACCATGGCGTGAGGGACTGCCGTAAATAGTGTGCCCAGTAAAACTAACAGACTTAAAGTATGCATATCCATAGTCCAAAATGCCTCGGAGGCAAACCAGATAGAACACAAACTTATGACTAAAGTTTGGAAGTACATACCTTTAATACCACTATATTGGGAAAAATACTGACGATGAGCAATGTTACGAAACGCATACAGCAATGCTGATAAGACACCAATTAACACACCTAAGGTAATATCATTATCTAATGAGACTTCCGGCACAATGAGAATGATACCTAAAAACACTATAATGACACTGATGACATCTTGCCAGGCAAGTTTAACCTTATCTATTAGAGGCTCTAGAAATACTGTTATAACAGGAAAAGTAAACAATGCAATGATGCCGACAGAGACACCAGCATACTGCATTGCCGCAAAATAAGTGACCCAATGTAGTGTCATTATAATGCCTAAGGCAATCCCTACAAAATAGTCTTTGGCGGAATTTAATGACCACGTTTCACCAGTAAGTTTGACTAAGCAAAACAGAAAAATACAACCAAAAATAGCTCGGCCTACGGTAATATCGTAAGCCGATAGAGGAATGATTTGGGAGAATAGTGCCGTACCACCAAGTAACATTACAGTAAAGTGTAGTGAATATAGGCTGCGCTTAACTGGATCCATCAAAACATTAATCAGCCGTTTTAACAGTAGCGAATGTTGTGCCTAAACGTGTAACATCCCCTGCCTTGAGTGCGCCAAAATCTACTTTATTTGGCTCAAAACAGGCAACAATTGTAGAGCCTAATTTAAACAGACCCATTTCAGCTCCTTTCTCTAGGGTTACGCTATCACCTGCTGAATCAGTATATTGCCAATGGGTAACATTTTTACCTGCTGGTGGCGTAACAGTTCCCGCCCAGTTTGTTTCGATACTTGCTACAATCGTTGCGCCTACAAGTACGATGGCAACTTTACCTATCTCGGTATCAAAAACAGCAACCACACGTTCATTACGAGCGAATAATCCAGTAACGTTTTGTGCCGTTAGCGGATTAACTGAAAATAACTCACCAGGGACATAGACCATGTCTGTTAATTTGCCTGTTAAAGGCATATGAATTCGATGGTAATCACGCGGTGATAAGTAAATAGTTGCGAAGTCACCATTCTTAAAAGGTGCAGCAAGTTGAGCATCGCCACCTAGTAACGCTGTTAAGCTGTATTGGTGACCTTTAGCTTGGAAAATAGTATCACCCTTGATAGGTCCTAGCTGGCTAACCGTTCCATCTACAGCGTGCCCCAGCTCATTTTCATCAGCCGAAAACTCACGTAATCCAGGCTTTAGTTCGCGGGTAAAAAAGTCGTTAAATGACGCATAAACAGCAGGGTCAGATTCTTTTGCTTCTGACATGTCCACGTTAAAATGTTTAATAAATTGTTTGATAATGAAGGTCGTTGTTGCACCGTACTCGCCAGCGGCAAACTTACCCACTAATCGAGATAAGGCATGCTTAGGTAATGCATATTGTAATTTTATTTTCAACCAATCTATCACTGCATGTTTCTCCAAAATGTATGCATAACGTTAGGGGTATGACTATTCAATCCAACATAGCCCTAAAATAATGGGAAATTATAGCAAATTAGTGATAAAAGTAGTTAACTTAATTTAGACTAGGTCATAGCCCTTTAGCATAAGCTGGACGTTTATCATCCATAGAGGTGAGGATTTTGTGATAGCTAGTGAAACGTTCTTCATCAATACGACCTTGATTAACGGCGTCTTGTAATAGACAACCTGGGTCATTCAGGTGTTTGCAATCTCTGAATTTACAGCCCCCTAAATACTCACGAAACTCAACAAATCCCCAGGTGATTTTGTCAATCGGGAGATGCCATAAAGAAAATTCACGCACCCCTGGAGAGTCTATAAGATCGCCGCCTGCAGTGAAATGAATAAGTTTAGCGGTAGTCGTTGTGTGTTGACCTAGTCCAGAATTATCCGATATATCACCAACAATTTCTTCTGAGTCAGGGAGTAGGGCGTTGACTAAAGAGCTTTTGCCCACCCCAGATTGACCGACAAACACACTCGTTTTATCTTTCAATAATTCTGTTAATTCGTCTATGCCTTCCATGCTCTTACAACTGGTAAATAAAATGGTATAACCTATTTCAGCGTAAATTTCGACGGCTTCTATGACCCAATCTCGCTCTTCGTTGTTGAGTAACTCAGCTTTGTTAATAACAATAATAGGTTCAATTTGTACATCCTCACAAGCCACTAGGTAACGATCAATGATATGAGTGGATAAGGTTGGTACGATGGAACTGACAATGATAATTTGATCAATGTTTGCGGCAATCGGTTTCACGCCATCGTAAAAATCAGGGCGAGTTAGGACCGAATGACGGTCTTCGACTAACTCAATAATACCCCTGTCTTTTGGATTATCAGCTTGCGGGGGGACAAAGCGCACATTATCGCCACACACTACTGAATCTATCGTACGGCGAATGTGGCATTTGACGCAATCTCCGGCTTCAGTTTCGACAATCGCATGTTTCCCAAAGCGACTAATTACTTTGCCTGAGATTGTATTTTCTGCTGCAGTTTCATTGAGCTTAGCAATACGTTCTGCTCTGTTTTTAGAAACTTGGCGTTTTTGTCTGTGCGTGAGTTTTGGTTTTTTTGCCACGATAAAGTACATTGTTATAAAATCAGATTACATGTTACCGTTAACATATAACGAATACCAATTAATTAACTTGTAGGAAGTCTAATGTCAGCACCTGTAGTTCATGAAGAAAACCTAATCTGGATAGATATGGAAATGACCGGGTTGAACCCTGATGATTGTGTTGTCTTAGAAATTGCTACGATTATTACAGATGCTCAACTTAATATTTTAGCAGAAGGCCCTGTAATTGCGATTCATCAATCAGATACAGTTTTGGCTAATATGAACGAATGGTGCATTGATACACATGGTAAAACGGGCTTAACACAACGATGTAAAGATAGTAATTATTCAGTACGTGACGCTGAAATTGCAACGTTAGATTTCATCAAACAGTGGGTGCCTGCTGGGAAGTCACCTTTGTGCGGAAACTCTATTGGGCAAGACCGTCGTTTTATGGTTGTTTATATGCCGGAGCTAGAAGCGTATTGTCATTATCGCAATATCGACGTTAGTACAATCAAAGAATTAGCTAATCGCTGGGCGCCAGAAGCTATTAAAGGGTTTAAGAAAAAAGGTATCCATCTTGCCCTTGACGATATCCAAGAGTCTATTGCTGAGTTGACGTTTTATCGTGAGCATCTTTTTAAAATATAAGTTTTATAAAGTAACGTAGAGTAGTGTTTTAGCAATGTTTTATCCTTGTACTTATCCCAACAAGGGCATAGAATCAAAAAAGCTAAACTAAAATTATAATTTACAATAATAAAAGCTGGAAACATATTTTAAACAGCGTTTTACTACATAATTACTACTTGGGATATGATCAATGAAATCACACATACAACCTTATTTTAAGGCGTCGTTGATTGCTGCAGCTGTAGCAAGCTCAATGGTGCCAGCAACACAAGCTTTAGCTCAAGATAAGCAGGCTCAATTAGAAACCATCGAAGTAACTGGTACTCGACGTACCGGAACAGTTCAAGAGGCACCTTTGAATATTACTGCGTTAACCGCAGACACTTTAGGTGAGCAGAACATTGGTCAATTAGAAGATGTTGCGCGCTGGGTACCTGGCTTAACTGTCGTTGACCAAGGTGGTCGTTCTGCCTCGCCAATCATTGTGCGAGGTTTAAATACTAACTCTTCTGGTCCTGGATCTAATGGTGGTACGGTAGCGACTTACTTCGGCGAATTACCTTTATTCTTAAATATGCGTTTAACCGATGTTGAGCGTGTAGAAGTGTTAATTGGTCCACAAGGTACCTTGTATGGCGCTGGCACATTAGGTGGCGCTATTCGATATATTCCTAAGCAAGTCGAATTAGATCTTACCGAGGGTGAAGTATCTGGTGATATTTTCAATTTAAATCGTTCGGATAGTGTTGGTGGCGAATATGGTTTCGTTTTTAATACTCCATTAATCAATGATGAGTTAGGTATTCGTGCCTCGTTAAATTACTACAATGACCCTGGTTTTATCGATTATAACTATGTTGTGCGTCAACCAGGTGTATCTGAGCCAGATAGCCTAGATAACGATAACCTGCGTAGTGTTAAAGATGCCAATGGTGAAAAAACGTTAACTGGCCGTATCGCATTACGTTGGTTACCGACGGATAATATTGATGCGACTTTATCGTATTTTTATCAAAAACAAGACGTAGAAGGTCGCTCAATTGATCATTACAACGCATTACCACTAAGTAATCCCATCAGTGGGGATTTAGACAACAAATATACTTCTGCGTATCGTTATGAAGAACCACGGGTTAAAACCGATGATTTATTAAGTCTTGAAGTCAAAGCAGATTTGGGCTTTGCTGAATTAGTTTCGGCAACCGGTATGTCCAGTTTCGAAGCAGATGGACAGCGAGATCAAACAGATTTGTTGATTCGTTTGAACTACAGCTACGAAGACTTCCCGGCGTTTTCCTCATTTACTCGTGAATTAGATAATCAAGATACATTTACCCAAGAGTTACGTTTAGTGTCGCAAAGTGATTCTGATTTTAGCTGGATTGCGGGTTTCTTCTATAACAAGGTTGAAGCAGATGGTTCAAGTTCAGAATTTACTCCTGGCTACGATGCTTTCTTAGGTGGTTCACGTCCAGACGCACTAGAGTATTTATCTGTTTCCGATTCAACAGTTACTGAGTCAGCATTCTTTGGTGAGGTATCTTATCAAATTTCTGATGCTTGGGATGTCACTGTAGGTCTACGTCAATACAAATATGATATTGAGACGCGTTCGGCCATTGATTTACCATTGTACTATACTGTGTTTGAAGGCCGTGCTCCAGATTCTATCGTGTTGGATTATGGGACTGAGACTGCAGATGATTCTGGTTCTTTATTCAAGTTTAATACCTCATACGATATCACTGATGATTCGATGGTGTATTTTACTGTCTCTGAAGGCTTCCGTATCGGTGGTGCAAATGGAGTTGCTGCCTGTCCAGATAATGTTAACGAACTGACTCAACAAATCGTTTGTGCATTGCCAAATGAGCAAGTGTATGTCGCTGATACAACAACAAACTATGAGTTAGGTGTAAAATCGTCTTACTTCAACAACCGCTTGTACTTAAATGTCTCAGCGTTTGACATCACATGGGATGACGCCCAAGTTGCTGGTGCGACAGTAAACGGTGCACAGCCAATTACTGCAAATGCTGCAGGTGCAGGCTCATCAGGTATTGAGATTTCATCACGTGCTATTTTGAGCGATGATTTAACTGCGTATGTGTCTTACTCAAATGTGGATGCTAAGCTGACGGATGATGCGCCATTCCTATTTGGTGTGTTAGATGAACAAGGCACTGCACTACAAGACTATTACGATGGTAAAAAAGGTGATCGTTTATCTGGTGCGCCAGAAACACAAGCCTCATTTGGTTTAAAATATACGACAGATTTGTCTAACGGTAGTGTCTTAGATTTAGTATATGGTTTAACGTACCAAAGCGATGTCTACTCTAAAGTTGGCTTACGTGCTGACGGTGAAGTGATTCCTGGTTTTGCATTGAACAATGCGAGTGCTTCTATTTCTAAAGATAACTGGACTGTAACGGCTTACTTAGACAACATGTTTGATAAGTACGCTTATACTGCTATCCGCCGTGATGCAGGTGATCTTGGCACTGCAACTTTCGCTGACCAAAACCAAAATCGTGTTGATCTATTGCGAAACTACGGTCGTTTTGTTGTCCAGCCACGCAAATTTGGTGTGCGTTTCACATACGCATTTGATATGTAATATAAAATGAGTGGAACGCTTGTTCCACTTATTTATAAAAACCAATACATGTTTTAAAAGCCAAATTAGAACGCATATAAGGCCAGCTTTTGCTGGTCTTTTTTTTGTTAAGTCTGTTACTATTTGGGAAAATTATTTCACAATATATCTGATGTCTAAACAAGCTTCTTTACACCAAAAAATACTGCAACATCTATCTTCCCAAGCTTTTATTGCAGCACATCCTTTAGTTGTGTCTTTAATTCAGAGCAATAACAATGATGAGTTTTATTTGGCTGAAGGGTATTTTTTCTTAGGTATTATTAATAGTGAACTTGGGCAGTTTACAAAAGCAGTGCAATGCTTGGAAAAAGCCGTGAGTCTCCAACCATCAGCTGAATACTTCGCCTATATGACTAAGTGTTATGCTTTATTAGGGGATACCAATCGCGCTATGACTGCAGTGGACAGTATCAATATTGAGCATCTCAAGGAGCCTAATGCATTAGATACAGTTGGTGTTGCATTGAGTCGCATTGGTTTTCATGATCAGGCGCTGGCGTTTTTTGCTAAAGCGATAGCACTGGATAAAAAACGCCCTTTATATTATTACAATTACGGGATGTCGTTGAAGTTTGCTGGACAGTTTAAAGAAGCACTAGCCGCTTACAAAAATGTACTAAAGTTAGCACCAAACCATGCCCCAACACATTTTGCAATTGCTGACCTGGGCGGTGCCACAGTTGCACAAAATAACACGAAGTCTTTAACAGCTATGCTGCAAAAAACGGATTTACCCGTGGATGATCGCATGCATCTAGCCCATGCACTAGCCTTGGAGTTACAGCAAATCGGTCAACATGAAAAAGCGTTCAGAGCATTGATCAGTGCCAAAACTGAGAAACTCAAGACGTTAAATTACTCTATTGATGATGATATCGCTTTATTTAGTGTCTTGCGACGTTTCTCACATCAGGGTATGGGAGTTGGGTCAATACGCTCAACAGATGTACCTAAAGCTGTGCATACAGAGGTAAATAGAGTAGGCTGTCCTAGTAAACGACCTATTTTTATTGTCGGTATGCCTCGTTCAGGGACGACGTTGGTGGAGCGGATCTTATCTCACCATTCAAAAGTTGGGAGTGGTGGGGAATTACAAGATTTTGGTGTTGCTGTTAAAGAGTTAACTCAGACATCTGGATTAAAAGTATTAGACATCCCCACTATACAAGCTGCCCAAACATTAGATATGACAAAATTAGGTGAACATTACATTGCTAAAACGCAAAGAATAGCTCCTAATGATGAACGTTTTATTGATAAGTTACCGTTTAACTTCTTTTATATACAGTTAATAAAAGCAGCATTACCTAATGCTAAAGTCATTGTCATGCTTAGAGATCCTATGGATACTTGTGTAGGTAATTTTAGGCAGTTATTTTCTTTGAACAGTCCGTATTATAATTATGCATTTGATTTAGAAACAGTAGGACTTTTTTATTGTCAGTTCCGCCAGCATATTGATTTCGTTAAAGAGCAATATGGCGATGATATTTACCTACAAGATTATCAAACACTAGTTCAAAACCCTGAGGAACAAGTTCGCAAACTTCTCAAGTATTGTAATCTACCTTATGAGGCGCAATGTCTAGCAGTTGAAAAGAATACTTTACCTGTATCTACAGCCTCGAAAATGCAAGTAAGACAGCCCATTAATACTTCCAGTATAGGGCGTTGGAAAAAATTTGGTAAAGCTACAGAACCTTTGTACAAAAGTTTAAAAGAACACGGTATTTTATAACGCACACTGACTAGTTTAGGTGTGGTAAAGTAGAAAACAATACTATTGTCTAAATGTACTTAACTTAGACTCAGATAAAATACATTCATTCATATTGTAGAAGTAGGATTCAGAAAGTTTGTTAGTGAAATGTAAAAAATCCTAAAACCCCCATCATTTACTGTTTGAATTAGATTATTCATCCTAATTTTTGTGTATAATTGGATAAGTTTTTCACTATTTGGTTTTTTCCTGTTTATTCTTCCTAATTCGTGAAGTACAATTTTAATCGTGAGTTAAATTATTTTAATGGAGAGAGATCGTGAAGATGATGTCTGGCGCTGCAATGGTAGTGCAAACCCTCAATGACCTTGGGGTAAAACATGTATTTGGTTATCCAGGTGGTGCTGTCTTAGATATTTATGACGCATTATTTGCTCAGGATGAAGTCGAGCATGTTTTAGTACGTCATGAACAAGCAGCTGCACACATGGCAGATGGTTATGCGCGATCTACAGGCATTACTGGTACAGTGCTAGTAACATCTGGTCCTGGAGCAACGAATACGATTACAGGTATTGCCACAGCCTATATGGACTCAATTCCAATGGTGGTGTTATCAGGTCAGGTTCCTTCACAACATATTGGTGAAGATGCCTTCCAAGAAACGGACATGGTGGGTTGTTCTCGTCCTATTGTTAAACATAGTTTTTTAGTAAAACGTGCAGTGGATATCCCTAAAGCGATTGCTCAAGCTTATTATATTGCAAATACGGGTCGTCCAGGTCCAGTAGTGGTCGATCTACCCAAAGATATTGTTAACGTCGCAGAAGAGCACCCATATGAATTCCCTGCAGACGTTACTTTACGCTCCTACAATCCTGTTTTAAAAGGTCATAATAAGCAGATTGGTAAAGCGGTTAAATCCATTCAGGCGGCAAAACGCCCTGTATTATACGTAGGTGGCGGCGCGATTACTGCCGAAGCTCAAGGTAAAATTACTGAGCTTGCAGAGTTATTAAACTGTCCAGTGACTTGTACCCTAATGGGTTTAGGGGCATTTTCAGGAGTGCATCCACAGTTTATCGGTATGTTAGGTATGCATGGTACAGTCGAAGCAAACAAGACCATGCACAATTCTGATTGTATTGTTGCTTTAGGTGCACGTTTTGATGATCGTGTAACTAATAATGTCGAAAAATTCTGTCCTTATGCAGATATTATTCATGTGGATATCGATCCTGCTTCTATCTCTAAAACGGTTAAAGCACATATCCCAGTGGTAGGTTCTGTTGATACTGTAGTACAACAGATCTTAGATGCCTTAGTCGGTAACGATTTTTCTGACCAAAAAGTGAAACTCAGCGATTGGTGGGAACAAATTGAGGGCTGGAGAAGTAAGAAGTGTTTGAGCTTCGAACAACCTGCAGAGGTCATTAAACCACAAAAAGTTATTGAAGCCTTATACAAGCATACCAATGGCGAAGCGTTTGTTAGTTCTGATGTCGGACAGCACCAAATGTTTGCAGCGTTATATTATCCATTTGCTAAACCGCGCCAATGGATAAATTCGGGTGGTTTAGGAACCATGGGTTTCGGTTTGCCTGCGGCCATGGGTGTCCAGTTTGCCCACCCTGAATCGACCTCAGTTGTCGTAACAGGTGATGGTAGTATTCAGATGAATATCCAAGAACTATCGACATGTTTGCAATATAATTTACCGATTAAAATCATTACTTTGAACAATCGTGCGTTAGGTATGGTACGTCAGTGGCAGGACATGATTTATCAAGGTCGTCATTCTAGTTCATATATGGACTCAATGCCTGACTTTATTAAGTTGGTTGAAGCCTATGGTCATATTGGTATTAAAGTTGATAAATTAGAAGAATTAGACGATGCAATGTCACGCTGTTTTGCTGAGAAAAACCGTCTAGTCTTTATGGATATTGCGGTCGATCAAAACGAACACGTATATCCAATGCAAATCAAATATGGGGCGATGGATGAAATGCGCCTAAGTAAGACGGAGCGTACTTAACATGAAGCGTATTATCTCAGTATTAATGGAAAATGCCCCTGGTGCATTATCACGCATTGTCGGTGTGTTTTCACAACGTGGTTATAACGTAGATTCCTTGTGTGTTTCAACCACAGATGATGACAGTTTATCTCGCCTAACGATAGCGACTCAAGCAGATGACAAAGTCATTGAACAAATGATCAAACAAATGAATAAGTTGATTGATGTGCTAAAAGTGGCCGAATTAACAGAGTCAGCACACGTCGAAAGAGAATTGATGTTAGTTAAGGTAGTAGCTAACAATGAAGCTTCTAGAAACGATGTTATGCGTACAGTCGATATTTTTAGAGCGAAAATTTTAGACGTTAGTGCAGTCAATTACACGATTGAATTAACGGGCAATGTGGATAAGTTAGATGCTTTCCTTGTGACATTAAAACATAGCGCTACTATTCTAGAATCAGCTAGAACAGGGGCTTGTGGACTTGCTAGGGGTGAAAAGGCATTAACACCGTAGTATAAAACTTGGAAAAATAGCGGTATAAGTGAAGTATTTATCTTTATAAATACAAATCTTTTGCTTTTATAAATACAAAATTGGTGCTATTATAATTCTGTATTCAATTAGGCATGTATTATTTGTTATCAGCCTTATAAGTCTTTGTGAAATGAAAATTTCACTATATTTTAGTAAGACAAACGCCTATAAGCACCCTATTTGAAAACAAGATACGCAGTTAGGCGTTTAAATTTATTATTATATTAAGGTGACATCATGTCTAAAGTAACAGGTTCTGTTAAGTGGTTCAATGCCGATAAAGGTTATGGTTTTATTACTCAGGATAATGGCGGCAAAGATGTATTCGTACATTTCCGTGCTATTCAGTCTGAAGGTTATAAAACTTTACCAGAAGGCCAAAAGGTTTCTTTTGAAATCGAAGACGGTCAAAAAGGTCTACAAGCTGCTAACGTAACAGCTATCTAAGAATTTATTCTTACAAAAAAACCGCTCATTGAGCGGTTTTTTTTTGTCTGTATTTTGCTGCCAAACAAAATATGCACACGCTAAATAAACGCGTATGCATCACCAAATAACGCTGAACTTGGTAGGCCTGCATTGGTATAGTCTTCTCGAGCTACTTTGGCCATAGGGAAGGGGCCAGCGATATACACTTGAACATTACTTAAATCAGTAAAATGCGTGAATACGGCTTGATGAACCAATCCTGTAGCGCCGGGCCAGTCTTCATCGGCATTCTCAATAACCGGATGGAAGAAGATATTATCATGGTCATTTGCTAGATGTGTAAGTGCTTCTGCTTCATATAACTGGCTAAACTCTTTAGCTCCCCAGAAGATATGAATATCATTCTCTAGTTGCTGGTTCACCGCTTCATAGACAATCGATTTGACGTAAGAGTATCCTGTTCCACCAGCGATTAACACAATAGGTTTTTCATCGGGTTGCAACTGAGCGACACCATTAGCAAGAGAGACTTGAATGTTGCCCTTGGTACGGAGTTGCTCAATGACATCCCAAGCGTATGGGTTTTCTGGAGTCGCACCAATATGTAACTCAATAAACCGATCTTTACTCGGGCTACTGGCAATAGAGAAAGGTCTTTCATCGTTTTCGCCCATCTTTACTAGAAGGTACTGACCAGCCTCATATGCTAGGGTCTCATCAGAAGAAAGTATGATACGGTAAACGTCATGGCCGACATTTTCTATAGTTTTTAAATTTAGTTGCATGAGTTCTCTTACTGTTTTTTAGTGTTTGGAAGCAAGGCATCGATACCTAAGCTATCCCATAAAGTATCAATTTTAGCGCTAACATTAGGATCCATAACAATCGGTTCACCCCATTCTCTGTCAGTTTCACCTGGCATCTTGTTCGTAGCGTCCATACCCATTTTAGAACCCAAGCCTGACACAGGTGAAGCAAAATCTAAATAGTCAATTGGTGTATTATCAATTAAAGTCGTATCACGAGTTGGATCCATTCTAGTCGTAATAGCCCAAATTACATCCTCCCAATTACGTGCATCTATATCGTCATCACAGACAATCACAAACTTGGTATACATAAACTGTCGCAGGAAAGACCAAACACCTAACATGACACGTTTGGCATGACCAGGGTATTGTTTTTTCATGGTGACGATAGCCATCCGGTAGGAACAACCCTCAGGCGGTAGATAAAAGTCTGTAATTTCTGGGAACTGCTTTTGTAAAATAGGAACAAAAACTTCATTCAGGGCTACGCCTAAAATCGCTGGCTCATCAGGTGGCCTACCGGTATAGGTTGAGTGATAAATAGGATCTCTGCGATGTGTAATGTGAGTAACTGTCAATACGGGAAAATCATCAACTTCATTGTAGTAACCAGTATGATCACCATATGGACCTTCTGGAGCCATTTCACCCGGCATGATATAGCCTTCAAGTACGATTTCAGCATTGGCAGGGACTTGTAGGTCATTCGATACAGAGGCGGTAACTTCTGTTTTACTACCACGCAATAAACCAGCAAAAGCATACTCTGATAAAGTATCCGGAACAGGTGTAACTGCTCCTAAAATGGTTGCCGGATCAGCGCCTAAGGCCACTGAGACTGGATAAGGTTTGTCTGGGTTTTGCTGGCACCATTCTCTGAAATCAAGCGCACCACCACGATGCGATAACCAACGCATAATGATCTTGTTTTTGGCGATAACTTGTTGACGGTATATCCCTAAATTTTGACGTTTTTTATGTGGACCTCGTGTCACAGTAAGGCCCCAAGTAATAAGGGGAGCTGCGTCTCCAGGCCAGCAACGCTGTATTGGAATCTTACCCAAATCAACATCGTCACCACTGATAACTACCTCTTGGCAAGGTGCTTTCTTGATAACTTTTGCAGGCATATTTAATACTTGCTTAAAGACAGGTAACTTACTCCAAAGGTCTTTTAAGCCCTTAGGAGGATCGGGTTCTTTTAAATAAGCCAGTAATTTACCAACATCGCGTAATGCATGCACAGACTCTTGACCCATGCCCATGGCAACACGCTCTGGTGTACCAAATAGATTAGCTAATACTGGCATATTATGACCGATTGGATTTTCAAAGAGTAAAGCAGGACCGCCTGCACGGAGGGTTCGATCAGCAATTTCTGTCATTTCTAGCTCAGTGCTAATAGGCTGAGAAATTCTGAGGAGTTTGCCTTGAGCTTCTAGTTGTTGGATGAAATCTCGCAAATCTTTATATTGCATATTTATCAGGAACCTAGCTAGGTAAAAACGTTATTAAGTATACCAAAACAACCCCTTATATGATCAGTTTCTGCGCATAGATTTAGAAAAAACCAATAAAATATGTAAATATTTGGCAGTTACACTAGATTTTTCAAAAATTACCAGCTACTTAAACCAATGAGATGCTTATTTCTAAACCTTAATTGTAAAGTGAAATTATGGCGCAAATTATTAAAGTTAAAAGTATGGGGATACTTTGTTAATTTATAAAAACTCAGTAAATATATTCAAAACCACACATAAAATAGCGTTAAAACGGTAATGTGTCGATTAGATTACCTCTTTTAGTATATCCTTGTTATACTTTACTGAAATATGTAAAACACTGAGATTAAATGTCACAAGACCCTCATTTTGACCGCGAAAAAGCCAAGTACGAAAATCCAGTTGCTAGCCGAGAACACCTCCTACAAGTTTTAGTTGATGCTAAACAAGCCTTATCTTTTATGGAAATCTGCGTCTTAGTTGATGCCCGAGAAGATCTACAACAAGTTGGTATACAGCGCCGTTTACGAGCAATGGAACGTGAAGGTCAAATCAGGTTTACTGCGAAGAAAAAATACGAACCACAAGCACAGGATGAAATATTGACTGGACGGGTCATCGGTCATCGTGATGGATTTGGTTTTTTACATATCAGTAGAGAAGAAAAGGACTGGTATTTATCGGCAGGACAAATGAAAAATGTCGTGCATGGCGATATTGTTCAAGCGGTTAATAAAGGCGTAGATCGCAAAGGACGCAATGAGGCGCGCATTACTAAAGTTGTTACACCCCGACCGGATCCTATTGTTGGGCGGATTTTTGTCGAACACGGGGTTGCTGTTGTTATTCCTGATGACAGTAGAATCCAACACGAAATCTTTATTGGCCCCCAAGATACTAAGGGTGCTCGCCAAGGCAATGTAGTTGTGGTCGAGTTCGTAAAACGCCCCAGCAAGATATCTAGCCCAGCTGGAAAGGTTATCGAAGTATTAGGTGAACATCTGGCTCCGGGCATGGAAATCGAAATGGCATTGCGAACCTTTGATATCCCTCATGTATGGCCCAAGGCTGTTGAAAAACAGGTTGCTCCATTGGGCGAACAAGTTCCTGAAGATGCCAAACAAGGTCGCGTCGATCTCCGCGATATTCCCTTAGTGACGATTGATGGTGAGGATGCTCGAGATTTCGATGATGCCGTGTACTGCCAGACATTAACCAAAGATGGTTTGATTTCAGGGTATAAGTTATATGTTGCCATCGCTGATGTTAGTTACTATGTGCGTCCAGGTTCAGCACTAGACCAAGAAGCAATTAATCGTGGAAATTCAGTGTACTTTCCAGCACAAGTTATTCCCATGCTGCCAGAAGTACTGTCTAACGGTTTATGTTCATTAAATCCAGAGGTAGACCGTTTGTGCATGGTTTGTGAGATGAATATTGACCTGGATGGGCAGTGTAACAGTTATCAATTTTATGAGGCTGTGATGCGTTCACAAGCACGTTTCACTTATACCAAGGTAGCTGCAATTTTAGAGAATGATGCTGAGTTAAGAGAGCGCTATGAACCTTTTGTGGATGATTTAGAAAATTTACACGCTTTGTATAAAGTCTTAAAAACGGCTAGAGATGGTCGTGGTGCAGTCGAATTTGAAACGAATGAAAGTAAATTCGTGTTTAATGCACAGCGTAAAATCGAAAATATTGTTGCCTTACACCGCAATGATGCCCATAAACTTATCGAAGAATGCATGATATTAGCTAATGTATGTACTGCGAAGTTCTTAGCTAAAAATAAGGCAGAAGGATTGTATCGAGTGCATGATAAGCCTGATCCAGACCGACTGTTATCATTTACCTCTTATTTGGCAGAGGTCGGAGTCACGCATAAGTTAGCAAGTGATACATCGGCCTCAGCGTTTACTCACGTTATGCAAAAAGTACGTAATCGCGCAGATAGTGAATTAATTCAAACGATGTTACTGCGTTCAATGAAGCAGGCTGTCTACGATAACGAAAATATTGGTCATTTTGGCCTTGCATTAGAGGAGTATGCTCATTTCACCTCTCCAATAAGACGTTATCCTGATTTGGTTGTGCATCGTGCAATAAAAGGAGTGCTAGCTAAGCAGAAATCGGTGAAATCAAAATCTGGTGGTAAGCTTTACAGCAGCGAAGAAGTTGAAACCCTAGGGGAGCAGTGCTCCATGACAGAACGCCGAGCTGATGATGCGACACGTGATGTAGCAGATTGGCTCAAATGCGAGTTTATGCAAGATCATGTCGGTGATGTATTCCAAGCAGTGGTCGCTTCTGTAACTAACTTTGGACTCTTCGTGCGCATCACTGACTTTGGCATTGATGGCTTGGTACATGTTACTGCGTTAGGTAATGACTATTATCGCTTCGATGATGTGAAACAAATGCTGATAGGCGAAGCCTCAGGGCGGGTGTTCCGTTTGGGTGATGGTTTAGAAGTTAAGGTTGCTGGAGTAAATTTGGATGACCGGAAGATAGACCTAGTGCTAGCTAACAGTGAACCAGATATGCCAAAGAGCAAGCGCAAGAAAACCACTAAAACGAGGAAAGGTCCGAGTAAGCCTGGAACTGATGCACCAAAAGCACGTCCACCAAGAGCTAAGAAAGGAAAATCTTCATCTCGTGACAAAAAGAAAAAGAAACAATCAAAGCATCGAAAATAACCTAACCTGAAATCGTTTACATTTTTATATACAGAGAAAAAACATGGCACAACAAACAGAATGGCTTTATGGTATTCACGCATTATCTGCAATTTTAGAACGTGATCCAAGTCGTATATTAGAGCTATTCGTAGCTAAAGGACGTGATGATGAGCGTCTACATAAAGTCGTGAATTTAGCCCGCAAAAACAAAATTAGTGTACAGTTTGCTCAGCGCAAGGTGTTAGACGATAAAACTCAAGGTGAACAACATCAAGGTATTGTTGCTAGAGCATTACCCGGCAAACCCTATACTGAGACAGATTTAGATAGTTTATTAGAAACAACAGAGCACCCATTCTTGCTAATATTAGACGGTGTGACAGACCCTCATAATCTAGGTGCCGTACTAAGAACGGCAGATGCTGCTGGTGTAGACGCGGTTATTGTACCAAAGGATAAATCTGCAACCTTGAATGGTACGGTTCGAAAAGTGGCTTGTGGCGCTGCAGATGTTATTCCTTTAATTCAAGTAACAAATCTTGCACGAACCATAACTGAGTTGCAAGAACAACAAGTCTGGGTTATTGGCACTGCGGGAGAAGCTGAACAGACAATATATGCAAGTGAATTGCCTAAGTCAGTTGCATTAGTGATGGGCGCTGAAGGTAAAGGAATGCGTCGGTTGACCCGAGAGCGCTGTGATGAACTCATTAAGTTACCTATGCATGGTTCCGTTTCAAGTTTAAATGTTTCTGTTGCTACAGGGATATGTTTATATGAAATAGTGAGACAACGTAGTCTATGAGCTAAGGTAAAAAAGCAACTACAGCATGAATTATTAGAAACTAATGTAGTAGTACAAAAGGTAAGTTCCAGTCAATATTTTATAGCCTCAATACGACAGGTATAAATATTTGTACCTGCACAAACTCTCCGGTCTTTTTATATGCAAATAAAAGGGCATTAGGGGTATCACATTCATTCATTTTTTGTTATCATTGCGCGCCCTTTTTGTGAGGGTATTAGGCTAATTCTTTAATTTTATTAAGGTTTTGGCAGTTTTATGGCTCATTTGAGTCTTAATTTAACAGCGGAGCACTAACATGATCCAAATGCAAACTAACCTGGATGTCGCAGATAATTCTGGCGCTCGCAGGGTTCAGTGTATTAAGGTTCTTGGTGGCTCGCATCGCCGTTATGCACATATCGGTGATATCATCAAGGTTACTGTGAAAGAAGCAATTCCTCGCGGTAAAGTAAAAAAAGGTGATGTCCTGAATGCAGTGGTGGTGCGTACTAGAAAAGGCGTACGTCGTACAGATGGTTCAACCATTCGTTTCGATAACAACGCAGCTGTTTTGCTTAATGCAAACAAGCAACCAATTGGTACGCGTATCTTTGGCCCGGTCACTCGTGAACTTCGTGGAGATTCCTTCATGAAGATTATTTCACTGGCCCCCGAGGTACTATAAGGAGTCACGATAATGGCTAGAAAAATTCGTCGTGATGATGAAGTAGTCGTATTAGCGGGTAAAGACAAAGGAAAGCAAGGCAAAGTCCTTAGCGTTCTGGTAGCTGAAAACCGTTTAGTTGTAGAAGGCGTGAACATGATCAAGAAGCACACCAAGCCTAACCCACAATTGGGTGAGCCGGGTGGAATTATTGAGAAAGAAGCGACTATACATGTGTCAAATGTAGCGATTGTTAACCCAGCAACGGGCAAAGCAGATCGCGTTGGTTTCCGTTTCGAAGATGAGAAGAAAGTTCGTTTCTTCAAATCTAACGGCGAACTAGTTTAATTAATTGGAGAGTACGATGGCGAAACTGCATGATTTCTATAAAGAAACAGTAGTAGCTGAACTTGCAAAGCAGTTCGGGTACAAAAGCGTCATGCAAGTCCCTCGGATTGAAAAAATCACTCTAAACATGGGTTTAGGTGAGGCAATTGCTGACAAGAAAGTTCTTGAAGCTGCGCAGGCCGATATGGCTGCAATCGCAGGTCAAAAACCAATTGTTACAGTTGCGAGAAAATCAGTAGCGGGTTTTAAAATCCGTGAAGGTTATCCGATTGGCTGTAAAGTAACCCTACGTGGTGAACGTATGTGGGAATTCTTAGAGCGTTTAATCTCTATTACAATTCCTCGTATCCGTGACTTCCGTGGTTTGAATCCAAAGTCTTTTGATGGACGTGGAAACTATAGCATGGGTGTTAAAGAACAGATTATCTTCCCTGAAATCGATTTCGATAAAGTAGATAAGGTTCGTGGTATGGATATTACTATCACTACTAGCGCAAACTCTAATGATGAAGCAAAAGCGTTGTTAACAGCGTTTAACTTCCCATTTAAAAAGTAAGGTGTAGGGTTATGGCAAAAGAATCAATGAAGGCGCGTGAAGCAAAACGCGCTAAATTAGTAAGCAAGTATGCTGAAAAGCGTAATGCGCTTAAAGCGATCATCAACGATGTAAATTCTTCGGAAGAAGATCGTTGGAATGCTGTACTTAAGCTACAACAACTGCCACGTGATTCATCACGTTCACGTCAACAAAATCGTTGCCGTGTAACGGGTCGTCCACATGGTTTCCTACGCAAATTTGGTCTTTCTCGTATCAAGCTTCGTGAAGCTGCGATGCGTGGCGAAGTCCCTGGCCTTAAAAAAGCCAGCTGGTAAGGAGTAGCAAATATGAGCATGCAAGATCCTATAGCGGATATGTTTACCCGCATTCGTAACGGCCAATTGGCTGCTAAAGTAGCTGTAGCTATGCCATCTTCTAAGCAACGCGTTGCGATTGCTGAAGTATTAAAGGCAGAAGGTTACATTACTGATTATGCAGTTGCTGGTGACGTTAAGCCTACTCTTGAAGTTACTTTAAAGTACTTTGAAGGTAAGCGTGTAATCGATACTATTGAGCGAGTCAGCCGTCCTGGTTTACGCATCTATAAGAAAAAAGATGAGTTACCAAAAGTAATGGGTGGTTTAGGTGTCGCAATTGTTTCTACATCAAAAGGTGTGATGACTGACCGTGCAGCGCGTAAAGCGGGTATGGGCGGTGAGATCATCGGCTATGTAGCGTAACGGGGAGAAATCAATGTCACGAGTAGCAAAAGCACCTGTCGACTTGGTCTCTGGCGTAGAGGTATCTATCGCTGGTCAAGCCGTTACAGTAAAAGGTAAAAATGGCACATTAACTCGTACGTTTAATGACGCTGTTGAAATCAAGCAAGAAGAAAACCAGTTAGTAACTGCACCTCGTGCAAATGCTGCTAACGGTTGGGCACAAGCTGGTACAGCACGTTCTTTATTAAACGCTATGGTTACTGGTGTATCACAAGGTTTTGAAAAGAAACTTGAGTTAAATGGTGTTGGTTACCGTGCGCAAGCACAAGGTGCTAAATTAAACCTAACTCTTGGTTTTTCTCACCCTGTAGTCTATGAAATGCCTGCTGGCATTACCGTAGAAACTCCTAGCCAAACTGAAATTCTCGTCAAAGGCGCGGATAAGCAGGTGGTTGGTCAGGTTGCAGCTAACATTCGCGCTTATCGTCCGCCAGAGCCTTACAAAGGTAAAGGTGTACGTTATGCTGATGAAGCTGTACGTCGTAAAGAAGCTAAGAAAAAGTAGGTGGGTGATACGATGGATAAAAAAACAGCTCGCTTGCGTCGCGCAACTCGCGCCCGCAAAAAAATCAGTGAACTGGCCGTACATCGCTTGGTTGTTAACCGCACACCACGCCACATTTACGCTCAGTTAATCGCACCAAGTGGTTCTGAAGTACTTGCTGCTGCATCTACAGTTGAAGCTGCGTTAAAAAGTTCTCTTAAGGGAACGGGTAACGCTGAAGCAGCTGCTGCAGTTGGTAAAGCTATCGCAGAGCGCGCTATTGAAAAAGGCATCAAATCTGTTGCTTTTGACCGTAGTGGCTTTAAATACCACGGCCGTGTGAAAGCCTTAGCAGACGCAGCTCGCGAAGCTGGTCTACAGTTCTAGGAGTAGAAAATGGCTAAAGTAGAAAATCAACAACAGGGTGATTTGAATGAAAAGCTCGTTGCTGTTAACCGTGTATCAAAAGTAGTTAAAGGTGGTCGTATCTTTAGTTTTACTGCTTTAACGGTTGTCGGTGATGGCAATGGTCGCGTTGGTTTCGGTTACGGTAAGGCACGTGAAGTTCCTGCTGCAATCCAGAAAGCAATGGAAAAAGCTCGTCGTAACTTAGTTACTGTCGATCTTAACGGCAATACATTACAACACCCTATCAAAGGTCGTCATTCTGGCTCTAAAGTTTACATGCAGCCTGCATCTGAAGGTACTGGTATTATTGCCGGTGGTGCGATGCGTGCAGTACTTGAAGTAGCTGGTGTACAAAACGTACTGTCAAAATGTTACGGCTCTACGAACCCAATGAACGTCATACGTGCAACAATCAACGCATTAGTCGACATGAACTCTCCGGAGTCTGTAGCTGCTAAACGTGGATTACGTGTTGACGAAATTCTGAGGTAATTGAACATGGCTAAAACACTAAAAGTTAAACAAACAAAAAGTGCAATCGGTCGTTTACCTAAGCATAAAGCAACCTTAACTGGTCTTGGCTTACGTAAGATTGGACATGTTCGTGAATTAGAAGATACCCCTGCCGTTCGCGGCATGATCAACCGTGTATTTTACATGGTTGAGATAGTGGAGGAGTAAAAGATGCGTTTAAATACTCTTGCTCCTGCACCAGGAGCTAAAAATTCTGGTAAGCGCGTTGGTCGCGGTATCGGATCTGGTTTAGGTAAGACAGGTGGCCGTGGTCACAAAGGTCAGAAGTCTCGCTCAGGCGGGTCTGTTAAGCCAGGTTTCGAAGGCGGTCAAATGCCAATTCAGCGTCGTCTACCTAAATTTGGTTTCACCTCTCGTAAGTCGTTCGTTTCGGACCAGGTTACGTTAAGTGAAATTGCAAAGGTAGCGGGTGAAGTAGTTACTTTAGAAGCTTTAAAAGAAGCAGGTCTTGTTAAGAAAGAGATCTTGTTTGTTAAAGTTATGAAGAGTGGCGAAATCAATCGCGCTGTAACAGTAAATGGTTTGAAGGTAACTAAAGGCGCTCGTGAAGCAATCGAAGCCGCCGGCGGTAAAATAGAGGAATAAACCATGGCTAAACCGGGTATAGATTCAGGCGCGAAAAACGGCTTAAGTGAACTAAGAAGCAGATTGTTCTTTGTATTAGGTGCGATTATTGTATTTCGTTTAGGTTCTTATGTGCCGATCCCTGGTATTGATGCCGCTGTGTTGTCTCAATTATTTGAACAACAGAAGGGCACTATTGTAGAAATGTTTAACATGTTCTCTGGTGGTGCTTTAGAGCGTGCTTCTGTATTAGCGCTTGGGATTATGCCTTATATCACTGCATCCATCATAACTCAGTTATTATCATCTGTGCATCCACCGATGATGGAGTTAAAGAAGGAAGGTGAAGCAGGTCGTCGTAAGATTAGTAAGTACACGCGTTATCTAACACTTGTACTTGCTACATTCCAATCAATTGGTGTGGCGACAGGTTTACCTAACTTGGTCAGTGGTTTGGTGATCAATCCTGGGTTTGGATTCTATTTTACAGCAGTTGTCAGCTTAGTCACTGGAACAATGTTCCTAATGTGGTTAGGTGAGCAAATTACTGAAAGAGGTATTGGTAACGGTATCTCCATACTTATATTTGCAGGTATTGTGGCTGGTCTGCCAACAGCGATAGGTCAGACAGCGGAACAAGCAAGACAAGGTGAATTAAATATCCTTTTCTTATTGTTAATAGCAGTGATTATTCTTGGTTTAACTTACTTAGTTGTTTTTGTTGAACGTGCACAGCGCCGCATTGTGGTGAACTATGCGAAACGTCAACAAGGTAACAAGGTATATCAAGCACAATCATCTCACTTACCTTTAAAAGTAAATATGGCGGGTGTTATACCACCAATCTTTGCTTCTTCTATCATTCTATTCCCAAGCACAATCGCGGGATGGTTTGGTCAAAATGAAGCAACGTCTTGGTTACAAGATGTGGCGCTATTATTATCGCCAGGTCAACCGTTATATGTTGGTTTATACGCTGCGGCGATTATCTTCTTTTGTTACTTCTACACGGCATTGACTTTCAATCCTCGTGAGACGGCTGACAATTTGAAGAAGTCTGGTGCTTTTGTACCAGGAATTCGTCCAGGTGAACAAACTTCACGTTATCTTGACAAAGTAATGACTCGCCTAATATTAGCTGGCGCAATGTATATTACCTTTGTTTGTTTGGTGCCTGAATTCATGTTGTTAACGTGGAATGTTCCATTCTACTTTGGCGGCACATCATTACTTATCATTGTGGTAGTAATAATGGATTTCATGGCGCAAGTACAAACTCATTTGATGTCTAGTCAATATGAGAGTGTATTGAAAAAAGCGAACCTTAAAGGCTATGGCCGATAAGTTCGTACCTTCGGAGTGATGAAATGAAAGTTCGTGCATCCGTTAAAAAGATTTGCCGTAACTGCAAAATCATTAAACGCAACGGCGTTGTTAGAGTGATTTGTGTAGAGCCTAAGCATAAGCAAAGGCAGGGTTAATCCAACGAAGTTAAATTTACCTAGTTATCAGTACTTTAGTACTGGTTAACTAGGTGGTTTATCTTTTAATTTGCAATTTAGTTGACAGGTAAGTATCCTATCGGGCTTTTTAGGCTGTCAACCATAACTATGAGGAGTGCTGTTAATGGCCCGTATCGCTGGCATTAACATTCCTGAACACAAGCATGCTGTAATTGCGTTACAAGCAATTTTCGGTATTGGTGCTACACGTGCTAAAAGCATTTGTACATCTGCAGGTGTTGCAGAAGACACCAAGATCAAAGATCTTGATGAAACAACTATTGATAAACTTCGTGATGAAGTTGGTAAATTTACAGTTGAGGGTGACCTCCGCCGTGAAGTATCAATGAGTATTAAACGTTTAATGGACCTAGGTTGCTTCCGTGGTATTCGCCACCGTCGTAGTCTACCTCTACGTGGTCAGCGCACTAAAACAAATGCGCGTACCCGTAAAGGTCCTCGTAAACCTATTAAAAAGTAAGCGGGGGACAAAATGGCTAAAGCACCTACTCGCGCACGTAAGCGCGCAAAACGTCAAGTTGCTGATGGTATGGCTCATATCCATGCTTCTTTCAACAACACAATTGTGACTATAACAGACCGCCAAGGTAATGCATTATCTTGGGCCACTTCTGGTGGTTCTGGTTTCCGTGGTTCGCGTAAATCTACACCTTTTGCTGCCCAGGTTGCCGCAGAACGTGCTGGTGAAGCAGCTCAGGAATACGGTCTTAAAAATCTTGAAGTATTTGTAAAGGGTCCGGGTCCAGGTCGTGAATCTGCAATCCGTGCTTTAAATGCTACAGGTTACAAGATCACAAACATTACCGATGTGACGCCTATTCCTCACAACGGTTGCCGTCCACCGAAAAAACGTCGCGTTTAATCGACGGACAGTTGGAGAAAGAACATGGCTAGATATTTGGGTCCAAAACTCAAACTAAGTCGTCGCGAAGGAACAGATTTGTTCCTAAAAAGTGGCGTTCGTGCAATTGATACAAAGTGTAAATTAGATAACGCTCCGGGCCAACATGGTGCTCGTCGTGGTCGTTTATCTGACTACGGTTTACAGTTGCGTGAGAAGCAAAAAGTTCGTCGTATGTACGGCGTATTAGAAAAACAATTCCGTAACTACTATAAAGAAGCTGCGCGTCTAAAAGGTAACACAGGTGAAAACTTGTTACAGCTTTTAGAACAACGTTTAGATAATGTAGTTTATCGTATGGGTTTTGCTAGCACACGCGCAGAAGCACGTCAGTTAGTAAGCCACAAAGCGATTTGTGTAAACGGAAAGGTAGTTAATATTCCTTCATTCAAGGTTTCTGCAGAAACAACTGTTTCTGTTCGTGAAAAAGCTAAAAAACAAGCCCGTATCGGTGCTGCTGTTGAATTAGCAGAGCAACGCGAGAAGCCAACCTGGATTGAAGTAGATGGCTCTAAACTGGAAGGTACGTTCAAACGTTTACCTGAAAGAACAGATTTATCTGCAGAAATTAACGAACAGTTGATCGTCGAACTTTACTCTAAGTAAAGTTAACTAAAAGAGGATGCTATGGGATCTGTAACTGAATTCCTAAAACCAAGATTGGTGGAAATCGAAAACCTTTCATCAACGCGCGCAAAGGTTGTATTAGAGCCTTTAGAGCGTGGCTTCGGTCACACTCTAGGTAACGCACTACGTCGTATTTTATTATCGTCTATGCCTGGCGTAGCGGTAACAGAAGTTGAAATCGATGGTGTTCAGCACGAATACAGCACTAAAGAAGGCGTGCAAGAAGATGTGATTGAAATCTTACTTAATCTGAAAGATTTAGCAGTTCGTCTAGAAGGCAAAACTGAAGCAACTCTAACTTTGGTCAAATCTGGAGCGGGTGCTGTTCTAGCTGGTGATATTCAGCATGACGGTGACGTTGAGATTATTAACCCTGAACATGTTATTTGTACGCTTACTGGTGCTGCAGAAATTAGCATGCGTATCAAGGTTGAAACTGGCCGTGGTTATGTACCTGCATCAGTGCGTCGCACCTCTGAAGAAGATGATCGTCCAATTGGTCGTTTACTTGTTGACGCTTCATATAGTCCAGTTGAGCGTATCGCTTACTCAGTTGAAGCTGCACGTGTTGAACAACGTACAGATTTAGATAAGCTGATTATCGATATGGAAACAAACGGTTCATTAGATCCAGAAGAAGCGATTCGTCGCTCTGCTACTATCTTAGCTGAACAGCTTGATGCATTCGTAGACTTACGTGATGTTTCTGAGCCAGAAGCGAAAGAAGAGAAGCCTGAATTTGATCCAATTCTACTTCGTCCGGTGGATGATTTAGAGTTAACTGTTCGTTCAGCTAACTGCTTGAAAGCAGAAGCGGTACAGTATATTGGTGACCTTGTACAACGAACTGAGGTTGAGTTGTTAAAAACTCCTAACCTTGGTAAGAAGTCATTAACAGAAATTAAAGATGTGCTTGCATCTCGTGGTTTATCTTTAGGCATGCGTCTAGAGAACTGGCCACCAGAGTCAATCGCAGATTAAGAGAAGGATAGAGCTATGCGCCATCGTAAGAGTGGTCGTAAGTTAAATCGCAACAGCAGCCACAGAAAAGCAATGTTTAAAAACATGGCAAGTTCTTTGGTTAAGCACGAAGTGATTAAAACTACTTTACCAAAAGCAAAAGAACTACGTCGCGTAATTGAGCCATTAATTACATTGTCTAAAGTTGACAGCGTTGCTAACCGTCGTTTAGCAATGACTCGTACTGGTGATAAAGAAGTAGTGGGTAAATTATTCAATGAATTAGGGCCTCGTTATGAAGCTCGCCCAGGTGGTTACATTCGCATTTTAAAATGTGGTTTCCGTACTGGTGACAAAGCGCCTATGGCGTATGTTGAGTTCGTTGAACGTCCAGTTGTTGAATCTACTGAAGAAGTAGTTGAAGTAGCTGAAGACTAAGTTGATACCCCCAATAAAAAAGCCGTTCATTTGAACGGCTTTTTTATGTTTTTAAGTCTAGGAAAATAACTCAATTAAATATAATGTCTATATCGTTCTTTCGAGTAATTTCTTTTGAATAGTCTTATGAGAAATTCATTACCTTTTGTTAGTCCCTTTTTCTAACTTCCTTTGTTTTTTCCTTTAATGTTCTGCTTATTAATCTAGTTAATATAGTATTAATCATATTTATTAGACTTTTCTATTTCGTTTCTTTGTGCAATGACTAGGTTGACTTCTTCTTTAGTTGCTCCACCCTGAATCGCGTATTGCGCAACTACATCAGTATCAATACCAGCATTAATTGCTGAATCTATGATCTTACTTAATTGTCCTTTATCAGCTGCTGCTTCCCTTACTGTAATAGACACTACTTCTTGAGCATCATCAGGAAAGACTGCTAATAATGCGTCAACAACATACTCACCAATTTTAGGGACATATTTGACTGTATTGGATAATATTTCTGTAATGCGTTCAGGGTAGCTTTTAGCAACTGATTGTACTAATTTATCTGCTGAGTTAGGCTCTGTTGTAACTGCAATTCTTAGGATGTCAGTAAAATCATTAGGTGAGGCTTGCATTGCCGCGGTTGCTACAAAACTCGCATAACTAGGTTCTGCGCTTATAGCTGTTTCTACAATGTTGGTACTTTCACTAATCCCTTTATTTACTGCAATAGTAACGATTTCCTCTGACGAATAGGGTTGTGCAGAAACAGCTGAATAAATAATTTCTTTATATTGTTTCGGGTACTCATCGAGTGCAACACTTACAATGCTTGTAATGCTCTCAGGGTAATGACTGATTAATGATTTAACAGCCCTACCAGGTGACAGTGATTGATTAACTTGTTGTTTTAAAAAATCAGGAGATAAATGCCATTTAACATTGATAATATTTTCCGATTTTTTGGTTTTGACTGTCTCATCAGCATAGCTATAACTAGATAAAATATGTTGTCCACAAAGAATTACACTAATTGTAAAGAGTACACGGTATTTCATTTCTACACCTAATTATAATATGGACAATAAAAGTTACTTTTCTATGACAACCTACACTACTTTAAGTTCATTTTCTAATAGCTTATTAACATAGTTGCAACATTTGTGTTTTCATCAGAAGATGCATTTATAGAAAATTAAACTCGTTCTATTGCATCTATTTTTTATATTCTCTTACACTTCAACATAATTTACATGTATGTGTTATTTAAATTGAATCCTCTCAATTTACTAATTTTATAAAAAACTAAAAAAAAGGACATAGCGCTGATATACTCAAAAAAAAACAAACGGCTTTGATTGTGTCAGCATTACAAAACCTTCATACCTTTGGCCTTGCCTACAACGCATTACATACTGTTGAAATCCTGTGTTTAGAGGATGTATCTAAAATCCTGAATTGTACACAACGGTACGTTATATTGGGTGAGGGCAGTAATACAATATTTACTACTGATTATGCCGGAACTGTATTTGTTAATCGTTTGAAAGGGATTGCACTACAACAAACCCAAGATGCCTATTATTTAAATGTTGCATCTGGTGAAAACTGGCATGAATTAATTAAATGGTGCTTGGATAGAGATATCGGAGGCTTTGAAAATTTAGCGCTAATTCCTGGAACTGTAGGAGCTGCACCGATTCAAAACATAGGTGCTTATGGTGTCGAAATTAGCCAATTTATATACAGCGTGAGTTACATCGACATACGTACCGGTAAGGAACTTTGTTTAAACCATGACGAATTAAAGTTAGGTTATCGAGATAGTATTTTTAAACACAATTTAAAAGGCTCCTTTTTCATAACCAATGTCGTATTTGTATTACCCAAAGTATATGAACTTGAATTGAGTTATGGTGAATTAGCACAGTTGAGTGAGCCGACAAAACATAGTGTATTTGATAAAGTTGTGGAAATCCGTTCAGAAAAATTACCAGATCCAAAACAGGTCGGTAACGCGGGTAGTTTTTTTAAAAACCCAGTAGTTACACGTCAAGTGTTAGAGCAAATTCAAAAGACCCATCCTGACGTTCCACATTATGTATTCAATGATAATTCAGTCAAAATTCCCGCTGCTTGGTTGATTGAAAAAGCTGGTTTTAAAGGGCGTCTTCTTGGAGGCGTACAATGTCATCCTAAGCAAGCATTGGTTTTGACCAATGCCAACCAAGCTAAAGGTATAGAGGTTCTTAGTTTTGCAAGAATCATTCAGAAAAAAATTGCAAAATTATTTGATATTTATTTAGAGAACGAGGTGTGTTTGTTAGGCAAGAATGACATCACTGATTTGAATGGTTTTGAGCCTTTCGAGAATTTATCCTTAAAATAAGAGAAACTATGCACGCAACGCGCAATAAAATATTACAAGCTTTAGCTGATGGGGAGTTTGTCTCTGGAACCGATTTGGGTGAAATAAGCGCGATATCTCGGACCGCAGTTGCGAAACATATTGATGCATTACGAGGTTTTGGATTAGATATTTTTTCAGTTAAGGGAAGAGGGTACAAACTCGCAAGTCCGATTGACTTATTGAACATTGAGTCAATCTCACAGAGTTATTTCAAACTAAACCATAGTTATTACCCTGGGACTTGCTATATTGAGCCCATTATTGATTCCACGAATACTTACCTAAAAGAAAAATTAGCCCACGGCGAGTTGGCTGATAGTGATGTTTGCTTGGCTGAGTCACAAACTGCTGGCCGAGGGCGGCAAGGTAAAGCATGGGTGTCTCCGTTTGCAAGCAGTATTTACATGTCTGTATATCGGCGTTTTTCGGGAGGGTATCAAACTATATCTGGTTTAAGTTTGGTTATTGGCTTAGCCGTTGCGGATTGTCTTGATGAATTAGGAATATCTGGTGTACAACTAAAATGGCCTAATGATGTATATGTCAATATGCAGAAAATTGCCGGAATTTTAATAGAAATTGAAGGTGCAGTTGGTGATGTAGTAGATAGCATTATAGGAATAGGTATTAATGTTAGCATCCCAGATGATGTATCTGGAATTGACCAAGCTTTTACAGATTGTAACGCACATGTACCTAGTCCGGTAAAGCGCAATGAATTGATTGCTTTGCTATTAAATTATATAAATAAACATCTTGATAGTTTTGTAGTTCAGGGGTTAGTCCCTTTTATGGACAGCTGGCAAAGCAAAGATGTTTTTTATAATAAACCTATTAAGTTACTTGCTGGTCAATCAGTAATAGAAGGCATAGGTATGGGCATCAACGAAACAGGCGCGATATTATTACAAGTAGATGGTGAGTTGAAAGCATTTCATGGAGGAGAGATTAGTGTCAGGGGAAGCTAAATGGTTATTAATTGATATCGGTAATACTTCGATCAAGTATGTTATTGTTGATGCTAAAACTGACCCAGAACAATTAGATGTAAAGCAAACAGAAAACTTAAATACGTTAAATAATATCTTGGCAAGAGTTGACCATGTTGCTATTGCTAGCGTGCGTGAACCAGAAAACTTAAGTATGTTCATTAATTATTTACATATCCAAGGTAAAAAAGTCCATATAGCGCAAACTAAGAAGATTCAAAAAGTTGGCAGTGTACACTTGCAAAACAGCTACAAGACATTGACAAATATGGGAGTAGATCGCTGGTTAGCGATGGTAGCAGGTGTTTACTTCGCTGAACGAAGGGCTGAACATAATGTTCTTGTGGTCGATGCTGGTACTGCGGTGACATGTGACGTTATTGTAAGTCACGTGCACAAGGGAGGGTTTATTGCTCCTGGCTTGAATATGTTAAAGCAGGCACTCTATAACAACACAGAAAAGGTTTTTGGGGCTGATGATACACCTGAAAGCATTAAGCTTGGAACAGATACGCCAGAATGTGTTGATGCTGGTTGTTTAGCTCAAATAGAAGGCGTCGTTAAGCAAGCCCAAGAACAAATGCAAAACTATGCTGAAAAATACCTTTTACTTATTAGTGGCGGGGATCAAAGGTATCTTGCAAACCTCGAACAAAATCCCAAAATGTATATAGAAAATGCGGTTCTTTCTGGTCTTTGTATAACATTCGTACAAGACTAGAAAAAAAAGCAGTTTTTCTTTAATTAACTGTTGCCAAGAGGCAAACTCTCCACTAATATACGCACCACTTGATGACGTGCCGACTTAGCTCAGTTGGTAGAGCAACTGACTTGTAATCAGTAGGTCGCCAGTTCGATTCCGGCAGTCGGCACCATCAGTATTTCGGAGGGGTACCCAAGCGGTCAACGGGAGCAGACTGTAAATCTGCCGGCTCAGCCTTCGCAGGTTCGAATCCTGCCCCCTCCACCACCATTTCAAAAAGCGTATTTATACGTTTTTTCACATTTTAAGGATATGCAATTCCTTAATATATCTTTTTTTACTAATGTAATTCAGATATATACATCTTGATGATGTGCCGACTTAGCTCAGTTGGTAGAGCAACTGACTTGTAATCAGTAGGTCGCCAGTTCGATTCCGGCAGTCGGCACCATCAACCCTTTTGGAGGGGTACCCAAGCGGTCAACGGGAGCAGACTGTAAATCTGCCGGCTCAGCCTTCGCAGGTTCGAATCCTGCCCCCTCCACCATTTTTTCTCATGCAATTCTAGATGTTTAAGAATAGGATTTTCTCTAATGAGAGGAACTATTTGGCATTTATCCTAAATGCTTAACTAATTGATTAACCAACAAGCGCTCGAGCGTCATTTTGTTCACGTTGGATATAGATAATGAGTTAATTTTAAGGATATGGGGACGACAGAATACTCATTAAGTCTTTTTTGGTTCTATTACCATTAGTTACTGACTGAGAGTAGTACTGATAAACTCCCCAAAGTATTGACCGCCTTTCACAGTGGCTACAAAACGAATTTTGTGTTGTGCACCAGCGACTGCAACTCTATCTTCTAATGGAGTCGTGTCATACCAATAGTATGGACTTTCTGGGCGCATACCCATTGGGTAAGTGTCCTGAACACCATTTTCATCAACCAAGATTAATGTCATCGTATCTAAAGGGAATGTTGCATTAGCAGTAACACGTCCATCTTCTAAATAAATATTAATTTTAAATTCGCCAGATTGCACAATACAGTTTTTTGCTTGAATATCACATAGATCACTGACTGGTTTCATTTCGTAATAACGCGTTTCGTTAGCTTGCGTTTCAGCCCAAAAGTCGGCAGCACCAAAGCCTAAAATTAATAATATAGGGGCAACAAAAATAGCAATTTTTGTATGCTTACTTAGGTCATTAAACTTCTTGAAAATCATGTTATTTTCCCTGTAAATATCCGCATGATATTTATTGTCTGTTGATATTTTATCTAGATTTATTATACCAATTTACAATGTGTAGAGGAAGTTAAATGGACCGCCTTTATACAAGAGTAATTATAGTTTAAGAGCTATAAGATTAGTAAAGTAAGGTTTTCAAGTAAAAAAAAACCTCTAACCGAAATTAGAGGTTTGGATTAAAGCGAATGCTTTATTAGTGGTCTTGTGCTGCCGCAATTTCACCGTGTGGTGAACGGAAGTTATCAACCATATCAGCAATCTCTTTAGGTGCTGGAGAAGTAGACTTCAGTACAAGATATGCTACTACGAAGTTAACAATTGCACCAACTGCACCAAATGCATTTGGAGAGATACCTAAGAACCAGTTAGCATCTAAGCCACCTAGGAATGATGTGCCAGGGATGAACATGATGCCTTTGTGTTGGAACACGTAAAGCATTGTTACACCAAGACCAGCAACCATACCTGCAATTGCACCTTTGTCATTCATAGTACGTGAGAATATACCCATCATTAACGCTGGGAAGATAGAAGATGCTGCTAGACCAAAAGCTAGTGCAACTGTACCTGCCGCGAATCCTGGTGGATTTAGACCCAAGTAACCTGCAAATAGAATCGAGATAGACATAACAACTCGACCTAACATCAATTCAGTTTTCTCATCCATATCTGGGGTAAGAATACCTTTCATCAAATCGTGTGAGATAGATGAGGATATTGCAAGTAGTAGACCGGCCGCTGTTGATAACGCCGCTGCTAGACCACCTGCCGCAACAAGTGCGATAACCCAGTTAGGTAAGTTTGCGATTGAAGGGTTAGCAAGTACCATGATGTCACGGTCAACTTTAACCATTTCGTTAGTTTTCGCATCAGCAGTGTATTGGATTTTGCCATCGCCATTCTTATCTTCGAATGCTAATAGACCTGTTCTTTCCCAATCTTTGAACCACTGAGGACGTTCTGCATAGTTGATGTTCTCACCAGCTGCTGGTTGAATCGTGTTCATAAGGTTGAAACGAGCCATTGCACCAACTGCAGGAGCTACAGTGTAAAGTAAAGCGATGAATACTAATGCATAACCTGCAGAAGAACGTGCTGCTTTAACTGAAGGAACAGTGAAGAAGCGCATGATTACGTGTGGTAAACCAGCAGTACCAATCATTAGAGATAAAGTATAAGCGAACATATTTAGTGAACCGCCTAACTTGCTAGTTGTGTACTCTTGGAAACCAAGATCAGTCACGACCATGTCTAATTTATCTAGTAAGTAAACACCACTTCCATCAGCAAGGGTAGAACCTAAACCTAATTGTGGGATTGGGTTACCTGTTAACTGGAATGAGATGAAGATTGCAGGAATCGTATATGCAGTGATTAATACAATGTACTGAGCAATCTGCGTGTAAGTGATGCCTTTCATGCCACCTAATACAGCATAGAAGAAAACAACTGCCATACCGATGTAAAGACCCGTATCGTATTCAACTTCTAAGAAACGTGAGAATGCAACACCAACACCTTTCATTTGACCGATGATGTAGGTTACAGATGCAACGATTAGACAGATGATTGTTACAATACGTGCAGTTTTGGAATAGAAGCGATCCCCGATAAATTCTGGAACCGTAAACTTACCGTGCTTACGCATGTATGGAGCTAAACACATTGCTAGAAGTACGTAACCGCCTGTCCAACCCATAAGGAAAACAGAACCGCCGTAGCCTAAGAATGCAATCAGACCAGCCATTGAAATAAATGATGCGGCAGACATCCAGTCAGCACCGATAGCCATACCGTTTTGTAATGGTGTTACACCACCACCTGCTGCGTAAAAGTCAGCTGTAGATCCAGCTCTCGCCCAGATAGCGATTGCGAAATACAAACCGAATGTGCCAAAAACAGCAATATAAGTATATATCTTTAACTCATCCATTATTATTCCCCTGAATCATACTTTTTGTCTAAGTCGTTCATTTTCTTTCCATACCAGAAAATAAGCGCTAAGAATGTGTAAATTGAACCTTGTTGTGCAAACCAAAATCCTAATTTATATCCACCAATCTGAATTGTGTTCAGTATGTCGACAAATAATAAGCCGCAACCAAAAGAAACAATAAACCAGATTACAAGGCAGATTTTTATTACGCGAAGGTTTTCTTGCCAGTAGCTTGAATTCTCCACAGTCTTCTCCCAGAATTGTTGTCTTAGGCCTAAAGCGACCCATATTGACGTTAGTGTTTGATAAACCTAGCGGTGTTGCTTTATTATTATTGTTAAAAAAGTTAATAAGAATGCATGCTAGGTGTATCGCCAGTTAAAAAGTTTATAGATGTGTTAAATATTTGCTATAAAACTTTAGTCGATGAGGGGGAATATAAATCCATTAATCCTTTTCACATGCAGAAAACTCTTACACTTTAAGATTATAAGTAACTGATTTTAAATGTTTTTATTTTCAGTTCTCACCATTATCAGTACAACATATTGTTTTTTTAAGTGGTTCGCGAGCATGTTAAAACTGTTAACAAAATACTTGCATTTATGGTTTTGGTTATCACGTGAGAGATTAAAGAGTGTCCTTTTGATTATCTGTAAAAATAGTTATGTATATAAAAGGTACTGTTGTTAGGTAATATGACAATGATTTTCAGATAAGTTTTAACCTATATTTTTTTCCCATTTATACTTGCAATATCCCTGCTAGTTCGTATAATGCGCAAACTTTTTCGCGATAGAACACAATTAATTTTCGTGGAAAATTTTCTGTTGGTCTGATATCACAATAAATGTGCGTATCTCCACTAAATTTTAGTGGCCAAAAAGAATAAGCAGTATGCGGGCATCGTATAATGGCTATTACCTCAGCCTTCCAAGCTGATGATGCGGGTTCGATTCCCGCTGCCCGCTCCACTATGCTGATATAGCTCAGTTGGTAGAGCGCACCCTTGGTAAGGGTGAGGTCGGCAGTTCAAATCTGCCTATCAGCACCATATTCTTACCATTACAGAACTAACTTATTTTTTAATTAACTTTGCTGGGAAATAGAAAAATGGCAAAAGAAAAGTTTGAACGTACGAAACCGCACGTAAACGTAGGTACAATCGGCCACGTTGACCACGGTAAAACTACGCTAACCGCGGCAATCACTACTGTACTAGCAAAGACT